>ODAI013218064.1_pt1 | contig 13226 bp, 13 predicted proteins | sample 1539321 | NCBI WGS metagenome assembly ODAI01 (sample SAMN02144231, study PRJEB22623) | gut metagenome | biome: sheep rumen | host: Ovis aries | place: New Zealand | reverse complement strand
TGGTGCCAGCAGAGGGGATCTGATCCTATACATTGACTATTTCGAAAAACATAGTTTCAGCATGGTTCTGAAAGAAGATGACCTGACGGCGGAATCTCTTCTGACGGCGCTCCGGAAGCTTTATGAGAACCGCGGAACGTATATCCGGGCGATGGAGTCGAGCAGACAGAGCAATGCGATCGAAGTGATCATGGGTCTGATCCGGGAGGAAGCAGGTTTATAAACCAGTGCCTTGGAGTGGCGGCCGGTTATCCAAGAGACGGAAGAGGAGTATCTGATCCGGCGGCGAGCTGAACCTTTGCATTGACGAACTGGCAGATTATTTTATCGGGAATAATACCTGGCAGACATCCCGGAAGACACTGGAACGTTACTATAATGCATTTCTCTGAAAAAAAGACCGCCCGGCCTGAAACAGCAGGGCGGACAGGTATCCGGAAGCGTTCAGGCCGGATACCTTTTTTTGCGATAAAGCCCGAAAGTGGCTGCCATGCCTGCATGAGCAGACATTTGAGGGCTGACGGACATCGGGCAGCTTAGCTGCGAGATGCCCGCGGTTATTGGGGGATCGGACAGGGGCATCCCCTGTCCGATGTTATAAGATTATTCAAAAAGGTCGAGTATTTCCGCCTTGTCGGAATCGGTCAGTGTGCCCGGCTTCCAGGTAAGCCCCGCAGAATCGTTTTCATAGCGGGGAATCAGATGCATATGAAAATGGAAAACCGTCTGACCGGCAGCCTCCCCGTTATTCTGCACCAGATTAAGTCCGGCCGCATGGAGCCCGGTGTAGAGTTTTTCTGAGATCTTTTTCGCTACGCAGATGGCTTTGGATGCGGTCTCTTCCGGGATATCAAAGAGATTGGCGTAGTGCTCTTTGGGAAGGATGAGGGCGTGTCCTTTGGCAGCGGGATTCAGGTCGAGAATGACACGGAATTCATCATCTTCATAAAGGGTGGCGGACGGGATTTCTCCGTTTGCTATTCTGCAGAAAATGCAGTTACTGTCTTTCATGCTTTGTTTCCTCCTTACTGTGATCAGTTTAAACAGTTTGTTTTATGTTTCGTGCCGCATGCGGATGATAGAGGAGAACGGCAAGCAGGAATCCGCCTGCCAGGCCGCCGCCGTGGGCTGCATTGTCGACACCTTTATCTACAATCCCCTGCATGATCATCAGAACGATCATCAGGATCAGGCGGCGCATATTATTTTCCCCGAAACGCCTGCGGTTGCGCAGGGCGATATAAAGGATCGCGCCCGTGACCGCAAAGATCGCGCCCGATGCTCCGGCGGATACGGTATAGCGCCCGGAACGGACATTGAGCGCAAGAGAAAGCAGGTTGCCGCAGAGTCCTCCGCCCAGATAGATGATCAGGTAGCGGAGCGGGCCGACGATGGATTCCAGTATATCCCCTATAAAGATCAGGCTGAGCATATTATAGGTAATGTGATAGAAACCGAAATGGAGGAACATCGACGTAAACAGGCGCCAGTATTCCCCATCCATGATATAGGGCGTATAGGCGGCTCCGTGACTGACCATGAACTGGCTGCTTTCCGTATTGCCGATTATCTCAAGGATGATATAGACGACAAGATTAATCACCACAATGGCCAGATTGGTTTTCCGCCTGCTTTTTATAAAGGTACTGAAATCGTTCATCTTCGCTCCCGTCATTGAAGTAGATACTGCTGTCCTTTATTATATGCTCTTCAGCAGAAAAAATCTCTCTTTTTTTGCCGGCTGTCAGACGGAAGCCTCCGGCCCGGGGATCTGTATCCGGTAGCTGTAGCCGGCTATAGTGAGCCGGGCCGAGTCGAGCAGCCTGGCGGAGCGGTTCGGTTCCAGGCGATGGCCGTCAAGGAAGGTTCCGTTGGTGGAAAAGAGATCGGTTACATAGAGCCCGTCAGTACGTTTCTCTATGCGGGCATGAACCCTGCTGACCGTATCGGAGGGCAGGATAATATCTGCTTTCTCCGGACTTTTTCCAATCAGGAGATGGTCTCTGCTGAGCGGGATATCAGGATAGGCGTCCGGGCGCAGACTGATCAGAGCAGCGGCAGGATTCGCGGCAGAAAATCCCGCCTGCCCGGACAGAAAGCGGGTCGCTTCAAAGGATTCCCGGCGAGTAGCAGCGGGGGACTGCCGCAGTGGTGCACAGGCTTCGTCAAATGGACTCCGGCGGGAGACAGCGGGGGACTGCGGCGGACTTTCAGGCTGCGCATAGGCTTCATTCAGAAGTCTCTGGTAGAAAGCATCATCGTCTTCCGTATCAAAATCCTCATCTGCCCAGACGTTATGGATCTCCCCGGAATGACGTTCGATGGCGTTGTGAATCATCCATATAACAGCTGCTGAGAGAAAGCCTGCCCCGCCGATCTGTGTCAGGTCGGGGCGGAAGATCAGAATCAGCACGGCTGCTGTGCCGAGAACAAGGATTGCGGGAAGAAGAAGTGTCAGAAAGAACCTTCTTTTTCTTCTTTCCTGCTTCCGGCGGTTTTTCTGAGCCGGGCCTGCTTTTTTTGAAGCAGGCTTTTTTCTATTTTTATCGGATTTCTTTCGGTTTCCCCTTCCTGCCTGAGCAGCTTTAACTGCCCTGTCTGCATTATTGGTCGTTTCAGTCTCCCAGGCTCTGTCAGTCTTCCAGGCCTTGTCAGCCTTACCGGCCCTGGCTGAATTACCGGTCCAGTCAGCCTTACCGGCGCTGTCAGTTGTCCGGACCCTGTCGGACTTGCCGGCACTGTCTGTACTCCGGGATGCGTAGTTCGGGAAAATGTCACCGGAATTCCTGTATCTCCGTTCCGCAGGATCAGCAGTATATGGGGCATCCGGCGCAGCATCGGTCTGCTCAGGAAGGAGGAGCGTCTCCAGCAGATCGAGAAGGACGTAATTCTCCCGGGATACCGCATCATAGAAAGCATACGCAAGGGCGGCTGCAGCAGGGTCGCTGTGATCCGTTTTTTTGAGGAAGAATTCCGACAGGACGCGGACAGTATCCGGGCTGCTGTCGCTCAGGTGCGGGATATAACAAAGAAAGATCTGGTCCTGGCCGGGGCCGAGAAAGATGTATTCCGGTTCCAGAATCAGATCTCTTGCGTCCAGCAGAAGATCGCTCAGGTGAGAAGCGGTCTCGCGGATTGCAAACAGGATACGGCGCAGATCCGTACCGCTGAGCACCACTGTCTCAAACCGTCTGGCCACCGGGGTGCAGGCTGTGATATCAAAGCGAAGGGAGGCTTTGCCATCCCGCATCGTGATGTCCGACGGGAGCAGCTGCTCGAGCGGGTTATGCTGGAACATCTGATAAACATATTCAGATTGATCGATTTCAAGATCTCCGAACAGAAGATAATTATGTTCGGAATCCTTTCTATAACTGGTTTGCATAGTATGGTCTTCCCAAAATGCTATCGTCGTTTGACGATTTAATATAATTGCGCTGATATCTGCTCCAGCGCCAGCCGGGTGCAGCTGCACTGTATTTTTCTGACTGCCGGAGCAGAGGGGCCTGTTACCAGTTGCACATGGGTACGGCTGCACTGTATTTCTTTGACCGCCTGAACAGAGGATCTGTTATCCGTCTCCGCTTTCCGCCTCATGAAGCCGGTCTGTCATATATTCCAGACCCCGGATTTTCCGGATAACGTCTGTGGGATGCAGGAGCAGCCGCTCCCGCTGCTGGTCAACGGTAAGCACCCCTTTTCCGAACAGCCGGGGGAGAAGACCCGGAAGGGAAAAGCTCCCGCTGTAGGACACCCGGACCTGGTCTTCCCCGACTGTAACCTGTGTTTTTATATTCCGCGTACAGAGAAGGTGCTGTTTCGCGAGGGAGGAAGCTTTCCGGTCAAGGCCGCTGCCGGGATTCTTTTTCCAGAGATTGTTGTCGGCCGCTGCTGTGATCTCGCAGGCCGCTCCCATAAGGATTCCCCTGTCGTGATCGCAGAATCCCAGATAGAGAATGGCCGCCAGGACCGGGAGAAGAATGGTCATGATCAGGGAAGCTTCAACAGTGAAGCTTCCCCGGAGAAGGAGAAACGGAATTGTATTCCGAGATGGAAATTTTAAATTCATAATTATCGATATCTCTGTTCTGGATGGATTATCCCTGAAGGATCTGCAGCAGAAAGAGGAGCAGATGGCCTGTGAGCAGAAACGGAAGGAAGGGGAGTGTGTCTTTCCGGGAGACTTTCCTCAGGATCAGGAGAAAAAGGGAAAGAATGGCGGCAAGAAGAAGGGAGAGCAGAAGGGCCGCAAATTCCACGGAGCCGCCGAGTGCTGCCGCGCAGGAAATCACGGCCAGGGCGTCGCCGCTGCCGATGGCGGAATGTGTAATCAGACTGATGGCGAAAAGAGCTGCGCCGGGCAGGATTCCCCACAGATATTCCTCCAGGGGCAGGTCTGCCAGAATCAGATGAATGAGAAACATTCCGCCCGCGAAGATCAGTGCGGGAAGAAGGCGTACCCTTCTGCTTTTCAGGTCCTCTGCAGAAAGGATAATAAGAAAAAGAATGGTAAAGCACCAGAAAAAATACATGGTATCTTTCATATAGGTAAGCAGGCAGGGGAGCAGGAAAAACTGTCCGAATATCCGGCCGGCGACATGGCTGAGAATCAGTGTGCTGAAGCTGCCGCCTCCCGGCGGGCCCTGCAGTCCGCGCATTCCCTCATTCCGTCACAGTCCCTTAGTTTGACAGTGTTGACGCTTCTGCTCAGTCCCGGGCAGTCGAGGGAACAATGGTAGGAATCGCCGAAGGGGCAGATATAATAGTTCTGGCTGTAGCTGTGCCGGTAGTCTATGGAGATATGCCTGGTCTCTTCTCCCACGCCGCTGTGGGAATGGTTTCCGGATTGTGCGTGCATGCAGTGTTCACAGGCTTTGTATCTGCTTCCGCTGCTGTTGCGCGCATGTTTCAGGTCAGAGTAGCTGACTTCATTAATCACGAGTTTTAAATGGGTGCAGTCCGGATCTGTGTGATAGACCCTGCCATGGTCAGTGACATAGACATAACGGTTCTCCTCATTTTCCGGCATGGCCGCGTCCGCCCAGGGCGTCCTTCCGCTGCGCCCGGTCCAGCCCCTGATGACCGCTTTCTGAACAAAAAAGGTGTGCGGAAGGGGGAAGGAGGAGAAGGGAGAACGGACCTGATAGGACAGAACCAGCCGGATCCGGTCTCCTTCCTTCATATAGGAGGAATTCAGGAAAGTCGCGTTTTTAACGGCTTCCGCGTCAGGCGCCCGGTTTATCACGTTTGCCCGGGCATAGGCGTCGGATATGGCGCCGCGGATGATATTATTCGCGTCTCCGTATTCCTCCTTGTATGCGACGATCGCCATCTCTTCCGCTGTCTGGCACAGGCCGTCGGAAAATTCCACGGCGGCCCGGCAGACAACGCAGTAATGAAGGATGACAACCATGCAGATGAGAAAAAACGGCAGTTCAAATGCGGCTTCTACGGTAAGCGCCGCTTTTGCAGATGAGGTCAGAAAGGATGCTCTTCCCCGGCTTCTGCCGCCTGTTTTTTCGGGATTATGGCCGGTGGCTGCCGCCTTATGTGGAGAGAGTACGCAATCCTTTCTTTGGAAAATATGTGATAGTGTTTGAAGAAATCTGATATTCGAAAAAGATGTGAGATCCGGTCCGGCTGGAGCTGCCGGACAGTGACGGTCCCCGCCGGGGCTTTCAGAGGGGGCACCCCGGTCGTTAGGGGAGAGACTTGCGGAGACCGGACATACCGGATCCTGAAGATGTCTGCTTCGGAAGAGCATCCTTTCTCACCTCATATGCATATGTATATTTATCAGCGGAATCCGGATTCAATACGGATGGGAAGAATCGAAAGACTTCATCAGGCGCAATCTGCGAATTCAATAGCGGAATCCGGATTCGACTTCGACAGAAAGAATCCGGGATGCGGTACCCAGAAATGCTGCAGGTACTGCGGAAAAGACGGGATTGATCAGCCAGCAGGACCTGCCGGTGATGGCAACCACACAGTTGTCGGCACGGAAATTGGGGCATCCGCCCGAGACCCTCAGATTCAGTTCAACCAGATCGAGAGAGCGTTTTTTCTGTGTGGTAATGGATCCCATGTTCAGAAAGACCCGGATATAATCCTGATAACTCATGCCGGCGCCGGCGGCCTTCCCGTCCCCGTCCGCCCGGGGGAGGATGACTTCGATGTCGATCAGGTCTTCGAGAGGGATATGCCAGTCTTTAAAAGTCTTGACGGCAGGAACCCTTCCGTCATGGACCAGCATGCGTACGTCGTAGAGGCTTTCACCGTATGCCCAGATGAGCATAAGGGTATGTTTCAGGGCCTGGACCAGGGCCGGGCTGCCGAAGTATCCGACGATCAGAGCGGCGAAGGCCTGGGCTTCCATATTGGCGGCGGGCGTACTGACCAGGATGCCGTAATTGATGGCCTCCCTCACGCCGATCAGTTTGTCGATGACGGCTTTCAGATTTTTTTCATCGCTGGTTTTGCCGCACAGGATATACTCCATCTGGTAGCGGATGGTTCCGGTCTCGGCATTTTCAATAAAGTCCGGGAAATGATCCAGGAGATATTCCCGGAAGAGCAGATCGTCCACTGCGCCGCCCCGAGGGGAATGGAGCGCCAGGTTTCCATGGTTTTTGCTTCTCTGGGAGGCGAGGTCCTGCGGAGAGATCGTTTTGTCTGAAATCATTCTGGACCCGCAGACAAGCTTGAGAATGCCTTTGGATCGGAGAGAAGAGAGTTTGGAGATCGGATTGCGTCTGCGGGCTCTCAGTTCTTCCGGAGTCGGTTCATAGTTTGCCTCGATCTCCTTCATGTAAGAATCCGACAGATCCGAGAGCAGATTGCCTGAGCTGTCCGCCTCACTGCTTTTATCTTCCTGGTACTGCTGCTGCGCGCTCTGGGCTGAAGCTGCGTCCTGGTATGCTTCCTGCAGTTTTCCGAGGGCGTTCATCCAGGCAGTCTTCCGCATAAATTCGACCGCCTGCTGATAGTAGGGCTCCCCGCTTCTGTCTGTAAGGAGGGCATATTGAGATACTGTGACGTTTCTGAGAGACAGTTTCCAGGGATCAAAGGTCATCCCCGGCAGCTTTCCGCCTGCGTCTCCCGGTACGTCCGCATTCTCCTGCATGCTGGCTTTCAGTTTGCTGACCAGATAGTCAACGGAGAAACTGCCGCTTCCGAAACCGGTATCGATACCGAAAAGATCATATTTTTCCAGCAGACCGTTTTCATATTCGCTGAACAGAGTCCAGTTTCCGATCGCCGCAAGATCCGCGCACTGTGCTTTAGCTCCGGAAATACGCACTGCTTCCACTATGGTAAAGCTGAATGCCAGAAAAATGACACTCAGAAGGCTGAAGAATACGGTGATGGATGCGTTCAGTTTTCTCATATGCCCTCCTGTCGGGATACAGTAGACTGAGGCAGCTGAGGAACCTTTCCGGCTTCCCGTGCCTCACCGGTCAGGGATCAGATTCCCTTCGCGTCGCTCGCCGCTTTGGACAGGATGTCTTTGACGATCTGGGTCACCTGTTTTTTGAAGATGACGACCAGAGAGATGAGAACGACCATGATGAGAATGATCTCGACGACTCCGACTCCGGCTTCATCCGCGACCAGGTCGCGTACAGCCGTATCGAGGGAGCTTTTCAGATAATGCAGCTTTGCCGCCATTGGCATTCCTCCTTTCTGTATGGATTTTCCTATAAGAAGACCTGTCACGGAATGCCGTTTCCTCCTGGGTCTGTGTATGGGAAGAGCAGATATCCGGGTCCGACGGGAACCGGTTCGGCATTGACTGCATATTCTGGCTTTGGACAGGGGCCTTCGGGTGCCTGTGCAGTGAAACATCGTTTCTGTACACATCAGCGTAAGACTGTCCGCTGTCAGTGTGACCGGTCTGCAGGAAGCTGAGGCGCGGCGCAGGAAAATCCTGGTTCAGCCGCATATACTGCGGTGTAAAAACCATCAGGAAGAATTCCTGCCGCGGATATAGATTCGGTAACATGGAATAGGCGGCTGATCAGCCGGATCTTTCTGACAGAAAATGGAGCGTTCCGAAAGGGTTCTGTGTCAGCTGCAGATCTTCTGCAGCATGTACAGGCGCCGGAAGCAGGGCTGTCTGAAAGCCTGAGTGGGAGATTCGAGTGCGTCTCCCGATGTAAGGCAGTTATAGCACAGCTTCCGGGGAGAAGTAAATGGGGAAAATGGGACTTTCGGCAACTTTGGATGAGTGCACAGTTTATGGTCTGCTGCAGGGGGAATCTCTCTTCATCAATGAGTTGCAACAGAGCGGAAAGCTGCAGCCGTGAAGGAGGGATGGCGCGGGGGGAAGCTTTGTGGTATCGTATGATTATGGGATAAATCTGCATGGATAAGCAGGATTTTTTTCATGAAGAATCAAGCGCAGGGAAGGGCCGGACAGGCTTATTTATACGGGCGCCGGGGAAAAAGATTCACAGATGCGCAGGAAAGAGCCGGACAGGCTTATTCATACGGGAGCCGGGGAAAAAAGATTCACAGATACGCAGGAAAGAGCCGGCTAGGCTTATTCATACGGGCGCTGAGGAAAAAGATTCACACATATGCAGGGAGGGGTCCTATGCAGTACAGGAAAAACCGAAAGGGAGAAGATCTGAGCATTCTGGGCTACGGCTGTATGCGCTTTACCAGAAAAGGCGCCGGCATTGATCTGGACAAAGCAGAGAAAGAGCTGATGGCTGCTTACCGCGCTGGGGTCAATTATTTTGACACAGCCTATATCTATCCGGGCAGCGAGGCTGCCGTGGGGGAAATCTTCGAGCGGAACCATATCCGGGAGAAGGTCAATATCGCGACCAAGCTGCCTCAGTATCTGATCGGGAACCATGCGGCCCTGGACCGCTATTTTGGCGAGGAACTGAGCCGTCTGCGCACGGACTATGTGGACTACTACCTGATGCATCATCTGACAGATCTGGCCATGTGGGAGAAGCTCAAAAAGGTCGGAATTATTGACTGGATCCGGGAGAAAAAGCAGTCCGGAGCGATCCGGAATATCGGCTTTTCCTATCACGGGAACACGGAGAATTTCCTGAAGATCCTTGAGGACTATGACTGGGATTTCTGCCAGATTCAGTATAATTATCTCGATGAAGTGGCGCAGGCAGGCAGAGCCGGGCTGCAGGCTGCCGCTGCCAGGGGGATTCCGGTTGTAATCATGGAGCCGCTCAGAGGAGGCAAGCTGGTGAATATGCTGCCCGAGGCGGCAAAAAAGGCCATGGCTGACAGCAGCCGGGACTGGAGTCCCGCGGAGTGGGGGCTCCGCTGGCTGTATGATCAGCCGGAGGTCACGGTGGTCCTGTCCGGGATGAATTCGCTGAAGATGGTAAAGTCCAACTGCCGCACGGCAAGTGAGGCCCTGGCCGGTTCTTTGACGGATGCGGACTTTGAGACCCTGGAGAAGGTGAAGCGCGCCATTCTGGAAAAGGAGAAGGTGGGCTGCACAGGCTGCCGCTACTGCATGCCATGTCCGAAAGGGGTCGATATTCCGGGTATTTTCCGCTGCTGGAATACCATGTACACCGAATCCAGAAGAGAGGGACGCACCCAGTTTATCCAGACTGTCGGCCTGACCCGGGAGCCGGCTTTCGCCTCCCAGTGTATCAGATGCGGGAAATGTGAGAAGCACTGTCCGCAGAATATCCCTATCCGGGAAAAACTTCAGGAAGCCGACCGGGACCTGCGGCCGCTGCCTTACAGGATCGCCATTCAGGCGGCGCGCGGCTTTATGTTCCGGAAACCATCGGAAAAAGCATCCCGCAGCCCGCGGCAGGCAAAATAGGCAGATGCAGGAGACGCCGGATCCAGGCCGGCCGGAGAAACAGCCGGATGCAGGAAATGCCGGATCCAGGCCGGCCGGGAATGGATCGATAAGTCTGTGGCAATTCCGGAGCTGCTGTAGTACAATGATGCGAAGAGCATCTGCGATTCCGGAAACGCTGATTCATTCTTTCTGCAGCCGGCAGAATTTTCGCGTCAGGGTTTCCTCAGCAGCCGCGATAGCCGCAACAACGCAATACGAGGTATGAAAAAGTGCAGCAGTTTGTAAGTGATTATATGGAAGGTGCTCATCCGAAAATCCTGGAAAGGCTTCTTGAGACGAATATGGAAAAGACCGACGGTTACGGCCTGGATCCTTATTCGGAGCGCGCACGGGAAAAGATCCGGAAAGCAGCGGGAGCGCCGGAGGCGGAGATTTATTTCCTGATCGGCGGAACCCAGACCAATGAGACGGTGATCAGTTCTGTGCTTCGCCCCTATGAGGGCGTGATCGCCGCGGATACCGGGCATGTCAACACCCATGAAGCCGGCGCGATCGAGCATGGCGGGCACAAAGTTCTGACGATTGCCGGGGAACAGGGCAAGCTCTCCGCGGAAAAGATCCGCCTCTGGGCGGAGAAGTTTCTCTCTGACGCGAACCATGAGCATGAAGTGGCGCCCGGTATGGTCTACATCTCTCATCCGACGGAATACGGAACCCTCTATACGAAGGAGGAACTGACGAAGATCCGTGAAGTGTGCCTTGAATACGGGATGAAGCTGTTTCTGGACGGCGCCAGGCTGGGGTACGGCCTTGCTGCGGAAGGGACGGACCTGTCGCTTCAGGATATCGCGGCGCTCACCGATGTATTCTATATCGGGGGCACCAAAGTCGGGGCACTGTTCGGGGAGGCGGTCGTATTTCCGAAGCCCGGACTGGTCCCTCATTTTTATACGATCACCAAACAGCACGGCGCCATGCTGGCAAAGGGCAGGATCACGGGGATCCAGTTTGACGTTCTCTTTACGGATGGTCTGTACACAGAGATCGGAGCCCATGCAGTCAGACTGGCACGGAGGATCCGGGAGGCGCTGCTGGAGAAGGGATATGAGCTGTATATCGATTCTCCCACCAACCAGATCTTCCCGATCGTGACAAAGGAGAAGGCAGAAGTGCTGGCGCAGCAGGTTCAGTACGGCTTTATGGAGGAACTTGACGACGGCCGGCTTGTGATCCGTTTCTGCACCAGCTGGGCGACCCGTCCGGAGGATGTGGAGGAGCTGATTCGGCTTCTGTGAAGCGGTCGTTCTAAGGAAATACTGATTAAATCGGTGTTGCCCCAGGGCCTCCGGCGGATCGCAGTGCTGCTTATCAATAATTGGAAAGACCGAAGTAAAAGTGTGCAGATAAGACTATCATCAGAATGACAGAGCCGGCAGAGGCTTTGCAGGGAGGGAAATGAGATGCTGCAGAATGAGAATGCAAAATATCAAATCGACACTGATGAAAACCGCGCGTTTCTGAAAGAGATATGTGATAATCTCCTCAGCTTCGGCCACCGTTTTCCATCTCCGGGAGGCAGTTCTTATTACCTGGGAGATGACGGTACGCCCTGGACGGAAAGAAACCGTGAGACCTGGATTACAAGCCGCATGGCGCATGTGTACTGCCTGGGATCTTTTCTCGGGCATGAAGGCAGCGAAGCCCTGGCAGACGCGGCGCTGAAGGGACTTCGGGGAGAACTGCATGACAGGGATCACGGCGGCTGGTATGCGGGTCTGACTAAGGATGGCGGGATTCTTCCGACAAAGCAGTGCTACGCTCACGCGTTTGTGATTCTGGCAGCCTGCTCGGGCGTTCTTGCGGGAAGGCCCGGAGCGCAGGAGCTGCTGGATGAGGCGCTTGAACTTTATGACCTTCGTTTCTGGAGAGAGGATGAAGGCCTGAGCGTCGACACCTGGAATACGGAATTTACGGTTCTGGACAGCTACCGGGGCCTGAACGCCAACATGCACTCTGTTGAGGCATTTCTGGCTGTTGCGGATGTGGCGGGAAAGGAAGAATACCGGGTGCGGGCAGGCCGGATCATAGACCATGTACTTGGATGGGCTGAAAAAAATGAATGGCGCATTCCCGAACATTTCTCCAGTGACTGGGTTGCGGACCTGGAGTGCAACAGGGAAAAACCGGATGATCCCTTCAAACCTTTCGGCGCTACGCCCGGACATGGAATCGAGTGGGCAAGACTGGTGACCCAGTGGGCGCTTTCGACTTTCCGGGAGGATAAGGCAGGGCAGGAGCCCTATCTTGAGGCGGCACAGAACCTGTTCCGCCGGGCAGTACAGGACGGCTGGAATTCAGACGGGGCGCCGGGAATCGTCTATACCACAGACTGGGATGGAACGCCGGTCGTGCATGACCGCATGCACTGGACCCTGGCGGAAGCGATCAATACTTCTTCCGTCCTGTACCATGTGACGGGGAAGGCGGAATACGCGGAGAATTATGCAGCCTTCATGCGCTATCTGGATGAGTGCGTCCTTGATCATACGAATGGTTCCTGGTTCCATCAGCTGGATCGGGAGAACCGGGTGATCGGCACCGTATGGCCGGGCAAGTCAGATCTCTATCACGCGCTTCAGGCGACGCTGATCCCTTATCACAGGCCGGATCTTTCGATTGCTCCAGCCGTGAAGGAGGCGCAGGGCAGATAAGCTGCCGGATGTCTGCGGCCAGTTCTCCGGAGGGAGGAACGCGATGACGGACTGGTTTCCACTGTATAATTCTCTGCGGATCGCGGCCATCAGCTGTGTGATTGTTTTTTTCAGCGGGATTTTTGCTGCCTATTATGCAGCGAAACTGCCGCGGGTGCTGAAAGGGATTCTGGATGTGGTCCTGACATTGCCGATGGTACTGCCTCCGACGGTCTGCGGTTATTTTCTGCTTCTTCTTTTCGGGACCCGGCGGCCGCTTGGGAAGTTTCTGCTGCGCTTCGGCGTCAGATTTGTCATGAACTGGTACGGGGGAGTCGCGGCGGCGGTACTGGTAGCATTTCCGCTGATGTACCGGACGGCCCGGGGAGCTTTTGAGAGCTTTGACCAGAATCTGGCCTGGTCGGGACAAACTCTTGGTCTTTCCAACAGCTGGATCTTCTGGCATGTGCGCATGAGCGCCTGCCGGCAGGGGATTCTCGCTGGGGCGGTGCTTTCATTTGCAAGGGCTTTGGGGGAATACGGGGCCACCAGCATGCTGATCGGCTATACGCCGGGAAGGACAGCCACGGTATCCACGACGGTCTATCAGCTCTGGAGGACCGACGATGAGAGGGGAGCCCTGTTCTGGGTGCTGGTCAATCTGGGGATCTCCGCGGTGGTTCTGCTGACAGTGAACCTGATGGAGGAGCGGCAGAAGGCAGGATAAAGCGGGC
>ODAI013785409.1_pt1 | contig 13227 bp, 10 predicted proteins | sample 1539321 | NCBI WGS metagenome assembly ODAI01 (sample SAMN02144231, study PRJEB22623) | gut metagenome | biome: sheep rumen | host: Ovis aries | place: New Zealand | reverse complement strand
TCTTTTTACCAGTAACAAATACATGGTAAATTATACCATTTTTCTGGTAATAATAATTTGTGTGTACAGTTTTATTGTCCTGTTTCAAGGTAATACTATCTACAGATGTATTACCTACATTAAATTGTTTTTGAATTACTTCATCATTTTTATATTTATTTTTATAATCGTTAAATACATCATCTATTGATTTATTATTGTTTTCATTTATATAGTAAGTCGTGTTTTTATTTCCTAAAACTATACCATTGGTGTTGTTGGATTCTTTTACACTAAATCCATTTGGAATAGCTACAGTGGACTTACCAAAACTAGCTGTGTTCATGTTAATATAAGTATATGCTCCTAATCCTGCTAGAACCAGGGCAACTATGACAAGAACACCGATAAGTTTCTTATCCATATATATCGCCTCTACACATATTAATTCAATAATTAATAATGTGTAGTTAATATGATTAATACTTATTCATTTGAATAAAGTTTTTTGAATGATATGGATAATTTATAATTTATTTTTCACATTCAACACATTTTAATGCTTCTTCAATGACCTTCCACATATCGAAGTATTGGTACATTCCGAGTCTTCCACCAAATATCACATTATCTTCCTTATCAGCTAATTCTTTATATTTGGAGTATAATTCAGAGTTTTTATCATCATTTACAGGGTAATATGCTTCCTCGCCTTTGGTCCATGTTTTAGGGTATTCTCGTGTAATGATTGTTTTATCAGATTGACTATCTTCAAAGTGTTTATGTTCAATTATTCTGGTGTATGGGGTCTTGCTATCAGTGTAGTTTATTACGGCATTTCCCTGATAGTTTTCAATATCCAAACATTCCTCTTCAAAGTTTAATCCACGATATTCAAGTTCTCCATAGCAGTAATCATAATATTCATCAATCATACCAGTAAACACTACCTTATCGGCGATATTCAACCATTTTTCTTTATCATCAAAGAAGTCTGTGTTTAATTTAACTTCAATACCTTCAAGCATTTTCTCAATAATTTTGGTATATCCTCCTATAGGAATTCCTTGATACATATCATTGAAGTAGTTATTGTCAAATGTAAATCTAACCGGTAATCTTTTAATAATAAATGATGGTAGTTCAGAACATTTCTTTCCCCATTGTTTTTCAGTATAACCTTCAATAAGCTTTTCATATATGTCACGACCAACAAGGGATATTGCCTGTTCCTCTAAATTTTTAGGCTCATTTATATTGGCATCAGCTTTTTGCTGTTCAATCATATCCTTAGCTTCTTGTGGTGTTTTAACACCCCACATTTGGTAGAATGTATTCATGTTAAACGGTAGGTTATACAGTTCACCATTGAAGTTTGCAACTGGACTGTTAGTATAACGGTTAAATGTTGCGAATTGGTTTATATAATCCCATACTTGCTTATTGGATGTGTGAAATATATGTGCACCGTACATGTGTACATTGATACCTTCTTTTTCAAGAGTATAAATATTTCCACCAATATGGTCACGTTTTTCAATTATTAAACATTTTTTACCTATTTTATTCATTTCATGTGCAAAGACGGATGAAAACAATCCTGATCCTACTAGTAAATAATCATATTCTGCCATTTTATCACCTTTTAAATATTTTTTTCATGTTTGTTGTAACTGTTCTTAAGGGCTTAGTAATCTTCCAACTGTTGGATGAAAGAAGTGTGTTGTATTTGTTTTTATAATCATTTTTTTCAAGGTTTAAAGTTTCATATTCTTCCTTTATTTTCTTGTTTTCCTGTTCTAATTGTTTATTTATCACACGTATCTCATCAATATTTTCTTTATCATATATTAAAGGAGCATTTTTTGCTACACGATACTCCTCATAATTATTTGAGGATAAAACCAAGTTGAAATCATTTTGAATATCATAAGCAAGGTTATATTCATCCTTAATGTGTATTTTATTGAATTCATTCTGTGCATATTTAAAGTAATACTCTGAATTTGATGAAATTATATAATATAATATTTGGTATATTTTAAATTTTATAAATTCGCTTTCAAATTCTTCATAGTAATCATTTTTAACCAAAAACTCTTCAACAATGTCACATATCCTAAATATGTCAAAAGCGTTTTTTGATGTATTGTTGACGCTATTTGGATTGTTTACTCTATAATGATACAGTATTTCAGGAACATAAGATATGCTTTTTGCTCTTAGAATACTTTTTACGTGAAATAGGACATCATCAAATGCTAGATTGGTTGGAAATTTTATATCCTCATACTTTTCCAGAAATGTTCTTTTGTATAGTTTTAGCCATGGGGCAAAAACGGAGTTTAATACATAATGATTTATATCATGGTATGTAAATGAGTGCTCCTCAAAATTTATCTCCGGATATTCGTATTCAAAATCATACTTGGAATTACTATTGTCGTTCTTATTATCATAGATCAAACCATATTTAAACAAGACGATATCTGAATTATTATTTATGGCGTTATGGTATAATTTTTCTAAAGTATTCTTTTCTATCAAATCATCAGGGTCAAAAAAGTAAATATATTCTCCGCATGCCTCTTTAAGTCCTCTATTTCTAGCACATCCACAGCCACAATTTTCCTGATTAACAATTTTAATTTTATCGTTTTTTGATGAAAAATCTTTTAATAAATCTAATGATTTATCTGTAGAACCATCATTAATGCAAATAATATCATAATCATCAAATGTTTGATGTAAAAGACTATTTAACGATTCGGTTAAGTATTTCTCTACATTATAAACGGGAACAATTACTGATATTTTTGGAATGTAGAAATAATTCTCAATTCCATCTAAAATCCCATAATTATTATTCTCAAATACATCCTGAATGATGTTATATAATTCAATGTCTTTTTTATTGTCGTCAAAATAGGAAATATATTTGTAGAATGTTTCGATATATTTGGATAATGTGTTTGAAAATTTTTTATTCTCATTCAATATATCAAATGTGTCTTTAAAATGTTTCACGTAATCGTATTTTATTTTGTAGTTATTTATTTTATCCAAGCTATCGTTTGGTGAATAACGATATCCATAGAAGTCCACTGGAACATTGTATATCTTATCTACTTTTGTTAGGATATTTGCTAAAAAGATAGGATCTTCGCCACGTTTAATATCAGGAAATACGAATTTGTTTTCCAATAAAAATTTTCTTTTAAATATGTTTTTATAAAAAGAATAAGGAATCCCGTAATCTTCAGGTAGAATTGTTTGATATTCCTCAATATATGGTAAGTTATATGTTTTAACAATTTTACCCTCTAAATTAATTCCCATGATGTTTGCTGAAATCATGTCTGCATCATATTTAATTGCTTCATTATACATTAACTTTAATGAATTATCATCTAAAAACAAGTCATCAGAATCAAGAAATGCAATATATTCACCACTTGCATGTTTCAGGGCATTGTTTCTAGCGATAGCGGGACCAAGATTATCTTGACTTAAAATTATAAAATTAGGGTATTCTTTTTGAAATTTTTTTAAAATTTTCAATGAATTATCTGTAGATGCATCATTTACACAAATAATTTCAATGTCTTCCAATGATTGATTGATGATACTATTTAGAGCATCTTCTAAATGTTCCTCATCATTATATACGGGCATTACTACGGATATTTTCATCTAATTATTCTCCATTTATTAATCTATACTTTATTGATGATTAATTGTAGATTTTATTAAATATATATTTTTCTAAAAATCCATAGTTATGTATAAATTTTATCTAAAACAAGTCTCAAGAGAGTTTTTAAAAGAATTTTTAATATTGAAGAAAAGCATTCTACTTTTAACTCATGCTATCTTATTTTTTAATAGTGTACTTTTCAAAGTTTTTATCATAAATAAATATTTTTTTATACTAGAATTAGTAATACATATTAAACATATTTCATTGTGGATTTTTATAATGTAATTCATGAGATGTATAAAAAAGTAAGGTAGTTTTTTCATGGTAGATGTTTCAATAGTAATGCCCATATTTAATGAAGCTAAATACTTGAATAGATCAATAAATAGTGTTATAAAACAGAACATAATCAACAAGGAATTGATATGTGTTAATGATGGTTCAACAGATGACTCTAGGGAAATCCTAGAAAAATATGCAGAAAAGTATGACTTTATTAAAGTAATAAATCAAGAGCATAAAGGAGTTAGTAATGCTAGAAATAAAGGATTAAAAGAATCAAAAGGAGATTATGTATCCTTTTTGGATGCTGATGATGAATTTTTAAATACGATAGCATTACAATCAATGTTTGATGTAGCTGTTGAAAATAACGCAGATATGGTTTCTTCAAATATTAAAAGAAAAGATGAAAATGGAAATATTATAATAGATTCCAATTATTTGAAGAGCTATTATAACTATTTTCCAAATGATACTATTATTGCTACTGCGGATTATGGAATCCCCGGAGCATTTTATAAAAATATATATAAAAAATCTTTCCTGGAACAAAATAATATCTCATTTCCTGATTTAAAAAAAGGTTCAGATAGAGTATTTTTGATGAATGTATTAAAATCTATTGAAACGATACCCGTCATTAATAAAAATTTATACGCTTATCATCATTTGGCAAAGAGTATTTCTGAATATAACATCAATACCTATGATGAAAAATATGACTATATTAAGCATTTTAAATTGATTTTTGATAGTCTTCTTAATCAAAATGATAATCTTTCTTTTGAAAATTATAAACGAACATTTCTTGATTATTTACTATATGGACAGAATATCTATGATGATGAATTAAAAGATATCCTTTTTAAAGTTTTTTCAAAGATTGAGGATTATTTTAAACCCGATGAGGATGCATATATATACATTCAAGAATTTTATACAGAAAATGGTTATACTAATGATAAAAAACTTTCTACTTTTGCTGATTTAAAATATCATATATTTAAGCAGGCTATTGTAGGAAATAATATAACTTTTGATGATATGGATAACTATGAAAAATATTCTGATGAGAATAATGAGCTAGTGATTGAATCTATTAACGGATTAAAAAGGTTGGGTTCTATATTTGATGAAGATTTAATTAATCTATACAAAAACATTGATAAGTTAAATCAAAAAAATGACATGTTAAATAAGTCAAATGAAAAAATTTTATCTTCAAAAAGTTGGAAAATAACGGAATCTTTCAGAAAAATCAAGCATTTAATAACTAGGTGAGGTGTATTTATGGTAAGTGTTTCAGTAGTTATTCCGGTTTATAATGTTGAAAAATATCTTAAAGAGTGTTTGGACAGCATTGTTAATCAAACGTTGTCTGATATTGAAATAATTTGTATCAATGATGGATCAACGGACAGCAGTCTTGATATCCTTCAGGAATATGCTTCGTGTGATGATAGGATAGTCATATTCAATCAAAAAAATCAAGGTCATGCTGTGGCTACTAATAAAGGCATTGACATGGCTCGAGGTGAATATCTTTTCTTAATGGATTCTGATGATATTCTGAAATTAAATGCATTAGAATTAACATATAATGAGATTACAGAAAAAAAAGTTGATTTTGTATTTTTCAAATCATTGAATTATGATGATCAAAAGGATGAATATTATGAAAGTGAAAATTTTTCTATGAATAAAATATTTGAAGTAGTGGGAAATAAAATATTTGATTATAATGATATAAAAGAATTGATGTTCAATGCGTGTGTAACTCCATGGAGTAAACTATATTCAAGAGAATTTATTATTAGGGAAAATATACGTTTTCCGGAAGGTCTAATATTTGATGATAATGTATTCTTTTATGAATCATTGTTAAAAGCTAAAAAAATTAGTTTCTTAGATGAATTTTTATTCATCCGTCGGTGGTATGCGACATCATCAACTATGAATGGGGATTTACGATTTGCAGATTCAATGCCTATATCAAATAAGATTATCGAAGTATTTCGGGAGAATAATGAATATGAAACTTACAAAGAATATCTTTTAAATAATAAAATTGAAATTAATGTTGCACGTTATTTTGAAATAAAAAAACAATTCAAATCAGAATATTTCAATATTCTTCGCGAAGATTTTAAACAATTTTTAGAAGCAAAAGATGTTTTTGAAGAATTGGTTAGTATTCTAAATGAGGAAAATAGAAAAAGTTTTTATTTTGTTATCCTTTCTGAAAATAGTATAGAATTTGATCAATTAAGACAATTAAACGATAAATACAATAACATATCTGAATTAAACCATAAATTGGATCACTTACAATTGAAACATGGAAATCTCGAGAAGAGGAATACTGATTTAGTGAATTCAAATAGTTGGAAGTTAACAAAAATTTTTCGTTTATAACATGATATTTATTTATTAATAGTCCAATATTAAATTTCAATAATTTCTATCTTTTTAAAATTGATTAACTCTTTTTTTAAAACTTATTATTTTTATTTAAAACTAAAATAAATCATCTATTTTCATTTTTTTGATTATTGGCACAAGTATGATGACATTTTTTAGAAAAAAATATATAGTATATGTTGTAATATATTATTATTATTTTATGATGAAGATTTTTAGCATATATTCGATTAGGTGGATGTGTTCCACTTTTTATCTATAATTTTTCATCTAAGGGAAATTGTATGTTGGCTAATTAAATTCTAAAAGTTAAATATACTTTTTAATTATTATCATTATGGAGATTTTTATGGTTGAAATATCAGTAATAATGCCTATATATAATGTATCATATTTTTTGAATAAATCCATTGAAAGTATTCAAAATCAATCAATAGAGGATATCGAAATAATTTGTGTAGATGATGGATCTACAGATGATTCAGTAGAGGTATTGGAAAAATTACAAAAAAAATATAATAACATCACCATTATAACTCAAGAAAATTCTGGGCCAGGTGGTGCTAGAAACAATGGTATACTGCATGCAAGTGGTGATTATATAGCATTTTTGGATGGGGATGATATTTTCTTAGATACTCAAGCTTTAGAGAAAATGTATTCTACAGCCAAAAAATATGACTTTTGTCCGTTAGTATGTGCAAATTTAAGAAGAATCGAACAAGATTATTCTGTTGATGAATATTATGATTATTTGAATTCAAAATTTCATTATTTCTTAAAAGAAGATATTGTGGATGTTGAAAGTTATGGAATTCCATTTGGATTTTATAAAAATATTTTTAATAGGGAATTTCTCTTAGAAAATAATATTCTATTCCCAGATTATCGTTTTGGTGAAGATCCATTATTTATGATTAATGTTTTAGAAAAAATAGATAACTTCCCAGTAGTACCTGTTGATTTGTATGGATATAATCATTCCATAGGTGGAGGAGTCAATGAAAAAATCACTACCTACGAGAAAAAATATGATTATATCCTTAATTTTAAGCGTATATTTGACATCTTAATAAAAAATAATTATCAAAAAATTTTATCAGGGTACAAAAAAGAATTTATTAATTATTTAATTTACTCTGATAATATGTTAGATTCTGATATTAAGGAGATTGTTCAATCCCTCTTTGAAAATTATGATGATTACTTTTCAAAAGGGGACTATGGATTTTTCGTTATGGAATATCTGCTAAATTCGGATGAAATTCTTGAAAACTCTAATGATGATGAGTATCAATTAATTAAAAAGTGTTTATTTGAAGAAACATGTATCGAAGGTAATTTTATCGGCGTTGATAGGTTAAGAAATTTCTTTGATTCAGTATCCTTAAAATTTGATGAAGATAATTTGGATGTAATTTCGTATCATAACATTTGTGAAGTTAAATCTGATTTAAACAAACATTCATCAGTAGTATATGATGAAGTCGAATCTTTAAATGAAAATATAAAGGTAAATATGTTTGATAAAAACGCTGAACATTTAAAGAAATTCCTAGAATGCCGTATAGATATTAAAAATTATGGTACTGTTACTAACAATATTCATTTACTTGAATGTGATGATTCTTTATGCAATATTTATCAGCCAAGATGGTTTAAAAATAATGAAGGTATCGGAACAGTTATAAATAGTGTAAAAGGAAATTTAAACTTAAAATTTGAATGTATCAATGATGGTAATCTCATAATTGATTTTAAGAGTATAGATTATAGAGATAAAGAAGGAAATAGGATTCCAATATTCATTGATTATACGGATATAAAAATTGATGGGGAAAATATAATTGATGGAAGAGTGTCTTCATGGCACGATGAACCTTTTGTTTATGAAACAGAGGTCGTGGATGGTCAAATAGTTAACATTGAAGTAAATTGGTTACCTTTAAATGTTTCAACCCGCATTAACATGCATTCTGATGAAGATCCGTTATTAAGTAAATTCTTAGAATGTAGAGTGGATGTAAAAAATTATGGTTCATCAGATAATAATTTGGAAGTTTTAGATTGTGATGATGTTAATGCAAATATTTCTAGACCTAGTTGGTTTAATGATTTTAATGGTATAGGTTATGTAATTAACAGTATTGCAGGTAATTTGAATTTGAATTTGCAATGTATAAAGAGGGGAAATCTTAAATTTGAATTTAAAGGTATCGATTATAGAGATAGGAATAATAATAGAATCCCTATTTTTATTGATTATACTGAAATATCCATTGATGGAAAAAACATTCTTGATGAAAATGTAGTGGCATGGCATGATGATCCGTTTACTTACAACATGCAGGTAGACGATAATCAAGTAGTTAACCTACAATTCAGTTGGTTACCATTAAACAATCATAATGATAGTAAAAATCTGTTTACAAAACGTGACATAGATTATATGGATAATATGATTCAATCCAAAGATATTGAAATAAATAACTTAAGAAATGAATTAAATCATTTAACAAATGAAAATGAACGGTTAACTGAATTTAAATCAAATGTTTTAAATTCTAATTCATGGAAAATTACAGAACCGCTACGTAAATTAAAAGGTAGAAAATAATATTGGAAATAATGTGTATTTTGTTGTTAAGGTGTGATAATTGATGGTAAAATTGTCTATAGTAATGTATGTGTCAAATGCTGAAAAATATTTGGAAGACTCATTAAACAGTCTTCTCAATCAGACATTTAACGATTATGAAATCCTTTTTATTGATGATAAATCATCAGATAAGTCTTTATCGTTTATTAAAAAGTTTTCCAAGAAGTTCAATCATTTCAAAATAATCTCTTTAAAAAACTATGATTATTCTGTCGCTATAAATAAATGTATTAATTGGGTTGAGGGTAAATATATTTATTTTATGGATGCACATAATATTTTAAATCAAGATGCTTTATCAATAATATATGGATCTGCTGAAAAAAATCGAGTCGATTTTTTAATCTGTGATGCATTTAATGATAAAATATTTGATTCATTTATGTTACGTAAATTAGAATCAAGAAGTAAACTTAATAAATTCACTGAAAATACATTTAACTATACTGAAGTGAGGGATTTACTATTTGAATTTGATTGTAATTTAGAAAATAAACTATTTTCAGTTGATTTTATAAAGAAAAATAATTTATTGTTACATGAAAACTTATCCTTTTCAGATTATGTATTCTTCTATGATTCCTTATTGTCCGCTGATAGAATATTTTATGTGAGAGATTCCATTTTTGATGAAAATTCATTGAATATAATGTCTTCTTACATTACTAATTCGAAGTTATATGATTGTATTGATGTCTCAAATTTAATCATAGATGTATTTAAAAAGCATTCCCTCTTTGATAAATATAAACGTTTATTATTTAATAAAAAATTTGATTTGATGATGGATTGTTTTTATAGGATAGATGAAGACTATAAAGAAGAATATTTTAAACTTATGAAAAATGATTTGTTCAATATATTAATGAACAAAAGGGAAGGTAAAGAGTTTATGAATAATTTGAATTATCATAATAAAAAACTATTCGAACAAGTGTTAATCTCTGAAAATATGTATGAATATTTATTATTACGTGATACATACCTTGATAGAATAAAATTTGACAATACCCTGAATCGAAACATTTGCTTAAAACCTTATTTAAAAGATAAAGTGATAACATGTACAAAGTAGGACTCATTGGTTCTGGTAGTTTAGGCACGGCATTGGCTCAGATATTATCAATGAATGTTGATGAAGTTATTTTATATACCAGACGTTTACAGTTGTGTGAAACGATAAACAAAACTCACTATAATACTGAGTATTATCCTAATGTTAAATTAAATGATAATATTCACTCAACGAATGATTATGATGATTTGAAAGATTGTAAAATCATATTTTTAACAATCCCCTCATCAGCATTTAGAAACACATTAATAGAAATCAAAAATATTATTAGTGAAGAAACCATATTGGTAACTACTGCTAAAGGAATTGAATATCCCTCTTTAAAAACTATGGGTGAAGTGATTGAAGAATATTCCACTAATGATTATGTTGCATTATCTGGACCCAACTTTGCATCTGAAATAATCTTAAATTTACCTACAATTACAAATATAGCCTCAAACAATCCGGAATACTCTCAGATAATTAAAGACATATTAATAAATGATCAATTCAAGGTAAAAATTATTGATGACTTAAAGGGTGTGGAAATCTGTGGAGTAATAAAAAATATTAATGCCATAGCAAATGGTCTCTGTGAAGGTATGACCATTAATGAAAATGCAAAATATAGTGTTTTAACTAAAGGAATTAATGAAACTATGGCTATAATAGAAGCTGTAGGTGGAAAAAACTCAACGATATTGGAGTATTGTGGATTTGGTGATATGGTATTAACTTCAACATCCATTGAAAGTAGAAACCATACACTAGGTATATTATATGGTCAAAAGATAATTGTTGATGAAAATGCTACTGGGGTTCTATTTGAAGGAAAAAATTCAATAAAAGCAATAAAAGAAATTTGTGATAATAATAATTTAAATTGTAGTATAGTAAACTTTGTATATGATGTAATAATAAAACAAACACCTCCAAAATTAGCTTTTAATACTTTATGGAAAAATATAGAATAATTTGGTGAAAATATGATAGCAATAATATTAGCGGCCGGTATGGGAACAAGATTAAGACCATTAACAAATGATATTTCAAAACCACTCTTGGTAATAAATGATGAAATGCTCATTGAAAGAATGATAAAAAATTGTATAAATGAGTCTATAAATGATTTTATTGTAATAACAGGTTATAATTCTCAAAAAACAGATAAAGTATGTGTAGATTTATCTAATAAATATAGTATCAATATTAAATGTATTAAAAATGAAAAATATGATGTTACAAATACGTCTGTGTCTACATTTTTGGCAACCGATTACATTGAAAAAAATGATTTAGGTGAAGATTTCATTTTGATTAATGGGGATAATGTTGTAAATCCTGAAATAATTCACGATATTTCCGATTCTGTAAATTCAGCAATAGTTGTTGATAATGTAAAAGAATTAAATGCAGAATCATTTAAACTAATAGTCAAAGATAATGTCATTGAATCGATTGGAAAAGATATTTCTATAGAAGAATCATCCGGTGAATTTATAGGAATTTCCAAGGTTATTAATGAGGATCTTAAAGACTTTAATAAAATATTAAAAAGAATTATTGATGAGGATACTCAAAATTATTATGATTTCACATTCAAAGATTTAAGTAAAAAAACTCAATTGAATTATGTATTAACCAATGGTCTTGAATGGACAGAAATAGATGATATGGATGATTATAAGAAAGCTCAAGATATATTAAATCAACTTGAGAATTAGATTACATTTCATCCTGAAAAATATGGGAGGTTAAAAGTTACTTTTTAACTAATCATATCTCTTTTTTATAAATAAATTACATTACCTTCATATTTGGATAATAACAAAGGTGATTTAAATTTGTAATATAACCGTTTAAAGTTATTATTTAAGTCATATTTAACCACATTCTCATCAACTAATGTTATAACTTTTTGTATACATGAACAAGTTTCATAACTTAAGTTATCGATATTATTATCATAGTTTTCTAAAATAATTTCAATATATCTAAATAATCTATTATAAAATAACTTTATGACATTTTCATCATTAACATTATTTTCTTTTAAAATATTGTACATGTTTAATATTCTTTTCATAGGTAATGTGTCCTCACCCAAGTCATTTGATGAAGAATTGGGATTGGTTATCCTATAATTATAAACACAATCCTCAATATATCTAATTTTATCTGCTTTAATTGCAGTTTCATAGAAAAATGGATTGTCTACCCAACCACCTTTGGGAACCTCCATGAATGTTATGTTATTTCGTGTTAAAAATTTCTTCAAATAGATTCCAGCCCATATTGATGGATGACCCTCTATAAATAATGGTTGTTCGGTTAATTTAAATGTATTATCACATGTTAATTTTATTTTGGAATTATCTCTGATTATTTGTATGTTGTTTTTATCATAATCATTTACATAATTAAAGTTGCCTTTTATAATATCAACACTATCATTTTCACTATATGAATATAGTTTTTCAAGCATATCCTCTTCTATGTAATCATCAGTTTCAACAATGCTGATATAAGTTCCTTGTGATGCATTAATTCCGAGATTCATTTGGTGACCATAACTTTTTTTGTCTGAATTTAATATCTTAATTCTATTATCCTCTTTTTTGTGTCTTTGGATTATGTCTAATGTATCATCTGTAGATCCGGCATCAACACAGATAATCTCTATATTTTCAAATGTTTGATTTAGTACACTTGAAAGGCATTCCTCCATATAATCTCCCACATTCAAAGAAGGCATAATTACTGATATTTTAGGTTTTCGTGAAAAATACATTTAAATTACTCCATATTCAGTCAAATTCTTATTTAGAATTTATCATTTATTTCTTTTAATTTATTAATTTCATTTTCAAAATTCTCATATACATTTTCATGACCTGAAATGTACTCATAAAATCCATGATTGTATATTACTTTAGGAATTCTTTTATATCCATATCCATATTCTGAAATGATATAATCTTCATGCTTATTAGGGCATGGATAATTTCTGTTTTCAAATTTCATCATTTTTAAAGGGAATATGGAATCATAAGAATGAATTGATAATACTGGATCTTCAACACCACTGATGATTGTATCTGTCTTTTCTTTAGATATATTCAATCTATC
>ODAI011990725.1_pt1 | contig 13229 bp, 15 predicted proteins | sample 1539321 | NCBI WGS metagenome assembly ODAI01 (sample SAMN02144231, study PRJEB22623) | gut metagenome | biome: sheep rumen | host: Ovis aries | place: New Zealand | reverse complement strand
GCTTTTCCGCTGTCAAGGGAGATAACGGGACCATTATCGGCTTCAAAAACATCGAGCAGCTGTCCGACCACAGTGTGGCGGAGAATATGAAGATCTTCCGGGAGCTGAAGAAAAACTATCCCGGCAAGTTTATTCTCGCCTCCATCATGGGGCAGAATGAAGAGGAATGGGCAGAGCTCGCCAGAAAGTGTGAGGAGAACGGAGCAGACGCGATTGAGCTGAACTTCTCCTGCCCCAACATGGCCAGTGACGGGCTGGGTTCAGACATCGGTCAGATCCCGGAACTCGTAGAGAAGTATACCGCAGCTGCGAAACGCGGCTGCAGGATCCCGGTCCTCGCCAAGCTGACGCCGAATGTCCAGAGTCTGGTGCCTGCTGCATTGGCCGCAAAGCGCGGAGGCGCCGACGGGGTCGCGGCGATCAACACCATCAAGAGCGTTCTGGGAGAGAATCTGCATACCTATGTTTCTTCGCCAGCGGTCCATGGCATGAGTGCCGTCGGCGGCTACAGCGGAAACGCCGTAAAGCCAATAGCGCTCCGGATGATCGCGGAGCTGGGCTGGGAAGAGGAGCTGAGAGACCTGCACATCAGCGGTATGGGCGGGATTGAGACTTGGCGGGATGCCATGGAGTATATCCTGCTGGGCTGCGGCAGCATTCAGGTGACAACCGCGGTGATGCAGTACGGATACCGCATTATCGAGGATCTGAAATCCGGAATGAACCGCTATCTGCTGGAGAAGGGCTTTGACAGCATCCGCGATGCCCGCGGCCTTGGAATTCATTCGGTCAACGCCTCAACCGATTTCCTGGAACGCGATACGGTGGTCTATCCCCGGTTCCAACGGGACAGCTGCGTCGGCTGCGGGCGCTGTGTGATCTCCTGTATGGACGGAGGACATCAGGCAATCTCTCTGGATCGGTACAGGAGGCCGGTTCTGAATCTTCGCAGGTGCGTCGGGTGCCATCTCTGCGTTCTGGTCTGTCCCACAGAGAGTATCCTGCCCTATAACAGACGGCGTATGCCGATCACATAAAAACTGCCAGCCATGAAACAGAAGGCCCGGGAGCGCTGTGCCGCAGATTATGGCACAGCGCTCCCGGGTTCTCTGTTACGGATGAGTCAGAAAGAAATGACTGCCTGATGCCGGATGGGTCTCCGGCGAGGGTCGGCATCGGTCTGCATCATCAGAGACTGGAACTCAGATCAGAGATCCGCGAGGCCGTTTTCGCTTCTCCACCGGGCGTATGCGTTCAACTCGGCCTCATCCAGCATAAACGCGGCCGCAAAGACGGCGAGGTCATCCGCATAACCCAGAAGCGGGATATTATCCGGGATGAGATCCTTGCCCTTGAGCAGATAGACGATAGACGCGACAAGCGTCGCAATCACCTTGGGGGAAACTTCCGTATACTCTCTGGTGATATAGCTGCGGATCATGGAGATCATCAGCGGCACCCTGGAGAGCGCGTTGCCGACCGTCGGAACCTCCTGCAGCTTCTTCTCCAGTTCCTGAAGCAGCGCCTCCAGTCTGCCGGGGTCTCTGATCAGAGACTCGGCCTGTCCGGTCAGTCCCGCAAGGGCTTCCTTCGCTTTTTCAAAATCCATTGTCATTGTCCTCCTTGTTTTCTGTTTACAGTTTCTCGGTTATGGTTTCTTGCTCAACAGATATCTCTTTTTGTACTTCAGCCTGACATAGCTCAGGATCTTCTTGTAATAAATGGGATTCGTCAGCCCGCCGACAATTCCGACAACCGGGATGCCCTGAATGAACTTTGTCAGGAGCATATCCAGCGCAAAGGCGTCAGAGGTATGCCGGATCTGGGTCTGCATTTCTTCCTCCGAGGGGGTGGGGGATGAAACCATCATACTGTCCACCAGCTCACTGCAGGTATCCCAGGCTTCTTTCTTCAGCAGGGAGCCCTCCAGCGCGGTGAGAAGGAAGTACCGCTCCTCAGAAGAATCATATGAAAAGCCGTAGCGGAGCGCGGTCTCATAGCAGCCGCGGAGAACCACTGAGAGGAAAAGAACAATGTCCGGCAGACCGATCCCGAGGGCCCCGAGACCTGCTCCTTCCACAGCACTTGCGGCCAGACTGATCAAACTGCTCAGCTCGGAACTGGCATCCAGCAGAAAGAGATCTTTCCGGCTCATCTCCAGGTCGACCGCGAAATCCCGGACCAGGAAATCCTTTTCCAGGTCTTCTTTTTTATAGGTCTTCTCTATAAGGCCGGTTCCTTTTTCAAAGATAATGGCAAAAGCCTTCTGGAATACAGCCTGCAGGTTTCCCAAAACTTTATCCGGGATTTTGTCTCCGAGCTGCTTTTTCCATCCGGGATCATCCCTGAAGGCGTTTGCGCGAAGCCTTTTTTCCGCATGAGAGACGCGGAGAAGTTCTCTTTCAACTGCTGTCATGTCATCACCTGCCACCTGAAGAGCAGTATGAGCGAGAGAGCTTTCCCGCTCTGATCAGTACGATGCTTCATCCCGTATTCTCAGATGCGATCCCTGCCCGATCTCAGACTTCAAAGCGCTCGATGACGGTGTCGAGCACATAGTCTTTCTTGAGCTCTCCAAGCTTTATAAAATGCGGTTCTTTGCTGTGCCTGGCCAGTGCCTCGGCATCTGCCCACTTCTCCAGCAGGAGCATCTCGTCGTCCCTGTCCACGGGCATGAAATAGTCATACCTGATGTTGCCTGCCTCAGCACGGCTGGCTGCGTCGAGACCATTAGCCCTGATCGCTTTAAGAAACTCTTCCCTTGCATCAGGCCTGCATTTGTAGGTTACGTTTAATACAATCATTTCTGTCCCTCCATTTTTTATATTCCCCGTAAGTATCCGACTGCGCAGTAGACTACGATGGCGGTGCCGACGCCGAACAGGGCTATGGCAATTTCTTTCGCCGTCTTTTTTGCCTCTTCCAGGCTCTGCTTTCCCCGAATTCTGGCAAAAAAGACTGACTGCCGGGGATCTCTGGAGAAGAAAAGAGAACAGCCGGCGAGGATAATCAGCACGCCGAAGAGAAGAAGAAAAAGAAAGGCATATTTCATTGAAGAGTTCCTCCGTCATGACCCCAGTCAGCTGTGCAGAGAATGCGAGTCCGGTGTGTTGTCCCCGCTGTGTCCGGAATCGTCAGATCTGTATGTGAAACGTTCTCGGGGAGCGATGCCCGCACTGAATCCGCAATCCCACTGAAGGAAGCATTTGAGAAGCATTCATCTTTTTTTGATTCTATCACATTCCGGACGACTGTGCAATGAAGGATTCATGAAATAATGCGCTCCTTGTTATCCCGGGCAGCAAATCCTCCGGCAAAACTTGCGTTTCCAGTGAGAATAGGGTAAAATATCCAAAGCAGACAGGTTTTCGCAGAAAGACCTGGACGGCAATGAACTTTCAGAATAACGGAGTGAGAAGAAATGCTGAGCAATCCGGAACAATTCAGGGCGGTTGAAGCCGGCCTTGCCGCAATGGGGACGATAAAGGCCTTTGAGGAGGAAAATGGCCCGATCCTCGGCCGCGTGATGATCACGACGACAGAGATCCCGGAGAGCGTGAATGTGAAGCGGACAGACAGGGAAAATCTGACGGCCTTTGAAGCGTCGTTCGACTTCTGCAATGTCGCGCTCGGCGTCGCGGTAGATACCAGGAAAAAGACCCTGGAGAGCAGCATCTGGGGCAGATATCAGGTGCCGGGGGCGCAGCGCCCGTCGGACGACTGGGTGAAGTTCTTTATCCGTACGCTGGTAGAACATATTGACGAAAATGGCAGATATGGCATACCGATGTATTCCTTTGTGAACAACACGGCGGATTTTACGGCAGTTCCGACTGCCCCGGCACCGATTGACGCGGTAATCAATGAGGAACTGACGGAAAATCATCCGGACAACGCATGATAATTTGAACGGAAAAGATGGCTGCAATGATGGAGATCTGAGGAAAAGCGAATGCGTCTCTCTTCTGCACATAATTTTAGGCCAACTGAGTCACGCAGCTCCGTGCCACAACCGGACTGGCATCCTGATGCAGTTCACTTGTTCATAGCCTTAACAGCTCTTAAAACGGGAGTCATGTATGAAAACACTGACCGGAAAAGAATACGGAAGTCTGTTCTCAGAACCGGTGGATGAGGCTCTCCTCTGCACGCCGGTCAATCTGTCGGAAGCGACAGACTTTGTACTACCGGAGCGGAAACGGAAAAGCCACAAATACTCTTACGGCCGTGCGCTGATCATTGGAGGGTCATCAGAGTACACGGGGGCACCGGTGCTGGCCGCAAATGCCTGCGAGAGAAGCGGAGCCGGCCTGACACGCCTCATGGTTCCACGGAGCATCCATGCCATCGCGGCCGTCAAAACGGACGGGGCAGTTGTCACTCCTCTTCAGGCAACAGAGAGCGGAAGCATCGATGAGAGCGCCATCCCGACGATTCTGCGACATCTGAAAGGAGCGAGCGCCTGCGTGATCGGCCCCGGACTAGGCCTGGACGAAAGCGTGCATACCCTTGTTGAAACGGTGGTCTTTGAAGCGGAATGTCCGTTGGTCATCGACGCGGATGCCCTGACAATCTGCGGCAGGAACATGGAACTGCTTCGGTCAAAAAGATTTCAGACGATTGTGACGCCGCATGCCGGTGAATTCAGACGGATCGGAGGCAGCCTGATCAGAGGTCGTCTCGATGCCGCCCTCGCGTTTACACAACAGAACCCCAATCTGATTCTGATCCTGAAAGGCTATGGAACGCTGATTGCGTACCGGGGAGAGATCACGGTCAATCCCACCGGATCTCCCGCCATGGCAAAGGGCGGCTCCGGAGATGTGCTGAGCGGGATTCTCTGCGGACTGCTGGCTCAGGGGATGGAGCCTGTAGAGGCGGCAAAATGTGCCGTTTACCTCCACGGACTGTCGGGAGATCTTGCAAGCGAAGCGCTTGGAGAATACTCCGTAACTCCCTCAGACCTGATCCGCATGTTGCCGGAAGCGTTCAAAACCCTTGTCGGTACTTCCGGAAAGGAAGAAGTCTGAAGGAGACCGGATTGATGGAAAAAACCGATTTCCCGCATACAACCGAAAACCGGATGAACTGATCGCAAAATCAGGCCGTCCGGTTTTTTCAGATTGTTACTATGTATCAGTTTAACGGCTGAACTCACATTTATACTATGACGACTATGACGGCTATACAGACGATTGAGCGAAAAGCGATGGAGGATAATCTCTTCCGGATTGCTTGATTGACGTCGGTTTTCGCGGTATAATCTGTTCCGGGTCAGGCGGAAGGCACGAAAGAAGCACCAAAGAGTCTATTTCAGGAACTTTCTCAGGCTGATCTCCGGAACAGAGGGAAAGAGGGAGATCAAATGGGTCAGGAGCCTGTCATACGATTCTTCCGGCGTTCGCTGATATACCAAGTCAGTGAAATTCTGTCCAAACCACTTTTCGGGAGTGCTGTATTCTGCTACACCCCAGCCGTGCTTCTGTCCTTTGCGGTCAGTAGTATAGACGAAATCCGTCGTCGTGACATAGCACAGTTCCTGAAGGCGCGTCAGCGAAGTGTCAAAGCCCTTTTTTCCGTCAACCTTCTGCCAACGGCCGCTGTAAGCATATCCTCCGTCTCTCCGCAGCTCTTTCGACAGGACGGGAGCCTTCGCGTCGATCAGCTCGTAGAGTTCCTTGTCGGCAAACTTCGCCAGGCCGTCATCGTATCGCGCATCGAAGTCGTATCCCTCCCGGCGGTAATTTGCCAGGTCGAGAAACCATTCCTCACTCACATAGGCCGCCTTTTTCTCAAACCACTTTCCGTATGCGCAGCGGGATTGGCGAATGACGGGCCCCTTCCACGCCCAGGTGTTGTTGTCATCGTCAGACCACAGAACGGAGGGCGAACAGTGTTCCTCCAGAGAGAATCCCGGAATTGAAGTCGCAAAATAGGGGACGATGCCAAAGATCTGGATGGCATCGATCAAATCTTCCTGTTTTCGTATGTAGAAATCAAAGCGCATAGGGATTCATTCCCCCAGTTTTTTCCTTTATGGCAAAGATGAACCCATCAGTTCATTCACTGCCTGCTCCAGCGCCTGCCAGTCGCTGCGGGCATCCGGACTTGCGAAGAAGGCTTTTGCCAGCTCGGCCACGCCGGCATCACCAAAGATCCCTTCCACAGACGAGTAATCCGCAAGAGCGTCATATCCCGTGCTGATAACACCGCCTATGTTCTCCAGGAATGTGACCTGTTCCTCCGGGGCAAGGCTCTCCCATGCCGTAAGCATCGCCTTAGAAAGGAGGTGCTCATCTGCGTCGGAGAGGCTGTATTCCGCGGAGAAGGCCATCGCATGCGCGGTTGCGGCAGCTCTGCCGAGGGAGCTGCCTGCCGTACCGGGATGGAAGGAGATAACAGGGGTGAACAGCTCGTTCCTGATCACTTCAGGTGACGGCGCTGTGCCGAGGCCGTCTGCCGCCACAGAGAGCGCAGCCGAGTCGAGGTCATCTGGCACAATTGCGGTCGTTTCAGTTGGCTGCACAAATGACGCTGATCGACAAAGAAGCAGAACGATCAGTATAACCGCGGCAATCGCGATGACAGCGGCCAGAACAGCAACGCGCTTCATATCCGTCACCGTTTTGCGGCTCCGTCTTTACGCAGCGGGAGCCACCAGGTAAACCCGAACGAGAGGCACTGAAACAAGCCTTCCGGTAAAGACAGACCCTTTTCTTCGGCAGTTTTCCGCCCGATCAGGAGATACTCAAATGCGTGGAGACCGAACAGAACCAGTAACGGGATCGGCTTCTTCCTGGCGGTGAGCGCAGCAAAAGCGGCATACAGAGCGACACAGATTGGTTTACCAAACATCTTTGTTAGCTTCAGAAACATCATCATACCTCCTTGAGACGTCAAAAACAGATATAGACAAGCAGATTCAATCAGACTGAGTCCGGTCGCGGATTCTGGACTCCGTCTCACAGTTTACAACAAAAACGTCTGTGAATCAATAACAAGATCCCGCAAGCGCTGAATGATCATGCAGAATCCCCGTGACGCAGAGTGCGGATCAGAATCAGACAGGAAGGCTATAAAGCAAAGGGCTGAGAAGGACCGGAATCCCATGAACAAAAGCAGAAAACTTCCTCCGGAACGGATTGAGACCGACTTTGGCTATATTCAGATCGAAGACACAACCTCCCGCGGCGAGCCGGTACGTCTGTACCGCCATAACGGCGCTTTCTCTTCCGGAACCTTCCTTCGCAGGGAGAAAAAGTACGATCTTGTCTTTGATTATCCGAAGAGATTTGAGGAGGCGTTTCGATTTATCCGTGTTCACCGGGCCCTGATGATCGGAGGAGCTGCCTATCAGTATCCGAAGTACTTCATACTTTTGACATTATAGCATCTTCGGTCCAGTATGCAAGAAAAAGCCGAAGCTCAACACAAAAAACTGTTATGGAGGCCCAATCATGCAGAGACTGTATACGGAAGAAGGGCTGCATCTGCCTGAAATACCCTGGAACAGGTATCCGCGGCCACTGATGAGACGTGGAGAGTGGATGAGCCTGAACGGTCGATGGAACTTCTGGAGCAAAGACTCCGGAAGAAGGACAATCGTGGTTCCCTTCTGCCCGGAATCACTTCTCTCCGGAATCCTGAACCCTCCATTGCCCGGAACGGAGATGGTCTATGAGCGGGAGTTTCAGATTCCTTCGGCCTGGCACAGTTCACGGGTGCTCCTGCACTTCGGCGCGGTCAGCAGAGCGTGCAGGGTCTCGGTGAACGGGGTGGAAGTCTGCCGACATGAAAACGGGTATCTGCCGTTCTCTGCGGATGTGACGGAAGCCCTGAAAACCGGCGTCAATCTCCTCCGGGTAATCGCTGTCAATGATCTCTCTCCGCGTTATCCGTTGGGAAAGCAGCGTCGAGAGCGGGGTGGGATGTGGTACACCCCGGTCTCCGGAATCTGGCAGACGGTCTGGCTGGAGCCGGTTCCGGAGCGGTATATTCAGAGTGTCGGGATCCGAACCGGAGAGGATCATGCGGAGATCACGGTCAGTCCCAAGGCAGAAGGAATTGTTCATTTTCAAGGCAGGCAGATTCCGCTGATCGAGGGGAGAGCTCGTATTGCGGTTTCGGATCCGATCCTCTGGTGCCCGGAGAATCCCTATCTCTATCCATTTGAAGTCCGGAGCGGAGAGGACTGTATCAGTTCATATTTTGCACTGAGGACGCTGTCTATCCGGACTGTGGACGGGGTTAAGAGACTCTGCCTGAATGGAAAGCCTTTCTTTTTCAATGGACTGTTGGATCAGGGATACTGGAGCGACGGTCTCTATACGCCTGCCGGACCGGAGGCGTTTGAAAAGGATATTCTCACCATGAAGTCGCTGGGCTTCAACACACTGCGAAAGCATATCAAGATCGAACCTCAGCAGTTTTATTATGACTGTGACCGCCTCGGCATGATCGTATTCCAGGACATGGTAAACAACGGAGAATACCGTTATCTGCACGATACCGTGCTCCCGACAGTCGGCTTTACCTGCCTCAGGGATGAGAAGCTGAACCGGGATCAGCAGAGCAGAAGCATCTTCCTCCGAGCGATGGAAGATACGGTCCGGCTGCTTGACAGCCATCCTTCCATCTGCCTGTGGACGATCTTCAACGAAGGCTGGGGACAGTTCTGTGCAGATGAGGCATATGAGCGCCTGAGAGCTCTGGATGACAGCCGCTTCATTGACAGCACTTCAGGCTGGTTCCATCAGAAGAAGGGTGATGTGGACAGTCTGCATATCTATTTCAAAAAACTCCGCCTGGGCAAAGAAGACAGGGCTCAGTTGATTTCTGAATTTGGCGGTTATTCCTTTAAGATCCCGGCACACAGCTTCAATCTGAAAAAGACCTACGGATACAGGAAGTTTGAGGATCAGGCAGCGTTTGAGAAGAGCCTTGTGGCCCTCTATGAAGAGGTATTCCGGCTCGCAGAAAAGGGCCTATCCGGCGCCATCTACACACAGGTGTCCGATGTGGAGGACGAAACCAACGGTCTCTTCACCTTTGACAGGAGAGTGCTGAAGGTCCGGCAGGAGAAACTGCGTCCTCTGATGGACAGGATTGTATTCCCTATGTCATCAAATAGCGGTTGATTTCTCCCTGGAAGATGCATATAATAATAAATAAACAGTCGGGATGAAAGCTGAGCGAAATGGAAAAGGCGGTGATACACAATGGGATTGCAGATATTCGGCAAATCAAAGTGCTTTGATACCAAGAAAGCAGAGCGCTGGTTTAAGGAACGGAGAATCCATTATCAGTATGTTGACGTGATCAAATACGGCATGAGCAGGGGAGAGCTCAAGAGCGTCTGCGCCTCTGTCGGAATTGACAAGCTGGTAGACCCAAAGGACCAGGACTATGCGCTCTTCATGCATCTGGCGACCGAGGAGGCAAAGCTGGAGAAACTGTATGACGTGCCGGATATGCTCAGAACGCCGATCGTGCGCAACGGGAAGAAGGCCACCGTCGGGTATTGTCCGGAGATCTGGCAGTACTGGGACTGAGCTTCCGAAAGTTACTGTTGACAAACGCCCAGGTTCGTTGTATTCTTATCAGGCATTTTGAGAAGCACTCTGTTTTCAGGAGTTATGAATGATGCGGAACAGTTCATTCAATTGTATCTGTTGCTGTGACGTGCGCTGTGCCTGGCGCATGCGTCGTGTCATGCCCGTTTGAGTGCTCTGTATCTGTCAAGATGACGGCCGGGGACCCAATGGGTTCTCGGCTTTTCTCTTTGACAATGCAGAACAGCGTGGTATTGTACTGCTCACTGCAAGATTATGGGAGGAATTCGTCATGTCTGCAATTTTCACATCCGTAGACCAGCTGATCGGAGGCACGCCGCTTCTTGAGCTCACGCATCTTGAGAAGGAAGAGGCCCTGGAAGCCACCGTCCTTGCAAAGCTCGAAGCCTTTAATCCCGGCGGTTCCGCCAAGGATAGGGTTGCCCTGGCGATGATTGAGGATGCCGAGGCAAGGGGGCTGCTGAAGGAGGGTTCCGTCATTATCGAACCGACTTCCGGCAATACCGGCATCGGTCTGGCTGTTGTAGCGGCTGCCCGGGGCTACCGCACGATCATTGTCATGCCTGAGACCATGAGTGTGGAGCGCCGCATTCTGATGAAGGCCTATGGCGCTGAGCTCGTCCTGACTGATGGGACAAAGGGAATGAAGGGCGCTATCGTCAAAGCGGACGAGCTTGCGACTCAGATTCCCAATTCCTTTATCCCCGGACAGTTCGATAATCCCGCGAATGCTGCCGCCCACCGCACGACAACCGGCCCGGAGATCTGGGAGGATACGGATGGAAAGGTTGATATCTTCATCGCGGGCGTTGGGACCGGCGGGACCGTCACCGGCGTCGGCGAGTATCTGAAGCAGAAGAATCCGGAGATCCGGGTCGTAGCGGTGGAACCGGCGGATTCTCCGGTGCTCTCCGGCGGCGCCCCGGGCGCGCACCAGCTGCAGGGAATCGGCGCTGGCTTTGTGCCGGAGGTTCTGAATACCGGAATATATGATGAGATCATGACGGTCACCACGGAGGATGCTTTTTCCGCAGGGCGGATGCTCGGTCGTAAAGAAGGGATCCTCGCGGGCATCTCCTCAGGCGCGGCGCTCTGGGCGGCAATTCAGCAGGCTAAGCGTCCCGAGAACCGCGGCAAGACCATTGTGGTGCTTCTTCCGGATACCGGGGACCGCTATCTCTCTACCCGGATGTATTCTGAGGATTAAGCCGATATGGACAAGACCCTTTCCTTCCTGGTGAGTCAGGCAGCTCAGGCGCTGACCAGGGCAGAGGACACCTCTCTGCTGGATGGGCGGGATTACTGCAGTTTCCGGGCGCATGTGGAACAGTATACCGACTACCTGATCGCCGCGCTTTTCCCGCATCATGCGGAAGAGGAAGCCACCCGCGAAGAAAATCTGACCCAGGGGGTCAGCCTTCTGGAGTACTGCCTGCAGCATGTTTTACCGGAGAATATGAGTCCCAAGAGTGTCATCCTCACGCTGCTGGAGTCTCTCCCGCATGTGCGCCGCCAGCTTCAGACCGATCTGATAGCTGCCTATCAGGGAGACCCTGCTGCGAAGAGCCTGGACGAGATTATCCTTTGCTACCCAGCCTTCACGGCCATCAGCACCTACAGGCTTGCCCATATCCTCTATCGGGAGAAGGTTCCGCTCCTTCCGCGGATGATGACCGAGTATGCCCACCGTCTCACCGGGATTGATATACACCCGGGGGCGACCATCGGAGATTACTTCTTTATTGACCACGGTACCGGCGTCGTCATCGGCGAGACCACCACCATCGGGGAGCATGTCAAACTCTATCAGCATGTGACTCTCGGCGCCAAAAGCTTTGAGGTCGGCGAGGATGGAACCCTCGTAAAGGGCATCAAGCGCCATCCCGACATTGGCGACCGCGTGGTGATCTATTCCGGAGCTACTGTTCTCGGAGGAAATACGCGGATCGGCAACGACTGTGTCATCGGCGGCAGTGTGTGGCTGACACATTCCGTCCCAGCCGGTAAAATGGTTCTCGCTCGGGTGGCCGTGACCGATACCCCGCTGACTAAGGACATCATCACGGATCCTGTTTTCGACAGCGCCATGCTCTGATTGGAAACCGATAAAATAAGCCTTGCCAATCAGCAAAAACTGCGGTATAATATAAAAGCTGCAGTTCCGGGTGTAGCGCAGCTGGTAGCGCGCTTGGTTTGGGACCAAGATGCCGGGGGTTCAAATCCCTCCACTCGGACCAATTATTAGAGCCTGAAACATAACGTTTCAGGCTCATTTTTCAGGCAAAGCTTTGGCTCTCTGTATATTTCAGGGTAAACCAGTGTCGTCACTCTTTACCAGCGGTTCTCCACATACTCACAGAATGCGTAAAAATCTTTAATTCTCAGCACTGTTCCGTCGTCCAGCGTTACCGTTCCGTTCCACAGTCCGTGAACCTGATGACTGTGCATTCTCATCACAAATACATTCAGATCACTGTGATGATCATAGAATGGTGTCATTGTCAGATTAAACCGCCCATCCTCAGACAGAAACTTCCAGGGCATCATGTATCGGTCGGGTTTCGGGAAAGACTCCACATCCACAGCGCCGAACTTGTGTGCTTTACCATCATAGAAGATACATGTCTCCGTTGCATTGGACTCGTCCCCAATGCCCCAAGTGATTTCAAAACCGAACAGGTGTTTTTTACCGGCTTCATCCTCAAGCCAGCCAGATCCGTTGCCCCAGTACCAGACGAGGGAGTATGGTGTGCATACGCGCCCCCAGTCCAGTATACAGAAACTGTTGTCCCTGGAGAATGTCCATTTCTCACCATTCGCCAGAATTGTACCTTCGCAGGGCATACAGTTCTGCTTGGTGGTCATAAAGTACCTGTCAGGGAATCCTTTGAATGGGAGTACGGTAGTGATGTTTTCCAGACCGGTCGGAATCTCCATGCTGATGCTGCACTCCACATTTCCATTCTGATATCGGATCTGACGCCGCTCAATGCCGGTATTCACTTCAAACAGAGCCTTTCCGACCCGGAAACTGACATAATTGGGTACGTCTCCTTTTGCAGGAAGGACATATCGGTCTTTTCCGCCGACAAACGGTGCCATATCTGAGAAAAGAGTTTTTCCGCGCTTAAGGTCAACAAGAACAGCAGATGCATATCCGCCCAGCGAAATATTGGCAAAACTGATCTGAAGCATCAGATTCCCGTCAGAGATCTGATAGAAATCCCACTCTTTTCTGCGCATTACGTGTTTTACCCGATCCCGGTCATACCGGAATACATTCTTCTTTGCCCATCCTGAAGCAAGGAGCGTTCCGTCCTTGTCGAGAAGCGGCGTTTCCTGCTGATACTCTCTCTGTTTGCTCGGCTTTTCCCAAGTCGTCCAACTGGAATAAGTCTTTTCCATTTTTTTACCTCCCTTAATAAACCATCAGCTCTCCGGCTTTCACTTCAGGCTCTCGGGATCAATCAGTTTATATCTGCGGTTGACTTCGGCCATCAGCTTGTCGTACATGCGGCTGAAGGTTGCAATTCTTAAATCCTCTCCCGGGAACTCATATCTGAGATAATTAAAAATACCGAAAACCGTGCTCCTTGGGACACCTTTGAAGCAGTCCTCAATGGTCGTGAAGGTCAGGATGTCCTCGGCCTTCTTCCG
>ODAI010495985.1_pt1 | contig 13229 bp, 17 predicted proteins | sample 1539321 | NCBI WGS metagenome assembly ODAI01 (sample SAMN02144231, study PRJEB22623) | gut metagenome | biome: sheep rumen | host: Ovis aries | place: New Zealand | reverse complement strand
GGTGGGATGGCGTCGCTCTCTCTTTTTCATCGTCTTTGTTGGCCCAGCGTTGAGATTATCGAGAGGGTCGGTAGTGGCCCGCAGGGCGTATCCCCACAGAAGCCCTGCCGCGGACCTCACAGCCGGAACGCCTCTCTGGCCATTCGGGGGTTACCCCCTGCTGGCCACGCGTGTCAACGCTGGTCTAACAGAGATATTCCATTTAGTTGACGTACAAGTCGGTCGTGCAACTCTACACCTTCATCCTGCTGATGGCTTGCCCTGGATGTCCTCCAATAGAGCACCTACGGGCCTGAGATTATCCCAGCCGGACAGGGCCTCCGCAATCTTGCGGTAGTAGCCTTGGCTAAAGAACAGGCACTTTGCCCAGTCGCTGCCAAAGGGATAGTCGCTCATGCCTCCCAGCGCCCGACACCCTCCGCAGCAGTAGGCAAAGTAGGGACAGGCGGCACATTCGGCATTGCGACGTCGAAGGTCACCTGTGGTAGCACAGACCACGTCGAGGTAGGACCCCTCCTGCAACAGGGCCTGAAGTCCGTGCGTATGCACATTGCCGTGGCTGATGCCATGGAGCTCAAAGTGCCCTGACATCTGCATGCACGGCACCACCTCGCCCGAAGAAGTGATAGCCACCATGCGCCGGTTTGAGAGGCAGACGGGCTGGTCGTCGGTATATTCGCCCTCACGGCAGCGGACAATGTAAACATCGTAGGCGCCAATCTGCGGGAACAGTTCGGCAAACTGCCACATGCGCACTACCATCTGGTGCGGACTGGCCGCATAGGTGCGCATGGTTTCCAGCATGAGGTCGTAGTACTCCCGCACGGTCAGGGTAAGGTCAGGGGCTTGTTGCAGCCAGCGTGGGCCTTCGGAGGTGCGTATGATGCGTGTGCGCTGGACGCCCATCTTGTCAAGCAGCTCTAGTGTTGGCAAAAGCGCTTCGGCATTGCCGCGGTGCACGTTGACCTGCGCCATCACCTGCAACTCGTGATCCAGACAAAGCTGCATGGCGGCAAGCGTCTGAGATTCGGCTCCTGGATGTCGGCGCATCCAGTCGTGGTGGCCCAGACCGTCAAACGATATCTTGAAGATTGGCTCACAGCCAAACGAGGCCATCTCGTCAAGCAGCTCTGACGTCACAAAATGCCCGTTGGTATTGAGCTCGCGTATCGAGATGTCCCGTTCGTGCACAGCCCGCGCGATGTCCAAAAAGTGGGGGTGCAGCAAAGGCTCCCCGCCCGTGATAGTCAACGTGTGTATGCCACAGGCAGCGGCCTCGTCCAAAAGGCGAAGTGCCTCGTCGAGCTGCCACTGCGTGGCAAGACGCTCGTTGTCGGCTGCATTGAAGCAGTGCCGGCAGTTGTAGTTACACCTGCCAGTAATCATCCAGTTGAGCTGCGGAAAGTAGAGGTTGTCGCATGCGCGATACCGCTGCCACGGACTCAGCTGCTCACCAGCGCCTGCGAGGTGTATCATGCCCCGCCTCTGCAGGGCCGCAAGGGTGGCCGTAGGCGCGAGGTCGTGGGCACCGTCACAGCGCAGGAGCGTTTCAAATTCCTGACGCGAAAGGCCCCGCGCATAGGGAAAGCCGCGGGTGTAATAGGCTCCGGGAACGCCGCGCCAAGAGCGAAGGGCGTAGGGCTCACTCAGCAGGTAACGCATTGCCCCTCCTGTCGAACGAGCGTGGCACCGCATTGCTGGCGCCACGCTACCCCCATACGCACTTCAAACACAAGCGTCTCGCAAGCTTGCGACGCACCTGCTGCGCCCTTCGCCGGAGGCTAGGCCCAGTGCGCCTCGCCGTCAGGTTCTGCTTTGGGCTCGGCTGCCGCTGCTGTATCCTCCGTGCGCTGCGCAATCCTGCCGTCTGGCATCACGTACAACTCGCCCAGGTTTGCCAGCACTTCACTACGGAACTGCAGCTCCTCGCTATCCTGGAAGCCCACAAAATACAGCAGGTCGATATCGTCAGTGTCGAAGAAAACGAGCGAGTCCAAGTCGGTCAGGCCTTCCGGATAGGGAACAGCACCGTAATCGTAGATTTTGTCCCCGCCCGCCATCGACAGAATGCGACCGATGATTGTCACGCGCTTATCGGCGCCTTTCAGGAGCACCACCGAACCTACAGGCAAAAGCTGTTCATACATATCGCTACACACCCTTTCCTTCGTGCGTCAACCTAACTCTGCAGCACGGGCAAGCCCAGCCGCGCGAAGAAACCCATCAATCAGACTCAGTTACGCTGCTGCCATCCAAAAGATGCAACCGCTTGTACCCTTCGGCCCTGCTCCAGTCCCGGTGGTAGTTAAGTCCAATCTTTCCCAAAAAGCCAATTCCTGCATCTGCGTCCATCGTCTTGCTGTCGGGATTTGTTTCTACGCCGACTAATCCGCCGAGCGATCCTCCACCAACCACGAGCGAAATGTTCCCTTGTGTGCCCCCGTGCGTAATTCCCAAACCTGCGTTGACATCAACAAGGCTTACTATTCCGCCAACCCCCGTGAATTCGTCGCTCGCGCCACCGGCCACTTTTGCATTGCCTAGCTTAGCTCCCGCAGTCACGTGGAAGTTGTTGTCCCTCGAGCCAATAAACAGATCGAATGACATACTCGCGGCAGACCCTCCCATTCTGCCGCTTAGTCCTCCCGTTGCTTTTCCGGTAAAGAGATAGTTGAAAATATCCTCCGGACTGTCCAGATGTGTAACCGCTCCATCGACACGAACCGTAAGCCCGCCAAGAGGAATCCCAAACACGGTAAGTGTGCGCGAGAAGTCCCGCTGCTTGTAATTGGGATTTGCCTGGTACGGCCCAGTCACTTCGATTGGTTCGCTCGTGCTGTAGGGATCCTCGTTATAAAGGCTAATGGCATAACGCTCGTAGTCTTCGGTAAGCTCCGCCAGCCTGCCCCAGAACTCTGCACAGGCGAACGTCATCTTGCGATACGCATCGAGCTGCTCGATGGCATCTTCGATGAAGTCTGCATAGCCCCCTTCTCTTAGCGAGCGGTTCTTCGCAACGCCAGTCTTGGCCCGCATTAACTGGTCTCTCGTTTTATCCAAGCTACTGCAGGAAACTGAAAGCTCGGCAGATATGGCCTTGAGGGCAACGCTATCAACATCTATGTCGTAGTTAGCCATCTCTTCTCCTCATACAGTCCAAGACCAACGACGCCTCTTGCGAAACACTGCTACCTTCGAGCGTCAAAGCGGAAGACACCCATTGTCGCCAAGCGCCCCTATAGGGTTGATTACGGCGTTGCTTTTCCCGCACGCAGGGTCTCAGCCGACTTCTTCATCTTGGTTGCTATCAATTCGAGACGAGCCGCCACCTGCTCATAGCCACCGCTCGCCAGCTGTGTCCGAGCGAACATGTCGTCCATGGCCTTACCGAAATCGTCGTTGCCCAGACAGGCCGCCCACAAGTCCTCCATGTTGCTGGTTTGGACTTTGCCAACGTTGCGCACTTCCGCTGCGCTGGCAAGCAGGCTATCGGCGTCACGAACCGCGTCGTTATAGTCGATTTCGATTCTCTGATCTTGATATCGGTCGTTGCCCATAACTGCCCCTCTTATCCTCTCACGAGCCGAGCGTCTACCACTCCACCCGCACAGTCAGCTCCTCATCTGCCAGCAAGAAACTCTGGCCGGGTTCGACCTTCGCTGTGCCGTTGCGCTCGAGCCGTACGCCACCCACGCGCACGCCGTTGGCAGACCCCAGATCGTGCACGCGGATGGTGTCGCCATCCCAAAACACTGCCGCATGCAGGCGACTGAGCCGCGCATTACCCGTCAGCTGGATATCGCTCATGCTGCCGCGCCCCAGCTTGACTTCCACATCCTTCTCCAGCGGGTACTCGTCGCCGGTAGACACACGGCAGATTGTGGCCTTCGGGATGCGCGGAATCTCTTCCTCCTCCGCCTCCAAAAACTTGCTCACCGCAGCCTGGACCTCTTCGTCCACAACGACCGTACGCGCAATGGGCTTGAGCGGCGTTGCGGGCATCTCCTGGAAGAGCTGCTCACTCGCTTCCTGCGCCTGCGGCTCTTCGGGTACCTCGTCCGAGAGCACCTCGACATCCGCAGCATCGTCCTGCTGCTGCATGAAGGCATCCCATGCGATGGCTGCGCGCTGGCGCTCGGCCTCCCTGAGTGCCTCCTCCTTGCGTGCCTCAGCATCGCGCTGGCTCTGACTGTCGAGGGGATTCCAGAAGAACGTGCTGCTGGAAGCCTGTCCGCCGGGACCCTGGACATCTCCGCTGCCAGCCCAGCCCGCCACCACGTCACGTACGTCGGGCAGCTGGTACACGCCGGCATTCTTGGACTCGCTGCCCAGCCCCTCATGCGCAAGAAAGCGACGGAATCCATTAGCCGAGAACATGCCATTCTGGTCGAGCACGTAGGCCTTGAGGCGTCGCGAGAGCCCCTCTGCCTGGTCGTCTGCATAGATAAGATGCGACGGACTTCCCAGCGCCCGCAACAGCGTAAGCGGGTTGTTGTTGGCCTCAATCTCGCGGTTCACCAACGGCACGCAGGCAAAGCGCGGCATGCAAAGACGATTGACAAACACATACTGCGGATCAAAGAGCAGCGCCTCGGGCGCATAGCGCCGCTCGGTGCACACGGCAAGCACCTGCTCGACACCTTTGAGCAGTCCGCAGAGTTCTGCATAACTCAGCTCGTGACGGCCGAGGTAGGTCTTGAGACTGCCCAGGCCCTCCACGTCGTAGCGCAGCACCGCTCCGCCCCACTGCTGGTCGTAACCAAACTCGAGGAAGAGCTGCGAGCGCTCGTCAATGAGCCAGGCAGCACGCTGCGTATCGAGTGCCTCACCGCGTTGGAGGGTTATCTGTAGTTCGCGCCGCTGGGACTTGCGGCTGACCACCACCTTAAAACGCATAAAGCATCACCGCCACACCTGTTTGGGCGGTTCGTTCTGCGCGCCTCTGCCACTAGGATAACGACCGTGCAGATTGCGGTCGAAAGATGCAAAGAGCGCCTCGATATGCTCGTCAACCGCAGGCTCAGACGCTGCCGATGCGGGAGCTGCAACCAACCCGCGCTGCGCCGCAAATTGTGCGTCGAGGAAGCGACGGTAATGGTTGAGCGAGAAGACCTCGTTGGTCATCACGTACTGGTGCAGCTCAGTGGCCACCGCCACACTCTCTGCCGCGTCAAAGCGCAGGTGTCGCGTGTCAGAGAGCGCATCAAGCACCAGTCGCGGGCTGTTCTTGGACGTATCGTAGACCGCCCCCGCCACCGGCACGTAGATAAAGTGGGGTTCGTCCTGCTCGCTCATGTAGATGTGCTCCAGGTCGAACTGCGTGCGCTCCACGGGCTGTGTCCATGCGGCACAATCCACCAGCACGCGCTCGATACCCTGCAGCATGGTGTAATAACTCCCGTAGGTCCACAGGTGCCTGAGGCGCTTTTTAAGCGAAGTGAGCCCCGTTATGTCGTAGCGGAGCACAAGCTTTTTGCTCTGCACCAACTGATGGTCGAAATCCACGGGAAGCAGCAGCCCGCCACGTACCCCGCGCGTCATCTCCGCAGCTGTTAGATCGAGCAGCTCGTTGCGTTGGAGCGTCACCTGCAGCTCAGTGCGCGATTTCTTGAAGTTCCAAGCCACCTGAAGCCTCATGGCAACCCCCTACACCAAGGCGGCTGGCATGCCGTCTACCAGCTGGCCGTGGCTCACATAAAACTTGAAAGTCTCTTTGGGGTTGAGGATAGAACCCGTACCCTCGCCGGAGAGCAGCATGAGGTCTACGTCATCGGCAGCTGCATAGCGCACCTGGTCGCGCGTGGCGAGGATGCGCGACATGAGCCGCGCACCTTCTTCCACCGTAAGGTCCAGCGGTACGCGAAACTCATAGCTGCGCTGCGTAGCAGGCAAGAACACGTTGAGAAGCACCTTGTTCTTCATGGCGAACCTCTCCGGAAAGGCACCGCCCGCAACCGTAAGGCTACGGGCTTTCAGTCACATGGTCAGACAGCAGGATAACCCTGTCCGCCCTCCGCCGCTTTGGCAGCACCCATCATCTTGGTAAGCAGTGCAATGCCCTCCTGCCACTGCTCGCCCGTGGCCTGAGTAGCTGCGTTCTGCAGAGGTGCATACTGTACCATCAGCTCTTCCACACGCTCGGGCGTAAGATCTTCGATGAGCTCGTCCACGGCGCGCATGGACTCGCGAGCCAATACGCGATAGCGTCGGACGGCGTCAAAGGCTTCCTGTCCTCGGTCGTCAAGGTAGCCCCAATAGAGGACCTCTTCAATGGCAGAAGCATCGAAGGCCAGGGCACCGTCTTCGGACATGAGGCCCATGGGGTAGGGTATGCCCAGATATTCGGCCCGCGCTTCGCCCAGGACGGGCTCGAAGCCCATGACCATTACCAGCGCCTCGCCGCCGTCACGAAGCCGCACCACACTACCCAGCGGAAGCACGTCACGAGGCATCAGCATCTCCTTCCTGAGCAAGTCCACGGAGCAGCAATACGCTGTCGGCATACTCGTGATAAGGCAGACCCACGACCTCCTGTGCCACTGCCTCGAGCTGTGCCAGATACTGACTGCCCGCCTCGTTGGCAAAGCCCTCGTGGATCACCGAGTCTACCCTGCTCGCCGGAATCATGAGCAGGCTGTTTTGATCCACAAAGCCCAGAGGGTAGGGCACGCACAGATACCCCACTCCCATCTGTGCGCCATCGCGCGTCATGCGGTGGCTGATGACCACAAAAGAGTCGTTGTCGCAGCCGATGATGCTGCCAATGGGTGCGATGTTATCCAAGCAGACCACCTACTTCCTGCAGGGGATTGCTTGCCAAGCCACTTGCCACCATCCCCAGATTGACACGCGCCTGCTTGGCCGACGACACCACTTTGTCCAAGGTCTCCTGAGCAGCTGGCAGAGCCTTGGTGGAGACGAACTCCGCACAATGCGCTACCGCCTCAGTGGTCTGACCTCTCGTGGCATAGAGCGCCCCTGCCACGCCGAGCACCAAGCCGATGGTGGCGGCATAGCGGGACAATGCCTCAGAGAGGGCGTCGCCATACTGGGCTATCTTTCCGTACTCCACCTCGTCGAGCATTACGTCGACCGCACTTTCGATTGCCGACAAGCCCGCCCCGGTCACAACGTCATTACTGGTCTGGAGCGCCTTCTCGATGGCTTCGGCGGCTTTCTGGAGCTGCTCCTTGTCGATGGTGCCGTCAAGTACGCTCGAGGCGAGGTCGCCGCTGTCCCAGCCCAAGCCCAGTCCACTTGAGCCAAGACCACCGGAACCGAGGCCACCAGAACCGAGGCCTTCCAGAGCCGTGTCATCAAACTCGAAGCCCGAACCAGACCCGCCGCCAAAGCCGCCTGAACCGGAGCCCAAGGCACTGCCCAGCTTGCTGCCCAGACCTCCGGTCAAGCCTCCCACCAAGCCGCTCGCCAGACCAGAGCTCGGTGACCCCCAACTGGAAGAGCTGCCACTGTGCGACCCCCAACTGGGGGAGCTGCTGCCAGACGATCCCCAGCTGGGGGAGCTATAGCTAGGGGAACTATAACTGGGAGTGCTGTAACTGGGCGTGCTGAAGCTAGGGGAACTATAACCGGGGGAGCTGTAGCCGGGAGAGCCGTAGCCGCTGTTGTCCACGGTATCGCGCATGGTATCGCGCGACTGGCTCGAAAAGCCATTGCCCCCCATGCCACGCTCATAGAGTGCATTGAGCGCCTTGCTCTCGTAGGTCTGGCATTGCTCGGCTGCATAGCCCATGGCTTCCGACAGCCGCACGATATTGGCTGCCGTATTGTAACCATATGTAGTGATTGAGTCGATGCTGGCGGCAAAGAGACTAAATATCTGGTTGTAGGTGCCCATGGCAGGACCTTCCTCCCAGATAGTCGTACCGTCTGGCCGTGTACCGGCTGCCACACAGGCACCCTGCGCATAGGTGCAGGTGGCATGGTTGAAGGCATCCATCACCTGCCCTATCCCCTCGCGCGCTCCGCCGCTACCGTCGAGGTCGTCCCTCAGACTTGCAAGGTCTGCGTAGTTTGCGTAAAACGAACCCATAGTCGCACTCCGCCCAACGTCAGTGTGGCCTACACGTCAGCCCACTGCACCTGTTCGATACTGCTTGCGATGCTCATGGCCTGCTGATGTGCCTGCTGATAGCTCTCGAGCTTGCCCTGCAGCACCCCCACGATGATGTCGAGGTTCTCGATGGCCTTGTTCATAACGGTGATGTAGGTGTTGATAGCCTCGAGCACGGCCGTAGCAGCTCCGCCGGTAAAGACGTTGCCCGCAGCCAGCGCTGCCTGCGTGGTCTGGAGGGACTGCACGATGTTGGTGATGGCAGAGATCTTCTGCCGATAGCTGTTGATTGCCTCAGCCATGGATTGGAAGTCAACAATGGTGACGCCTGCGTCGGTCATGATAGATATCCTTTCTGGATAGAAGCGTATGTACTAGGACACGATGTCAGTCCAACAGGACAAGAGGTCAACCCGCAACTAGCGCTGCTCGGCCTGCAGATAGGTCTCGCCGACCTTGCGCAAGGTTTCCGCCTCGCTCATGCCAGTGGTGTACAGCTGGCGTCCGCCCTGGATGAAGGCGTTGAAGCGGTTGGTGAACTCGTCCTTGTCCTCGGTGGACCACTGGGCCGCGCTCAGCATGTTCTCCTGGATGCCCACCATGTCGTCAAGCACGCGACTGAGCTCGTCGAGCTGCTGGGTCAGCTGGCCGTGCTGCCGACTAATCTCATCGTAGTTCATGGTATAGGTTGCCATTGCACATTCCTTTCTTGCCGCTCTTACCCGTTGCTATTTTGATGTCACCCCTCGCAGGGCGACATTGTTGCCCTAGCAGCCGTCGTCCACTGCCGAGTAGGCACCTCTCGTGGGCACCTGGTTGCCAAACTCGGCAATGTAGGCGTTTTGCATTTGCTCAAAGATGGTCGCGACTTCTCGCATACGCTGCGCCACCTCGTTGAAGGAGGTCACAGCGCTTTTCAGGCGCGTGTCGCTGCTGTAGAGCTCGTCGATCAGCTTGAGGACGCCGGTGCTCTTCCACACGTTGCCTACCTGAGAAATCAAGCCTGCATACTGCTGCTCGTAGCGCCCTAACGCAGCGGCTCCACCTTCACACGCGCTGGCAAACTGCCTCAGCGCACCGACATCGATGCTCAGAATTGCTTCGGGGCCTACGTCCATCGAGGCGTAATCGGTCTGCATGGAACAGTTGAATCGACTTACGTTATACGAATCATTGTTGGCCATGGAACACCTCCTTACACGTCAGCCCAGATACCCTGGTCGATATTGTCAGCAAGATCTTGCGCCGTACTGTCGACGCCCTCGTAATGGTCGGCATAGCTCACCAGCTCGTTGGCATAAGCGCGATAGTGGGCAAACGAGTTGGCAAACAGCTTGAGCTCGTTGGCAAAGACTTCGCGGTAAAGCGAGGCAGCCTCCCCATCCCAGAAGGTCGAAGTGTTATTCATGGCGGTAAACATGGTCTGCAGCTCGGCTTCGAGCTGTTTGGCTTTAGCAAAGCCGTCAGCGGCCACGTCGCGCATTACGTCGGTATTAACCTTAAGCGTGACATCGGTGGCATCTGTCGTCTTGGATGCATCATCTGGCATGGCAACAACCCCCTTTCCTGGTGTCTCTTCTTACCAAGCGCCCTTGAGCGCGATCTCGTTCATCTTGACGTTGTCCGCCACGGCAGCAGCGACCTTAGCGGTGATGAGGTCGTCCATCTCGCGGTAGTACGCTGCCGTCTCCTTGAGCGCCGCCACAAACTCGCTCATGGCCTGTCCGTGCACCTTGATGTCCTCGCGGCAGGCCTCAAAGTCTGCCATGAAGGTGTCGTGGTTGGGTCCCGCCCAGTACTCGTTGAGCGTCTCCACCTTGGCGCGCATCTGCTTGAGCAGCTCGTTGATGTTGGCGAGGCTGTTCTCCATGGTGGTGACGGTACTCTCCAGCGACTCGACCTCCACCCGCAGAACTTTCTGTCCTCCTGGATAGCCCATAGATTGCCTCCCTACTCCACATCAGCCCAAATGTCTCTTGTTTCGGACTCATCAAAGGTGATCTTTGTGAAGCTCGGCGCATACCTCGTTGCGGGGTCAAGTGAGTCGAAAGCTCCCGCTGTCATCGCCTGCACCTCTTCGAGCCCTTCGTTGGCAAGCGATTGCGCGACGCCGTCAACCACCTCGTAACGCTCGGCAAACTGCGTCAGCTCTTGGGGATAGGCCTTGTAGCGTTCCAAATCGCCACGCACCTGCCGAGCCCACAGGGCAAACTGCTCGGCGTAGTAGCTCGCAGAAGTCCCTTCCCAGCTAAGCCACAGCGTGTTGATTGATTCGTCGATGGAGTCGATATACGTGTCAAGCCATTGCGCCGCGGCAGCCCCCGACTCGGCAACCGCGCGTATCGCCAAGGTATTGACGCGACTGGTACCTCCAATTGCAGCTGGCATCTCAACCCTCCCCCGTTATTTTCGCGGCGTAGTTCTTCGCCATGGCCGTCACCACGTCTTGATACGTCTCGTACTCTTTGGCCACTCGAGCCGCCGCATCGGTCAGCTTCAACAGCTGTGTGGTGGTAAACCTGAGATTGGTCAGCCGTATGTGCAGCTGCTCCAAATACGGCACGCTATTGGCGTCATCCCATTCACCGCGCAGGTACTCGAAGTTTGCCTCATCTTGCTCAAGCACCGTCAGTATGGCCATAGCGTTCGTTTGCAACACGTTGAGCGTATCTGCCAATTGACCGGGAGATACCTGCGTGCGCTTCGTAATGGCAGTCGCGTCGTCTTCCGCTGCCAATGCCTGTTCGTCTGCCATACGCTCGCCCTCCTTGCTGCGTTCCACGCGCTTACTTGTCTACTTGTCTTGTGCCGCCTGTCGCGAGGCTTCCAGCAGCCGCACGCTGGTGACCGTGCCTCTCTGCACCGCAAAGGCATCCGTGGGTCCCATCGGACGGTTGTACTCGGGCAGGGTGCGCCCGTACTGGAAGATCATCTGGTTGCCAAAGCCATTGCCTATCCACAAGCCGCCACCGGAGTTGCGGAAGAACATGAACCATGGCTCGGTGTAGCCCTTGGTGCGCATGTTCTCGATTCCGGCCACCATGACCACCTTGTGCTTGGTGCGCTCATTGACCAGCAGGTCGGTAAGCCACTTCTGGCCCGTTTCGGACACGCCGGCCATGGTGTGAGTCATGTTGGTGAAGACGTAGTACTCGGCCTGCAGAGGCTTGGGCGGCAGGCCCTTGATGAAGGCATCCGCCTGAGCCGAGGTAGTGAGCACCCACGGGTCGTCGTTCACGTTCATGAGACCCGCGTCGTCGACGAAGCGGTACTCTGCGCCATTTGCCCGGAAGGTCTCGCGCATGCCGCGGAAGTAGCTGCCCAGCGCCTCGGCGTCCTCGCCGACCACCAGCATGTAGGCAAACTTGGTCGTGTTGTAGAAGTACGGCTCCACGCCCTGCTTGGAGAAGCCCACCGGCACCGTGTGGGCTGGCAACGTTCCCATGTCTGCGGCGCTCACATGAACTGGCAGCACCGGAATAGACGCAGCCCGCACCTGACTGGATGCGCTTACGCGCTCGGCGAGCGCCGCAAGCAGCTGTGGCTCGTCATCTACCGTTTCGCCTATGGAGCATCCCTGGAAGGCGAAGGCCTCCTTGTCGATGTTAATCAGGCCGCGCCCCGCATTGGTGGGGGTCGGAGCATGGCGAGCATTGGTAAGCAGGAAGTTGGCGTCGCCCTGATCGGTCATGGCGCAGACCACCACCTGCGGGCAGTTCTGACGCAGCTTCATGCCAGGAGTATTGCTGGACGCACAGGTGATGATAAAGTACACGCCGCACATGGGGCCGTCCATGGTCAGGCTGATCAGCCGGTCGAAGAGCCGATCGTAGCGCTCGCGGAACGACGCAAGGTTGTCCAACGCGCACACGATACGCGGCAGCGGGGCCTTTCCCATCGCCTGTGCCTGCTTGTTGTATGCGGTGATGGAGCGATACTGTGCCACCACCTGCTTGCGCGTCTCCACCTCGCGCTCCAACAGCTTGAAGAGATTCTCGATGCGCTCGTCCTCGCCCGTCAGACACACGCCGCCGCACTGCGGGAGTCCCCGCAGCTGCGCGAGTGCACCAGCACCCAAGTCTATGCCATAGAACCAAAGGTCATCGGGGCTGTAGCGACAGGATAAATCGTAGAGCACCGCGGCCGTGAGCTCGCCCACGCCACTGGTCTGCATGCCGTAGAACAGGGTGTTGCCCGTCTCCACCAGGTCGATGCTAAAGCGGAACTGCCGCTGACGCATGGGGTCGTCCACCTCGCCCAGCACGAAAGTGAGGCCCTTGGTCGGCACCGGGCCATACTTACGCTCCAGGCGCTCGAAGGTCACGCGCTCGGGCAGCGGGTCGAGCCACAGGCGCTGGGCGTGCTTGCCGAGCGTGTCGGCAGTCTGAATGATCTGCGCAAGCACAGCGTTGAGCTCGGTCATGTCGCTTTTGCGCGAGGCTGACGTGGGGCGCAGCGTAGTTATGATGGCACCCTCGCTGTCGAGCAGGTCAACCGCGTTGTCGGTCTTAGGCTCAAACTGCTCGTGCTCCACGTATTTGGCGCCGGCGTAGGCTGCCTGCCCGCCGCTGAAGCTCTCGTTGTAGCCCACCAGCAGGTAGTAGCGGCCAGGCTGCTTGATTTCGGCAGCGTCGGTGCGGCGAATCATCTCCTTGGAGTCGCTCGCGTCGGACACCTTGAGGCAGACCTTGAACTTTGCATTGGCCCAAATCTGGTCGTTGACCACGCCGGTGGGGCGCTGCGTGGCCAGGATGAGGTGCACGCCCAGCGAGCGGCCGATGCGCGCTGCGGAGATGAGCTCGTCCATGAACTCTGGCTCCTGCTGCTTGAGCTCGGCAAACTCGTCGGCCACGATGAACAGGTGCGGCAGCGGGTCCCTCAACACGCCCTGGCGGGAATAGGAGATGTACTTGTAGATGTCGATGGTGGACTCGCCGGTGATGTCGCGCGCCTTGTTGAAGATGTCCTGGCGGCGTTTGAGCTCGCTCTGGATGGAGACGAGCGAGCGCTGGATGGCCCCGCCGTCCAAGTTGGTGATGGTGCCCGCCAGATGCGGCAGGTGGTAGCTCTGGTTCTCGAAGGCGCCGGCCAGGCCGCCGCCCTTGTAGTCGATGAGCACGAATGCCACTTCGTCCGGCGCGTAGTTCACGCAGAG
>ODAI011893167.1_pt1 | contig 13230 bp, 11 predicted proteins | sample 1539321 | NCBI WGS metagenome assembly ODAI01 (sample SAMN02144231, study PRJEB22623) | gut metagenome | biome: sheep rumen | host: Ovis aries | place: New Zealand | reverse complement strand
TCCATAGGCATAAGGTTCCATAACTCATCATTCATTACAAATGACCACGGGATGAAATGATCGACGTCATATTCTCTAAACACAATTGGCTCGTCATTGAACACATCCTTAATTTCACACGGGATTCCCATTCTTTGAGCATATTTCTCCGCATAAGACCCCTTGCTGCAATGTATCGTGACCGAATACTCCTGAGTTTCTTCGCCATTTTCGTCTTTTTTCAGTAACAGTTCAAAGTTCGCGCGTCCGATAAACATGACACTATCAGGAATCTCAATGTCACTTATCATAAACGCATCGGAAAAAGCACCGCTATCAATACAGGTGGTTCCATCCGGTATGACCACTATTCCCTGCTTGCATGAAGGACAAGCGATCACCTCATTCTTATCCTTATCCATCAAAATGCCGTCCACAGTCGAGAAAGACGGGTTCTCCGGATCCACTTCAAATGCTGCATTTCCGATTGAAGCGAAGGCGCTTTCTCCGATCTCAGTGACCTTTACCGGAATCCGGATCGTCTGCGCGCTTCCCTCCCGGATTGCACCGTCGGTCTCATCCTCAAAAGCAGAGACTTCGATCCTGACAAGGCTCTCCGGAAACTCAGGTGCCGAAACCATTGTATTAGAGAATGCCATTTGCCTGATCGATCTGGTCCCTTCAGAAAAATGCACTGTTCTCAGCGCTTCGCAGTTATAAAATGCCATGATGCCTATCTCTTTTACAGAAGGCAGTGAAATCTCCGTTAAGCTCCTGCAATCGGCAAATGCCGCCATTTTGATCTCCTCAAGTTCTGTCTCCGGATCGAAAGTGACCTCTGACAGTTGGCTGAAATCAGCAAATGCATTCTCTCCGATCACTTTGAGCGAGCCCGGAAAACTGATGCTCTTGAGGTTCTTAGACCACTTGAAAGCATCTTTCCCGATCGACACTGTCCCCTCCGGGACTGAATACGCCTCATCTGCTCCGGCATCGGGGTACATGACCAGCTCCGTTCCGTCCGCACTGAACAGAACACCGTCTTTCACGGTGTAGTTCTCATTTTCCCCGTTCTGCTCAAAAGAAGAAATTCTTCCGCAGAGAGGATCTATAAAGCGGAGGCTGGGCGTCACGACAAAAGGCGCTCCTCCCATATCTCCTATACTTCTCGCCTCAATAATCTCGATGTTCTCCGGAGTCCCTTTGACCCGGACTAAAGGAGACATCGCGTCTCTGCCCAAAAACCTGACTGTTGACGGGAGGATCACTTCGGTCTGGTAACTCACTCCACTCAGCGCATTGGCATTGATTACCGTAACGCCCTCGGGGATCACCAGACTGGCCAAGTTGGGAGCGTTCCGGCTTTCCTTATCATCAGATGTACTGCAGATTGTCTCCACTCCGTTGCCAACTGCCGTCACATCCCTTCCTTCTGCCTCTGCAGGAATCTCTACGACTTCATCTTCTCCGGAATATCCAACTAATACGGCATAATTCTCATACAGGTCAAAATACAGCGTACCCTTGAGAGTCTTGATCTGTGTGCTCCCGATCGGCATGTCCATCTCATTTGTATAGTTCAGACCGAGCCGGATCGCAAATTTCTCCGCCTCCGAGCCGCTCGGACAGTGATAGATCGCAAATTTGCCCTTATGTACCGGATCCTCAATCTCATCAGGGAACTTAGTCATGGATGTCGGCAGATATATACTCTTTACCCCGTTGAAAATATCGTCCTCGCCCAATCTGTCAAGAGGAGACAGATGTTCCTCATCAAATGCGATGGTCCCCTCCGGGTACATCGCAGTTCCGTCCGGATAGATTGCAAGTTTATACAGCGTATCGCCCGCTCTGTTCATCAGTGAACCGCCCTCAGCAGTATAATGGCGATTACCCTCGTCCACCTCAAACCGTACGTTCACGAAGTTGTCGAAAGCATGAGCAGCAATGGTCTCCACGGAAGCAGGAATCCTGATCACTTCCGCCTCAGCAGGTATGTTCTCCTTAGGTAGTGGTGCAGCGCTGAAAGCATGCACACTGATCTTCTTTAGTCCCTCATGAAAAACAGGGGCCTTCAGTGAATTGCAATTATAAAATGCATAATTACCGATCTCTGTGAGGCTGTCCGGAAAGATCACTTCATTTAATGCCGCTCCTTCGAAAGCACCGTAGGCAATCTTCTTTGTTCCCTCTTTGACAGTAAAACTTCCCGCGGCTGTCTTGGGATATGCCAAAAGCACGCTCCCATCCGCTGTATAGATCGCACCGTCTTCATTGAGGACCGGGGTGTCTCCTGAGGCTGTACTGCCGTCCGGTCCTCCTACAAACGCCTCAAGACTTTTGCAGCCCATAAAGGCCCCTGTGCCCATCTTTTTGAGGCCTTTCGGAATCCGGAACTCAGTGAGGGCAATGCAGTATTGAAAAGCCTCTTTTCCTATTTTCTCCACGCCGTCAGGCAGGTCGGCCTCTTGTAACGAAATACATCCATAACAGGCTCGATTTCCGATCGTTTTGAGCCCGGCGGGAAAATGGATCTTTTCAAGTCCATTACAGCCGTTGAACGCATTCTCCCTCACTTCCGTGATCGAATCGGGAAGAGTGATCTCCCTTATTGTACTACCGCCTACATAAGGCGGCTCGAATGCATTGCTCTGAATACAGGTGACCGGAAGTCCGCTCACCGTTTTGGGAACAGTGATAATCTCATCCCTTCCGTTGTAATCACTCAGCTCTGCATGATCGTCATAGAGGATGAACCGCATAGCGCCGTTTTCGGTATCGATCTCTGATGTCTCGCGACGAAAACCCGTGACCGGCACCAACTTAGACCCGTATGTTTCGCCGTTGATATCCTCGATCCGGATCTGATATACAAATTCTGCTTGCCTTTCACTTGCATCCATCAGTTCGATTCCGACTTCATTTTCAATCGGATAGAATGACTCGCTGACATTCTCATTTCTGATCCACTCTCTGAAGGGACGCAGCCTCCCGGCTCCGTCTCTCACAGGTAGGAAAAAATCTCTTTCCACAAGACTGGCCATATCTTCCCAGTCCGCTATATCAATGGAAGTCTTGTCTGCACTGATATCGGAAACGCCTTCGTCAAGCGCTATGTCCTGAATTTCTACCATACCGCTCTTTTTATTCCTAATGAACTTGATCGTCGCATCCACCGATTCGCCGACTCCGTAATCGATCCCAAGTTTAATTCCCTGCGTTACATAGACCGCGCGCTTTCTGTCCGATTCCACTTCTTTGGTCCGAATCAGCCTGGTATCGGAGCCGTTTCGAATGACAGCCACCTGCATGTTCTTGTTCAGGTGAAGGACTCCTTCTTTATCCGGCTCTATTTTGCAGTTCTCCATGTAAGGCACATACCCGACATCACTTTTCAACAGGATCGAATAGCTGGCGCCGGACATATTAGCGACCTGATCCTCTGTAAGCTGCAGCGTGTACTCGTCGCCGCTGTCTACCGGTTCTCCCAGGTTCCAGTCCCTGGATTTGCTGCGCAGCCACTCATCTCCGGCGCCGGACAGGTATCTCGTATACCCGCCCTTCTTCTTGAGCTCTGCATAGTAGGCATTCATTTCCGAGAACTGCCCCTTGTTCTTACAGGGGTAATACAGAGTCATCCCGCCGGCACCGTCGACATTGGCATACAATCCTTCCACTGCGCTCTGCACTTTTTCGATCAGAACAGCGGATTCTTCCGCGTACAGGTCTTTCATATGTTCTGCCAGATCCGCGATATCGACCAGATCATAATAGAACGATACCTCTCCTTGAGTATTCCGGGTCATGCCAAAACTCTTCGAGTCAGAGCGGCTGCGGACCATTTCGGCATAATTACCTGTCTCAAAACCGTCGATCATTCTATCTCCGAGTGTATCGATTGCGTCGTTCACTTCATCGACCCTGCTCAGGTCGATACAGGATAAAGTCAGGTCCGGATTATAGGTGGCCGATTTTTTGCCTGCATAGTGCTCCTCAAAACGTCTCAATATGCTTTCCGTGAGGCTCCCCACCTCTGACGAATTCTCGAGCGACTTTAAGAAGGAGTAATCCCATCCGTCTCCGGGTTCCAGTTCCTCGGAGCCCACGTAATGTTCCGCATAATCGCTCCAGATCGTCATGCTCTCAAGACTGGCCATAAGACAGGCGTCAAAGCCGACCAGATCGAGCTTTCTGCCGCCGTCGCCGCCTGCGAAGGGCGAGGCATCCATTGCAGTTCGCATTTCCGTGAGCATGAGCGAATCCCCGTCATAGAGCTCATCACTGCCGTATCCCCATATGGGGCCGGCGCCGTGATCCCAAAGAATCAGTGCATTGTGATCTGCCGGATAGTTCTCATCACAAAAAGTCAGAAAAGCACTCAGGGTCTCCGGAAGTCCCATGTTGGCGTTTCCCTTGGTCGCTGCGACGATCCTCTCATCGCCCTCAAGAGACATATCCAGTACACTGTTCTGATTACAGGGCACATTACCCGCCCAGCGGACGGATCCACCGGTGTAAGCCACGACATTGAAATCCTCAAAGTTCAGATCCGCAGCATCTATTTCCTCAAGATCTTTCGTGGCATTGCCCTGCCTGCTCTCCAGATTCGATCCGATCATATAGATCATGACCGTCCAGGATTTGCGGGATGGGCCTCTCTCCGAATTGGTCTTCACGATCTCGGGATCCGAATTCTCCGAGGACTGTGACCTCTGCGCCATCGCCCTTGAATAGTCGACTCCGTCGTCTCTATAGGCATTAACGTCTGTGACGGGCTCTTCACCTGACTCTTCACCTGACTCTTCTCCCTCCCACTCCTTATCCGCTGTGTCGGCGACGGTTTCTGTTCCTGCACCGGAGCAGCCGGTCATAAGAAGCGCAGCAGAGAGTAAAACAGCGATCACCGATTGAAGCCATCCGCGGCAGATATTTTTCTTCATATAATCCCCCTTGTTAGCTGGATAAAGTTACCCGGTACCTTTACATACATCCCTTATGAGTCATGTATGTGATCGCACAATAAAGCCGGCGCCAAACAGATTGATCCATCCAAATTCCATAGCTTAATCCATCAAAACCCGATATCTTGACTGTACAAGTACTATTATACTCGCGGGCTTTGGAAATTCACCAGACAATCGACCTCTGGGGTATCTTCATTTGATATATGATATACTTTAAGGGCAAGGTATATTTTGGCATTTGCTAAGCATTTAGAGGGGACCAAACATGAATAACAGCGAAGAAACTGTGACATGTAATCGTGAAAAAGCACTAAAGAGGAAACAACGTGAATCGGTTTATGAAATCTATGGTGCCGGGGGACGTTCCATCAGAGTATATCCCTATAAGTGCGTCATTTATTCCGGCGTCACTGCGGATTCGCTGTCAACAAATAATGCGGCGGGCAGCGAAATGACAATCTACTATAAGGATGTGGTTGGTATACGGTATAAACGAAGCGGCGCAGCGATTGGTTATTTGCGGTTTGAAACGGCTTCCGGAGCTAAAATGGCTTCCGGGGCTATGAGCCATGATCAAGACGATTTCTTTAGTGAGAATACGTTCACTTTTGGCGCTGACAAAGATGCAATTATGGAGGAAGTGTATGAGTATATCATCGGTGTTTTTGATGAGCTGAAAAGTACTCCGCCTGTAATCGCTGCAGATGTTTTCGGTGGCATCAATATAGAAAAGCTGAATGCCTTGATTGAGTATCATTATAGTAAATTGGTCAGGGACCCCCCCCGAACGTCCAAATATGCAGGAGCAGGAAATACTCGGAAATGATGTTGCAAATCTGAAAAAGGACGCTGCTGACGCGCTAAAGCAGTTTATTGACCTCCGTACTGAAGTGAGCTTATTAAATGAGAGTATTCTTAAGAATCAAGAACGGATTGATAAATTGCAAAATGAAATCACGAAGCTCTTGACTTATGGTAAGTCATCAGGCATTAATGAAAAAATCAGATTAAAGGTAGCAGAATCAACAGGGCTTGAATTGCATCTCGCTGAGTTGAAGGAAGATAAACTAAGGCTTGAAAAGAAGTTGGAGCAAGCGAAAGAAAATCATTCTAAAAAATATCAGCTGCTAAAGGAAAAGCAGTCTGAATTTCTGAAGGTTCATTAATACACTTTTCAGCATAATAGGAAAGGAGAAACGAGGTCCCTCCTCGGACAACTGTTATGAAAAAGATTACCGCCTGTTTTTTGGTACTTTCAATGATCCTGAGCCTTGCTTCCTGCGGCATTAGCGGGAGCCGGCCCGCCGAGCCCACCGCAGCACCGGACTCTGCCACTCCTGCCGATTCCCGGGAGGAATCCGAGGACTCTTCCACTCCTTCCGATTCCGGGGAGGAAAAAGACGAAGACGACACGACATCGGCTGACACGAACATGAACGAAAATCAATCTGACAGTCAATCTTCAGTAAGCCTCTATGCCGACGTCGTCCGCGACTATGAGTCAAAATACGGAAAGCTCACATTCAACAATGTCAACGGCTTTAACAGCTACACGGGCGTTTTTCTGATCAAGCTGATCGACTTCGATAAGGACGGCGTTGATGAGCTGCTCATCGGTTACTCGACAAAACTCGAAGGGTACCCGGAAAACATTACCGCGCCCAAGCTGGACGTCTGGTCCATAGAGAACTCGAAGCCTGTACGGTCCTATGAAGGCGCCATCGTATACCACGGCGATATAGGCTCGCATTGCGCTTACATTGACATAGACGGACAATATTTTCTCATCAACGGATACAGCGGCTACGATACCGACCTGCACTTAATGGTGCTGCACAACGGAGAATTCCAGGATTATTACACTCTGGTCAACGATGGTAATGGCTCCTGCACGATCAACGGCGAGGACGTCGATGAGAGTGAGTGGGTGGAAATGTACCAAAAGATCGACAAAGGCGCCATCAAGTATCACGGCGTCATTACTGACTCCGGTCAGGAAACGGAAGATTCCCTCCGCGAAGATCTCGAGCAGGGATACACGGCGGTCGGAATGTAAGTATTACAAAGAAGCATCACCCCTGAACCACAACGGTTCGGGGGTGTTTTCTTCTCATTTTTTCTTTAATACCGCCAATGCTGCATAATGCAAAACATCAAACTGTTCCGGTGCTATCCTGTCAAGCAGTTCCCTGTGTTCTCTATCCCATTTGACCAATTCTTCCTCTGACAATGATGCACCTACACCCCTGCAGGCTCTCATTCTTCCATGCCAGGATTCTTTGGTAAACGGTACCATCAGATCATATTCCTCACGATCTTCCATAGTATACTTAGACTTTAGTTTAGAGCATGGGCATTTGGCAGCACCTCTTATTCAAATTTCTTACGTATATGGGCGGTCTCGTTCCTGATCGCGCATATGCTCATTATAACAAATACCGTCCATTCACCGGAAAGGAACAGAAAGAAAAAATGACAGTATTACTGATTAACGGCAGCCTGCGCGCTTCTTCTTTCCGCACTTCTGTTTCATTTCTAATTACCAACACATCCACATCACATCTATGATAAGATAGCCTTATCGGAAAGGATCCTCCATGGTACAGTCACATATTTTTGATCAGCTTTCCTCACATGACCAGCAGGTGTTGCAGAGAATTTTCGACGGAACAGATCTTCCGCCCCTCTACTCAGACACGATCGCCAAGCGGGTCTTTGACGCGGATGTGAACGACGCTGTGATTGCCGAAAGTACCGCTGATGATGAAACCCTAACCAGGATCCGTACCGAGATCCGCAACATGGCGCAGGACAAGGAGGTACAGAATATGCTGACTCAGGAGCTGTTTGAACGCATGGATTGGGAGAGCTATGGGGAAGAGCGCGAAGAGGAGGGTTTAAAGCAAGGAAGAGCTGAAGGTATGGCGAAGGGCGAGAACAAGCTCGCTGATCTGTTTAAAAAGCTTCTCTCTGCCGGACGGGTTGAAGACGCGAAAAGAGCATCCTGTGATCCGATATATCGCAAGAGATTATATAAGGAGTTGGGGATTGGAGACTGAATAGATGACAGTATCTAATGCGATTGATTATGCAGGGAGCTGTTTTATGACGGAATGTGTCAGTTGATTATTTTCGAATAATAACCGGCGCATTCTTGTGTTTTTAAACATAACCTTCACGCTCACCACTTCATTTTCATCTTAAACTTGCGAATGTAATGGGCGACCACGAAACTGAGAACAAACCCGAAACTCATGGAAGCGAGGGAGAATACGCAGTTGTAACCGTTTTCCATGACCATCTCTTTGTTTCCGATGTAGATTCCCAGGAGCGTGAAGAAGAACAGATCTCCGGGGATGAGCGGGATGATCGCCGGATATACATAATAGGTTGAAGGCTTCTTCTGTAAAGTGGCCAGGAACTCCGCATAGAGAGAAGCCGCAAAAGCGGAAACAGTCATATAGATCAGTCTTGGCATTACCGGCGTAAAGACCAGGAGGACGATCCGATCGCTGTAATCCTTTGTACCGGAGTTTCTGTCGAGGAGCATCATAAGCTTTTTGGGGGATGGCTTCGCGGATACTACAGTGTAGCAGAGCTTGTTGAGCGAGCTGAGCTTTGTCAGGTTAATGACAGCAGGAGGAATCGTGAGCTGCCGCGAAGCATAGAATCCCGATCTGTCCCGCGCGGAGAGAATGATGTTCGTGCTCAGCAGAAAAAGGCTCGTGTCGGTAAGTCTGTAAGTCTTGCAAATGCGTTCAACTGCGAGGCTGACTCTCTCTATGTTGGCACCACAGTAGATCATCCTGCGGCTGAGTTCAACGCAGAAATCCAGGACATCTTCAATGGGACGCTGGCTGTGAGCAGCGCGGACTGTATTTTGACTCATCATTTAATAACTCCTTGTTGGTGATCTTATATAACACTATAACATAGAATTATATGCGGAGGTCGGAACCTTCAATTTATGTGGCAGCCCCTTTCCAGGGACCACGCGAGTAAAAATACAGCGAGAGCGCAGTGGATATGGACCAACCGACCGGCCAGGCGCACCAGATGCCCACATATCCCAGCGCGGTTTTCGCCAGGACGATTGCCAGTACCACGCGCAGGATCAGATCCGTGAAAGTTGCCGCCATGAACTGTTTCATCATGCTGGCGCCCCGAAGGACGCCGTCTGCTACCAGCTTCGTGGAAATGACAAAGTAAAAGGGCGACAGGATACGAAGCAGCATAATTCCCGACCGCATCGCATCTGCAGAAGGATCGTTCAAAAAGAAGAGCAGTAAGCTCCTGCCGAAGGCACAATACAGCACGACAAGCGGGACAGAAAGAATCCAAACCATTCTGAGCCCGGCCGCTAAGCCCTCGCGAATGCGGGAAAGCTTGCCGGCGCCCAGATTTTGACCTGTATAATTGGATATTCCGTTGGCAAGTGTGGTGAAGGAGGTGATCACTAGGTTATTGAGCTTGATCCCAGCCGAGTAACCCGCCATGACACCGGGACCAAAGCCGTTGATCACGCCTTGGATCACGATGTTTCCGATGGAGATAAAGCTCTGCTGTAAGATACTGGGAACCGCAACCCTTGCAAATCGCTTGCAGATATCCCAAGAAAAGAGCTGCGTGCGTCCCTTCGCTTCGACAGCGGCAAGCCGCCGGAATACGAAGATGAGGGCCAGAATGCAGCTTACGCCCTGGCAGAGGAAAGTGGCCCAGGCAACGCCCGCCACGCCCATGTGTAAGCCTGCCACGAACCATATATCCATGGCAATATTGCTGCAGGAAGACGCCGCCAGAAACAGAAAAGGCGTTCTGGAATCCCCCAGTGCGGAGAAGATCCCATTGGAAATGTTATAGAAGAAAACAAACGGCAGCCCCCAGACATAAATACGAAGATAGAGCGCGGAGTCGGCAAAGAGGGGGGCCGGCGTATGGATCATTTCAAGCAGACTGTCGCAAAAGAGAACGCCGATCAGCATCAGCGCAGCGCAGATCACTCCGCTTGCGACCATGGAGGTCGATACAGCCGTCTTCATTTCCCTGAGTCTTTTGGCTCCGAAGAACATGGATACAATGACAGAACATCCAATATTGCATCCAAAGGCAAACGCTATAAAAATCAGCGTAATCTCATAGCTGTTGCCGACAGCCGCGAGTGCGTTTTCGCCGATGAACTTGCCGGCGACAAGACTATCGGCAATGTTGTAGAGTTGCTGGAAAATAATGCTTCCGAAAAGCGGCAGGCAGAACTGCCAGAGAACGGTCTGCGGCTTCCCGCATGTCAGATCTTTGTTCAAAATAGAGTACTCCTTTGCTGTGATTTGAGAACTCCAATATTATAGAACCGTTTGGAAGCAAAAAAACAGAGGAAATTGTGCTAAATTGTCCGGGATGGTGAACAAATCAGCTGCCGGCAGAAGCAAATTCTTCACTTATAGATTCCACGCATCCCCGCATATCTGTGACGATTGAATCCAGCGTCCGCAGCACCACCCTGAGCATCTCACGTTCATACGGCCAGTCTTTCTGGTCTTCTACTACCTGTACCACACATTTCAGTGCTTCCAGATCCTCACACGCAAATCGCAGCATATTTCTGTTCTCGTCAATTTTTAGTTTATCCATAATCTCTTCCACTCCTTTTCATTTCATCTGATCGCTGGGAATCATTTTTGTTTCACACTCCTATTGTAATATTGGGAATGCATATGCGTTTCCCCCGTTACGGTGGTAAACAGATGTGCCAAAATCCCGGAAGCGGATATTTTGAACATCAAGGCTCCAACTGACCATAATAAAATATCGCCAATTGGACCTACAAATATAACCAAACCGGCGTATACTGACTGTAAACTCCGGATTTATAAACTGCACATGACCGGCGAATTGCAACCGCTGCCGGGCGGCGCAGAAACAGCGCTTCATGTGTGTTTTGACCGTGCAATAAGAATGATCAGACAGAAGGTGAAAATAATGGCAAATCTAAGTGAGATCAGAGAACAGAGTGCGAAAGCGGCGGAGGCGGTCTGCGAAGCGGCGCATTTGAGGAAGGGTGACCTCTTTGTGGTCGGATGCTCCACAAGTGAAGTGGTCGGCGGACAGATCGGAACGAATTCGAGCCTTGAGGCCGCAGAGGCGGTCTTTGAAGGAATTCACGGCGTGCTTCATAAGAGAGGGATCTTCCTGGCGGCGCAGTGCTGCGAGCATCTCAACCGGGCGCTTATCGTTGAGAGGGAAGCTTGTGAGAAGTTCGACTTGGAAGAAGTGAATGTGATCCCGCAGCCAAAGGCCGGCGGGTCCTTTGGAACAACGGCTTACAGAAGGTTTGCAGATCCGGTGGCGGTGGAGTCCCTGCGCCAGAAGGCTTCGGCAGGCATGGATGTTGGGTGCACTCTGATCGGAATGCATATTAAGCCGGTGGTTGTGCCGCTGCGGATCCCTGTCCGCAGGATCGGCGAGGCAGTGCTGGTATGTGCGCGCAGGCGTCCCAAGTTTGTGGGCGGCGAGCGTGCGGTTTATAATGAAGAGCTTATGTGACGGCAGCGCTCTGTTGCCATGCGCAGGAAAAGCGTGCCGCCATGAAGGCCGGAAAAGCGTACTGCCGTTAAGGCGGAAAAAGCAGCCGCTGACGCACTTGACAATTCTTTCCTTCTTCTGCTAATATAACTCCGTCCTCGGAGGGCAAATCATTCGATTGGAAATGATAAGCCGGATAAGAGAATGGGCTGAAACGCTCATTTGCTTATCCGGCTTTTTTTTGGAGGTATGACCGGTTATGGAACGCACCATGGATTTCACCCGCGGTCCTATTGTGGGACCGCTTCTCAAGTTTTCAATGCCGATTCTGTTCGCGCTATTTTTACAGGCGTTATATGGCGCTGTCGACCTGATGGTCGTCGGTAAATTCGCGTTGGCACAAGATGTCTCAGGCGTCGCGATCGGTTCACAGATCATGCACACTGTGACAGGACTGATCAGTTCTCTCGCCATGGGTACGACAATTCTGCTCGGACAGAAGCTCGGGGAAGGCAATGCCAAATCCTGCGGAAAGATCATCGGAACCAGCATCGTTCTGTTCTTGGCAGCCGGTCTCCTGCTGACCCTTCTGATCCCCCTTTGTTCGGGAAAGCTGGCTTTACTCATGAATGCGCCCGAAGAAGCCTTCGAGCAGACGAGCAGGTATATTGCAATCTGCGGAGCCGGCTCTCTGATGATTGTCGCCTATAACGTTCTGGGGAGCATCATGCGCGGCCTCGGTGATTCTAATACTCCTCTGATGACCGTCGCGATCGCAAGTATTTGTAATATTGCGGGCGATCTCCTTCTGGTCGCCGGTTTTCATATGGGTGCCTCCGGTGCGGCACTCGCGACTGTCTCCTCCCAGACGATCAGTGTTCTGATTTCGCTCCTTATTTTGAGACGGCGCTCTCTGCCTTTCCCTTTCACGCGCAGGGATATCCGGGTCGATCCCGCCATTCTCAGCCGGATCCTGCGTTTTGGAACACCCATTGCGCTGCAGGATCTGCTGGTGGGACTCTCCTTTCTCGTTGTCCTGGCTATCGTCAATACACTTGGGCTCATCGCCTCAGCAGACGTCGGCGTCGCTGAGAAAGTCTGCGCCTTCATCATGCTCATCCCTGCCGCTTTTATGCAGGCCATGAGCGCTTTCGTCGCACAGAATCACGGGGCCGGGAAACCGGAGCGCGCAATACAGGGCCTCAAAACAGCGATCGGCCTTTCTACTGCTTTCGGGGTTGCTATGTTTTGGCTTGCCTTTTTCCATGGAGACCTGCTCTGCGGGGCCTTCTCCTCCGATCCCGATGTCGTCGCTGCAGGGTTCGATTATTTGAAAGCTTACGGCATTGACTGCCTGCTGACCTGTTTCCTCTTCTGCTTTATCGGGTTTTACAACGGCCTCGGGCGAACGGGATTTGTCATGCTCCAGGGAATTGCCGCGGCTTTCCTGATCCGAATTCCGGTCGCGTATCTCATGTGCAAAATGACGGGGAGGCTCTTCTATATCGGGCTGGGGATCCCGTGCTCCACGGTGTTCCAGATTGTACTGTGCTTTATCTATTTTGGGAGGATTCGCCGGACGTAAAGGTACCTTTACATAAAGAGCCAACCGCAGTAACTCCTGCAGTTGGCTCAATTAATTTATACTATATCTATGATGGATTACACTTTTCTTGGCATTCAGCCGAACTTAAGCTAATCAAAGAGCGCCCTTTTCTAACAGCGCAAGCTGCTCCTCTAATCTTCGAATTCGCTCATCTGCAGCGTC
>ODAI014110339.1_pt1 | contig 13232 bp, 12 predicted proteins | sample 1539321 | NCBI WGS metagenome assembly ODAI01 (sample SAMN02144231, study PRJEB22623) | gut metagenome | biome: sheep rumen | host: Ovis aries | place: New Zealand | reverse complement strand
GGTCTCAGCCATGGCCACGGCACGCAAGGTATCAATGCCTTGTTTTTTTAGTATTGTCCATTGGTGGTGAGCTTCATCGTAGTAATAGGTATGAATGTCATCGACGGTATAACCTTGGGGTATCAGCGTGCTGTCGTAGGGGACGCTGACACTTGCCATTTGATGTACGAAATGCTCTCCATGTGGAAGAAAACGGTAGCCTGCCACACTGTCGTTTTGTGTCAACAGTGTGTCGCAGCCTCCGGTTACATTGACCATGCCAGATGGCAATGCCGGTATCTCGTCTTTTCTTAGTGGTGTTATGCTCAGTAGCTTGCCATTAGTCATCGCCTGACGGGGGACGGCAAGTTCTGCACGTCCTACGCGGAGCGTGTCATTGGAGGTGTTTGTAAAAAACTTGCTGACCGTACGGCGGCGGAAGTCTGACAAACGATGGCGCTCAGCGGTAACTGAAGTATCCTTCAAAGTCCCTGTTATATGTAGACCTTGTTCGTCTACAGCCACAGATGTGTCTGACAAGCGGATATCATCAGAAGCTGTCTCCTTTTCCTTTGACTGACTGTGTCCTGACGGATGGGGACGTTCGTCCGTGCAGCAAGGTAACAAAAGGATAGTTACAAATGCCGCACAAAGAAATGGGATGGATAGGACGCGCTTCATAATGTATTATTATACTGTTTATCGTTGATGGTTCAGTTATATTCTCATGAGCTTGACGGTCTTTTCGTTCGTGCCACTTTTGAGCGTCAGCAGGTAGACACCGGGGGTAGGAAGATAGATGCGAGGTGCAAAATAAGTGTCGGGCTTCATTGAAACAGAGCTGACTTTAGCACCGTCGAGGGTGTAAAGCGTCATGTCGAGCGGTGCATCTACAGCAAGTTCGACCTGCACACGGACATGGCCGTCTGACGTGGGGGTGGGGAAGACACTGACGCGACAGAAAAGTCTCTCGCTGCTCTTTGAGGCGTGGGCGACGGGAAGCTCCGTGATACCCGTGGCGGATATCTGAAACTCGTGCTCTGAAACGTTGCCCACTTTATCAGTCGTGGTAAGCAAATAAACACCTTCCTCAAGGTTGTCCATCGTTTGCAAAGTGTCATTGTGGCTACGGTCGTAAACGGAAGTATCCGCACGTCTCAACTGCATGCGGAAAGGAGGGAGCCCGCCTGTCACCCGCACGTCGAGACGGCCTGTATAGTCGCTATTCTCGTCAGGTTGATGCACATTTATTGTCGTGAACATATCCCCAGCGGCACGAAAGGTGAAGATATGCTTGTCGCTAGGACGGATATTCTTGAAAACGAGGCTGCCGGCACTTGTAACCGCCTTGTGATATTGCACAGTTTTGACAGAGAAATTGCCCGTGCGAGTCGAGTCTATCGCCAGGTAATAGCTCTCTCCATCGGCAAGAGGTTGAATCTGTCGCAATTGGTTTACATCTGCCACGACATCAACAAGAAGGTCTCCCGTCTGCGAGGCCGAAAAGAGCCATTTCCTGTCGAGCCATCTACCGTAAGCCTTGCTTGGGACAAAGGCTAGCTTGCCGTTGTCGTCGCCCCAAAGCAGGCTTTGTTTGTCTGCCAGTTTCTCGCTTGTACCGATGGTCAAGAAATATCCTTCTTCTGAACTTCTAGCCCGATTTAGATATAGGCCGGATTGCGAGTCGGAGATCAAGCCCGCAATACGGTGACCATACTTTTTATTGGCGTATGCGTCCCAAATCACCCTGCCACGGGAGTCGAGGTAGCTGCCAAGAAGGCTGACGCCGTATTTCAAGGCCATGTAGCTCTCCACGCGCTGGCGCTCTTGTTCAGATAGACGACGGTTATAGACAGCATATTCCACAATGCCCTTCCCGATGTCTTTCACCGGCAACTTTTGTGTCTTTGCTTGCCCGACATGAAGATGCTGCATGCCATTCAGGCGCGACGATGTAGTGTAGCTGTACAGGCGCAATTCGGGGAAACCCTCTGGCGCGTAATTCAAGAAGGTGCCGCGAGTCAGGTCGGCAGAACGGGCCGTGGTCTGGATAAGAGCAGTGTTATGCTCATTGCCTAAAACCCAAAGAGCATGCTCCTTTTCATCAACGACTTTACTTACTCCGATGTAAGTAAAGCCTAAAGCGGAACGCATCTGCATGGAAAGCGTATCATGCGCCCAGACTTGTGGGCTTTCGACACCGCCGGGGAATTGGGCGGAAAGGCTTTGCAGGGCAGAAGCGAAAATGACGACTAATAAAAGTTTCTGTTTCATGGTAACTTTTTATTCTGATTTAGCGACAGGCTGTATCCTACCGTAAAACTGACATAGTGCAGGTTATTCTTCCTTTCCCCATATCCGTAGTCGTTGGGGAGGGTGTGCAAGAGAGCGTTGATGCCGAACCCGTATTCCAGTCCCAGTTCCAGGCCGTTTCTCGGATTGGCATAGCCTAATTTGATCGTCGGTGAGAAGAGCGTACGGAATTTCAGCGTCTCGCGCAGGTGTTCCTGCGTGCGCTCGGCTTGCTGATGGGCTGACAGTCCGGTGTCGTCGGTGGAGAAATCAATGTTATTGCTGCCCAGCGGCATGGCGACACTGATGCCGGCTCCCATGTAGAACATCGGGAAGGCATAGAAACGGAGCAGAAGCTGCGGCGTGATGAAGTGATGGTGGAAACGTGTAGTTTCGGCAACACCTTGTGTGTGCTTGTATTGCGTTGTCTTGCTTGCCGGCCGCATGTAGTCAAGGGTCGCTTCAGCTCCTAGGCGACCATATTGCCATGTCCCGAAAAACCCGATTCTGGGGAAAAAGCTGCCTGTCTCGTCCATTGTGAACTTCGGGCGGACGTTATAGCCTTCGACAATGCTTCCCAGTCCTGTGATCATTGAATAGCCGGCGCCGGCACGGATGCCCACGCGGAACAGATGGGCATGTGGAAAGCGGGCGGGCTTGGGCGCCGTAAGACTTTCCTCTGGCGCCGGAGAATCCAGCTCTGTCGGCGTAGCGTCCTGCAAGCCTTCTGACGAGGGAGGCACGTTGTCCGTGCCCGCCGTCTCTTGCCGCTGCACACGGACAGTATCCTTAATGGCCGGAGAGACAGCGCGCTGCCTATGCCGGGTACGCCGGTCTGCCGCAGGCTGTATTGTTGGATGAGAGTTCATCGTATCAGATGCTGCAAGTTCCATCTTATCAGTTGCGAACGGATAAATGTCTTCTGTTCCAGGCTCTTCCAAAGCTGGTGCTGGGTCCTCGTCGGCACACCGCCAGATGCCCAATGCCAATACCAGAGCGGCAAGAATGCCAAGTGAGACATCCCGTTTGCGATGGTTCTTCTTGTTGGTCATGAAAATGCGATGGGTTAGAGGTTGAAAAGATAGCTGACGGTCAGTTCCACATTATGGCTGTGGGTTGGATGCTCCGCCCAGTTGAATGTGTTGGTCTCTGTCTTGATTGTAGAACCTACACCATAGAAATAGCGCAGGTCAATCCCCCAATGCCTGCCAATCTCGTAGCCGAAACCTCCTCCTAAGGCGACATCAAGTTGGCCTGTCAGTTTCTCGCGCATCAGCCGCTGCGTCTCTGAGACTGTGGCGAACTGGTATCTGGAGAACCTCTCATCCTCTTGGTTGCTCTCGTAGGAGATTCCCTTGCCATTGAGGTTGGCGCCAACACGTCCGCCGGCCGCAATGTTAAAGCCCTTGCGCCAAGGATAGACCTTGAAAAATGCCGACAGACCGAGGAGATTATAACGCGGAGTAACTGTATAATGTAGTCCTTCCTTGTCGTCATAGATTAGTTTTGAGGACTTTTGCCAGTAACAGATGCCACCCTCAACGGCAATGACTGACTGCGGGAAATGGTACTGGACGAAGACGGCAGAAACAGGTACGACCTGCCACTTGTCCTTGAAAGTGTAGTTGGAATAATAGCCCTCAGGGACGAGGATCTTGTCCATACCAGGATTGAGGGCAGCGCCGATGCCGAGGCGGGCGCCGAACTTGAGCGGCGACTCTTGGGCAGCCACATTGAAACAGGAAAGGAGCAATGCTGACAGCAAGATGGTCTTACAACAGATTTTCATGGATAAATAAGGTTTAAAGTCTCAACATGAGCGTATCAAAAAATAATATCGTCGAAAAAACATTGCAAAAATAAGCAAAAAATATTAAAAACAAACACGGGAAGTACAAAAAATGAATAAAAACACGTCAGGTTCCAAGAACTGTCTGTGGAACAGTGTTCCATCCCCCAAAACATAGAAAGACATCACCTATTCCAGGCATTCTTTTCTTTCGCTGATGATAGTGGAGACAAAAGAGGGGATGAAGGTCGGCAGGTCTTTGAGTGCAAGGACAGCCCTTACAAGCATTGGCCAATAAAAGGAAAATGGAGCCTGCGTTTGCAAACTCCATTTTCCTTGTTGTCCAAGGCGGATTCGAACCACCACAAACAGAACCAAAACCTGTTGTGCTACCATTACACCATTGGACAGTTCCGCTTCCATAAAATCTAAAAGCGCTGCAAAGGTAATATTTTTTCGCGCTACCACCAAATTTTCACACTGTTTTTTTAAGAATCAGTGCCATTCTTTTGTCCTGGCAGTTGTTTTTAGAGCTTATTTGACTATAAGCAGCGTGTAATTCTTCTTTCCTCGCTGTACGAGCAAGTATTTTCCCGCGATGAGTTCCTCGTCCGTAATCAACTGGTCGAACGCCTCAAGCTTCTCTTTGTTCAGGCTTACTCCTCCACCCTGTACGAGCTTTCTCATTTCGCCTTTTGAGGCAAATACGGGTGCTGCCTGTGTAAACAGTTCCACTGCGGGTTGGTTGAGCTGCGACTTGTCGATTTCAAATTGCGGGACGCCGTCGAAGATGTCGAGCAGCGTCTGTTCATCAAGCCGGTGCAGGCTGTCTTTTGTAGACTTGCCAAAGAGGATGTTTGAGGCTTCGATTGCCGCCTCCAGTGCTTCTTGCGAATGTACCAACACTGTCACCTCGTCGGCCAGCCGCCGCTGGAGCACCCGCCTACCCGGGTCTTGCGCATGTTCTTCAATGAGTGCGTCGATGGTTGGTTTGTCAAGGCTGGTGAAGATTTTGATGTATTTCACGGCATCATCGTCGCTGACATTGAGCCAGAACTGGTAGAATTTGTAGGGCGAGGTGCGTTTGGGGTCAAGCCATACGTTCCCACTTTCTGTCTTTCCGAATTTCGTGCCGTCTGCCTTGGTGATGAGCGGGCAAGTGAGGGCAAAGGTCTCCACTTCGCTGCCCAGGGTGCGTCGGATGAGTTCCGTCCCCGTGGTCATGTTTCCCCATTGGTCATTACCGCCGAGCTGCAATTTCACCCCTTTGTTTTTGTAGAGATGGAGAAAATCATAACCTTGCAAAAGCTGATAGGTAAATTCCGTGAATGAAAGTCCGTCTTTGGCTTCTCCATTAAGTCGCTTTTGCACACTTTCCTTCGCCATCATGTAGTTTACCGTGATGTGCTTGCCTACTGTCCGGGCAAAATCCAGGAAGGTGAAGTCTTTCATCCAGTCATAGTTATTCACCATTTCGGCCTTGTTGGGCGCTTCTGTTTCAAAGTCCAGGAACTTGGCCACCTGTGCTTTGATGGCTTCTTGGTTATGGTACAATGTGTCTTGGTCGAGCAGGTTCCTTTCCTGGCTTTTCCCCGACGGGTCTCCGATCATGCCTGTTGCCCCTCCCACGAGGATGAAAGGCTTGTGCCCACAATGCTGCAAGTGTCTGAGCATCATGATTCCACAAAGATGTCCGATATGCAGCGAGTCTGCCGTCGGGTCCGTCCCCAGATATGCTGACACTACTTCCTTTTGTAACAATTCTTCTGTTCCGGGCATGATTTGCGCAAGCATTCCACGCCATTTGAGTTCTTCCACAAAATTTTTCATCATCACATGAGTGTTAATTGGGTAAATAACTAAATGTTGAGGTCCTTACATCAAGGATTCTCATGGTACAGGGTCGTATCCGGAACCGCCCCATGGGTTACATCTTAATATTCTCCAGATGGCGAGCCACAAACCTTTCAGCGGCCCGTGCTTTTTCAGTGCCTCGATGGCATAAGCCGAGCAGGTGGGCTGAAAGCGGCAACTGGGCGGTGTGAAGGGCGAGATGCATCGTTGGTAAAACAGGATTGGCATCAGCAATATCCCTGTGAGCATCAGCCTTGTACCTCTTGTTATTTTCCTGACTACCTCCATCTGTTTTCACTGATGCGATGCAGCATCTTCTTCATTTTTCCTTCTATTTCCCTGCTCTGATGCAGGTTCTGATCAATCCAGATGAATGCCATTTCCACGACCTTCCCTGGCTCCTTTTCCATGGCACGCAGGACGATGCCCTTGTTTCTCCGGTATGCTTCGCGTATTTGCCGCTTCACACGGTTGCGCTTTACCGCCCGTTTGAAGAACCGTTTGGGCACGCTAACCAAGATTTGAGCCTGCGGCCTCTGCTGTTGTCTCTCCTCAAACCGATAGACAATCCGCAGCGGGAAAACTGTCATTGAGCGGCTTCCGCTACCGGAGAAGAGCAGTTCTATCTGCTTTTTGCTGGTAATGCGCTCTTCCTTGCCCAGTTTCAGCATTCCACAAACAGGCATTCTTTTATTTTTGCTTTGAAAGATAGTGTTTCAGGGCACCTGTCATTGACGGGTATTCCGGAGAGGGGGCCGATAGGTCGAGCCGCAGGCCCGCGTCAGTCACAGCTTTGGCGGTGGATGGCCCAAAGGTGGCTATCCGGATGTCGCCTTGCTCAAAGTTTGGAAAGTTTTTGATGAGCGACTTGATTCCCGTCGGGCTGAAAAACACCATCATGTCGTAGTCAAAAGCCTTCACCTCTTCTGCCGTGAAGTCATTGCTCACAGTGCGATACATCACGCACTCGGTGTGTGTGAGTTTTTTCGAGTCGAGCAGCTTCTTCAGCTCGTCGGTGTGTACGTCGCTCATGGGCACCAAGTATTTTTCCGCTTTGTGCCTGACCATTTGCGGCAGCACGTCGTCCATCTTCCCTGTTGAGCCGAAGAACACTTTGCGCTTCCTGTATTGCACATACTTTTGGATGTAAAGCGCAATGGCTTCTGTCACGCAGAAGTATTTCATCTCTTCTGGTATCGCCACGCGCATTTCCTTTGCCAGCTTGAAGAAGTTATCAATGGCATGGCGTGAGGTGAAGACCACAGCCGTATAGTCGAGAAGGTTTATCTTCTGCTGCCGGAACTCTTTGGCAGTCAGTTCCTCCACTTTGATAAAAGGCCGGAAAGTCAACTCCACTCCAAACTCCCTTGCAATATCGTAATAAGGAGATTTCTCGCTGGTGGGCTGCGGTTGCGATACTAATATTTTTTTTATCATGGTTAGATCACAAATTTATTTTCAAATAATTGACCATCATTGACAATGTCCCAAACAACATTAGTAAGGGTATGATTTCAAGGGCACAAAAGTACAAAATAATTTGCAAAAAAGCACCGATTTTCTTAAAAAAGATGACATAACACCGGTAAAGAAGCAAGAATTTGACCAAAATGACCACGCCGAGGGTGTAAAGGTTCACGGTATGGGATGAAATCCCAAAATATGCCATCACCATTACCATGGGGAAAAGCAACAAGCCCTCGATGGAGTTGAGAAAGAGGGTGGATTTCTGCCAAAATGCGTTGGCGCGGCTGTTGAAGAACACCCAGTTCACGAACCAGGCGAGCAGCGCCTTCAGCCCGAAATAGGTGGCTAAAATACCGAAGAAGATAAGGATCAGCGGGTGATTGGAACTCAGCGAAAAAGTTTCTGCCACATTGTAGCGGATGTAGAAATAGGCTATAATGGCAAACAGCAGGCTCGTCTGGATCACGAAGAAGAACTGGAAACGAAGTTCATTGGCTGTCTCTGGGATCTCGGTCGTGGTGCCCTTCTGTATGTAGAAGAAGCTTTTAGCCTGCCGGGCCACGAAGCGGCGCGACTTGGAATAAGCGAAAAGCGAGAACACGAAACAAAGCAGCAACAGCGAGGTGATGATGTGGTCGTTGCTCACGACATAGGGTATCGGGTCGCCGGGCACGCCGTAGCGGGCACCGTTGAGCTCGGGATGAAGCATGTCGCTCTTTGAGAAAAAGTGCTCACGGTAATATTTCGGCAGGTTGATCTTCCGGAGACTGTCTGCCTCGCTCTTCCGCAATGCCTCCAAAGAGTCTTCCTCGGCAGAAAGGGGCGCGGCCTTTGGCTGGAAGACCTGCCGTATGACCGAGTCGGTCTGTGCGGGTGTCGCCGTCGCGGGCAGCTGCTGCAACTCCTCGAAGGTCTTCCGAGGCTCGTTCTCTTCCACCGGTGGCGTGAGGTCCAACTTCTCCACCGCCTTCACATCCGTGGTGTCTTGTGGGACGCTGATCATGGCTTACAGTCCAAAAGCACGTTTGATGTCATCGACCTTATCGAGTTTCTCCCAGGTGAAGAGCTCCACTTGCATGACTTTGGTATCGTGGTAAAGACTGGTAAAAGTTTTTTCAACGACCTCGTTTTTCCGTCCCATGTGACCGTATGCCGCCGTTTCTGCGAACATCGGCTGACGTAGCTTCAGCTGTCTCTCGATGCTCTTGGGGCGCAGGTCGAACATTTCCGCCACCTTGGCGGCAATCTCACCATCGGTTAGCGCCACATGTCTCCTGCCATAGGTATTGACGTTGATGCTCACAGGCTGCGCCACGCCGATGGCATAGCTCACTTGCACCAGCATCTCGTCCGCCACGCCGGCGGCCACCATGTTCTTGGCTATCCATCGCGCCGCATAGGCCGCCGAGCGGTCGACCTTTGAAGAGTCTTTGCCCGAGAAGGCACCGCCGCCGTGCGCGCCTTTGCCGCCGTAGGTGTCGACGATGATTTTCCTGCCCGTCAGCCCGGTGTCGCCGTGAGGACCTCCGATGACGAACTTCCCCGTCGGATTGACAAAATACTTGATGGGATGGTCGAAAAGCGCCTGCACTTGCTGGTCGTGGATTTTTGCCCGCACACGCGGGACAAGCACTTGGATGACGTCATTTTCAATCTGCTTGAGCATTGCGTGGTCGTCACCCGGCAGGAATTCATCGTGCTGGGTTGATACCACGATGGTGTCGATGGCTTGCGGAACGCCGCTGTCATCATACTTCACCGTCACCTGGCTTTTGGCGTCAGGGCGCAGATAAGCCATTTGCCGCCCCTCACGCCGGATTTCCGCCAGCTCTTGCATCAGCAGGTGTGCCAAATAGAGCGAGACGGGCATGTAGCTCTCCGTCTCATTGGTGGCATAGCCAAACATCATGCCTTGGTCGCCGGCCCCCTGGTCGTCAGCCGTCCCGTTGTCCACGCCGCGGTTGATGTCCTGGCTCTGTTCGTGGATGGCATTGAGGATGCCGCAAGAGTTGCAGTCAAACTGATATTCAGACTTGGTGTATCCGATGCGCTCTATTGCCCGGCGGGCGAGGGTCTGCAAGTCGATGTACACATCTGAGCGCACTTCTCCGGCGATGATGACCTGTCCCGTGGTCACCAATGTCTCCACGGCAACACGCGAGGTGTCGTCGTAGGCCAGGAACTGGTCTAGGATAGTATCGCTTATCTGGTCGGCAACCTTGTCTGGATGCCCTTCTGAAACCGATTCGGAAGTAAATAGGTACGACATATTTTCCTTTTATCTTTTTCTAAAAAATTTTTATCAATGAGGATGCAAAGTTACAACTTTTTATTGGATTATGCCGCCTATTCGGCTAATTTTTAAGAAAATAGCCCGGCCATGTCCGTAAAAAACGGCGGCGGGGCAAGGCTAAAATCCCCACTGACATCAACGTCAGCGGGGATTCCCCAAAAATTTATAATTCTAACCTTAAAGTATTTAATCAGAAGGGGTTTCTGTCCAGAAGTAATTACTTTCGGCGGCCTCTTCTTCAAAATCCCAAATCTCGTCTGTTTCCTTTGAGAGCTGCTCCTTGCCCGATGGGAAGCTGCCTTCGAGGATGTTCGTCTCTTCGGTTACACAAATAACTTCTGTAACAGGCTTAATGTATTTTTTCATTATCTTAATCTAATTATTTTTTTATTATCGTTTTACTACTTTCTCTCCGTTGCAAATATAAACGCCGGGCTGGGTCGGCTCGCCGCTCAGACGAACTCCGCTCGTGTTGTACCAGACATTTGCGCCGGCTTTCTTCGCTTCAACCGTTTCGATGGTGGTCGGCACACTGTTGTCGTCGCCGAACTCGAAGACTACGCCTTTTGAAGAAGATGCGTCGTTCAAACGGTTGGCGTCAATGTAGACGCGGTACGGAGAGAGCGTAGTCCCATTGTACTTCCAGAAGCCTATCACACCGGTGCCTATGCCTTGTTCACGTGACAATGTCAAGTATTGGAACGGACTGCATGCAATAGTAGTATGAGTTCCCTTGAAGATGTTTCCGGCAGGAATGGTCTGCGATGTGTAAGGTGGCAATTCGTCCAACTCACGCAGTTTTTCGGCATCCTGGAAGTCGAAATAGCCCGGTTTGGTAGTCTTGACAAACAGCGGTGTGTAGGCGGGGATCACATCTCCTGCTACGCCCACTTTCTCCAGATTCAGCGTCTCAAAAGCGGTTTGGTTGGCATTTGACTCGTGGATTGGCGCCTTGTCGATTTTCGTGGCGATATAAACCTCGGTGTTGGCTGGCACCACGGCATTATAAGGCAGGTAAATGGTGCCACAGTAATACGTCTCACCACCTTTGGTCACTTTTGACAGAGGCTTCACGTTCATGATGTAAGGATAGGTGGTCGCCGTTGCATCCATGGAGGCAGAGCTATTAACCCTGGCCAGATAGTCGTAAGTCAGCGTCTTGTTATAAAAATTGAGGTCGGAAGAGTTGTCGTCTGGATTTTCGGCAAGGATCAGATAGCTTTCACTGCCAAATGTCATGACTTTAGGATTAGCTATCTTTTTGCCATCCATTGTAACCGACGGGCTGTCATAGGAACTTCTCTTGAAGCGCTTGGCAAAATCCGTCTCCCCCGTGGAGTTTCCCTTGTTAAAATTGATCTTCACTCCAACATAGTTATTGTCGACAACCGACAGATTCACGCCATATTTCTGATTTTGAAGTTTCGGATACGCGTCACGAGTGATGTTGTCCATGTTCAATACGCGCAAGCGGTTGTTGTCGCACCACAGGTGATTACCCTCATTAACATATCCTGCACCCTGTCCGATGTTGGAGTTTTGGCTCAAATCCAGCTCCTCCAATTGGTTTTCACTACAATACAAAGCATTCAACTTGGGGTTTTTGGTAACATCCAACTTCTTCAACTTATTCTTACTACAATCTATCACCACAAGATTTTCGTTCTGAGTAACATCCAGTTCGTCCAGCTCGTTGTTGGAACAAATCAAGACCTCCAGGCTCGGGCAGTTTCTCAAGTTCAAATCTTGGATGTTTTTACAAAACTGGACATTGAGGTGTTTCAAATTCTTCAGCTCTGTAGCATCCAGGGTCTGCAAAGTGGCAACTCCATACACCGACAGATATTCCAGATTTTTCAAATATTCAGTCGGCAATGTCGTGAATTTATTTTGCTCTCCTCCGCAATACAAGCCTTTCAACAAAGGAACCCTCTTCAAGGTGGAGAGGTCGGAAATGCCGGTCCTGGCGATATTGAGCGTAGGCTGAAAGTCAAAATTCCAGTCCGGGCTTCTATGCACATGCTGCAAGCCTAAGAAATATTTCAAGCCTTCAAGATTTCTAACATTTCTACCTTGCAGATCCAACGAATTGACAAAATAAAGCTCCTCGGCCGTCAAGATTCCGTCAGCAGCAAAATCTTTTAGTTTAACACCAAAATCGATATAAGCATCTGCGCTAGCCTCTCTTGGAGTAGAGCCACCATAATAGCAAGGTTTGCCACCGAACCAGTTGCCATATTTTGCCTGAATGTTAGGATTGCTATATTTAACATATTCCTTGCCGTCGATGAGTGTAGTTTTCGGGTTTTTCTCAAGAGGGATGCGGCTTGCCATATTCCCTTCCTTGTCAAGCATGAAAACTCTATAGAGTTGAGTCCCCCCGGAGACGTTATCACCGTCGCCTTCAAGAATAGCTTTCCTGAACTCGTCATCAGGAAAGTTCGCACTATTGATGACAATAAACTTTGTCGGCGGCATTTCATTGCACCTACCATCAGTGTTGTCATGCCAGTCACTTTTACTCAAATCCCAGTGGCCTTGCGTACAAGAAATAGTTGCAGGAAAATACTCAGTTTGAGCACCCACTGTCAGAGGCAAAATCATCGCCAGCAGCATTAAATAAATGCACTTTGTTTTTTTATTCATTCTAAGCATTTTTAAATTAAACATCTTTTTTATACTATTCTCTATCTAAAAAATCATTTTCCCAATGTTGTCACCTATCACCACTCCCAATAATATTATAATTGTTGGAATAGTTGTCTACAATCTCTTTTACTTACCTAAAAACAGCGACCAGTCGTCGTTTTCGTTTCTTATCATGGTCCTTCGTATTCCATATTACCGAATATTATAAACCAATATACAAATCATTCGTTCAAAACGAATATTTTTTCATTTATTAATAAAATGAATATTTACGATTTCGGCTGCAAAGGTAAACAAAATTTTCAAATAAACAACTAAAATTTGTGAAAAATTTCACTTTTATTGTTTTTTTTTATGTCAATTGATAAAAATGGCTTTAAAAAATATGAGAAAACCCTTTATCCATATCATCTTGCAGATTGGCAACCAAAGACTAACACATTGTTTTTCAAATTTTCAAAGTTGTAAAATGCTCAAAGCCACCGTTTTCACGCCCAAAATGATAATGCCATGGAAAAACGGGCATCAAAAGTCAAAAAACGGCTCACACATGTATACAACGTCCACACATTTTATCCCAGAATCCGTTTCAGCGCCGCCTCCAAAGCGTCCAGCTCCTCGTCGGTCGTCGCCCAGCAGGTAACAAACCGGCACAGCGTGTGCGTCGACCCCACTGGCGACCAGCGGATGAACCCCACCTCCCGCTCCAGCCTCCTCACCGTATCGTTGTCAACAACGACAAACTGCTGGTTGGTCGGCGAGTCAAGGTAAGGCGGCAGCCCGCAATTCGTCAAGATCGACCGCAAGCGCCGCGACATCTTGACGGCATGGCGGGAAATGGAAAAATAAAGCGGCTCGCGACGGCCATCAACCTCCACATCGGTGAACAGCGCATCAAACTGCACGCCC
>ODAI013779342.1_pt1 | contig 13232 bp, 8 predicted proteins | sample 1539321 | NCBI WGS metagenome assembly ODAI01 (sample SAMN02144231, study PRJEB22623) | gut metagenome | biome: sheep rumen | host: Ovis aries | place: New Zealand | reverse complement strand
GTCTTCTCCCATCAGTGCCGCTCTTTTTTCGTAGACTTTTTCCTTTAACTCCTTGGCCTTTTTATTTTCTCCCAAGGCGCTGTATGAAGCAGCTAAATTGCTTAGAGCTGTTATCGTATCTGTATGATCCTCACCCAATATTTTTAATAACCCCTCATATGCTTTCTTTAAATACTTGAACGAAACAATGTAATCACCGTTAAAAAACTTAACCATTCCCACTGCAAAATATATTTGATATATGTTCTTATCATCGCTATCTTCTAATTCAGGATCAGTAGTATAGTATTTATTTACAAGGCACCCTCCCTCTTTAATATTTCCGCTTCCGCATAAATACTCTGCCAGTTTGGCTGCTACATGTTTCTCAAGCTGACTTCCCGGATATATCTCTTTTACATATTCATAAAACACTTCACATAGCGGAAGCAGCCTATTATAATCCCATTTTTCACTTAGTTTTCTAAATATGACCGTCAGATCTTCAAACCTTACATGCAGATCATCATAGGAAAGACTCTCCTTAATCAGATTGTCTATATACATACTTACAGAATCTGCCAAGTCCATAGAAGAATCCTTCTTCATTTTTTCTGAAAGATAGGATTCCATAACTGATCTTACTTCTCGGACAATCTCCTCGCCGGCATTCGATAAATAGGCTTTTTTCACAACCTCATGAAGATACTGGGTTCCATCAAGTTTTTTTATTATAAAAGAATGGGCTACATAGTCTTTATATCTCGCCTTATTAAATCCCTTTAGGCTCTTTATGCTCGAAGCGATCTCGTATACCATTTCATCGGTCCATGAACCGAGTATCGCAAGGAAATAAGATATTTCCTTGTAGTAGTCGGGCATATTCTGAAGATACCTGCTGACCAGCTCGCTGATATCATTACCAAAATCTTCCAATACCGGTTTTCTGGTACTCATTATGGACTTGTATTGTTCAATGCAGATATATATGAATAAGGGTGTTCCTTTTGTTATCTTTAAATACAGGTCATGACATAATAGATCATCATTTATGCCTGCTTTTTTCATATAAGCGGTAGCATCTTTTTCGCTAAGGTCACCCAAAAGATGCTGCTCTATATTTTCATTTGCTAAGGCTTCCTTTTCCTCTAAACTAATCTCATTCAAAGGTTTTTCCGGTATTTTTATTTTCCAGTGTTCATCACCGCTTTCCCAGTTTAATTTTTCCCGGCCTAAAATAACCCATAAAACACCCGGGATCGAGCGTATAACGCTATCCTCGCCCTTCCATAACCAATAATCATCTATTATATTGAGAGTATCACTGTTTAAAGTATCTACATATTTCTCATAAGTATCCAGAAATATAACCAATGGTTTTTTTGCGTTAGACATATTCGTTACCATGTCTATTATGAAATAATTCTTGAGATTATCTAATATCTCTCCTGCTTCCATGCTGCATAGTTTCTGTATTTCGCTTTTATATTTCTCTCTATCTATATTCTGCTTTATTCCTGCCGCAAATTGATCAATAGCCTGTAATGCGTTGGATAACCAGCCTATTACAGGAATAACTCCGAGCGCAGAAACAGCGGCACTTGCAAAAGCACTTTTATCAATAATAAATGAATTACTTTTATCATCATTTACTTCTATTCCCGCTTTCTTCTTGTATGCCAACAACGCTATATCAAGCAGATAGAAATTGAATCCTTTATTTTCAAGCTGATTCTTTAACCTTGTAATAACAGTTCTGGAATCTTTTATTATTCCATCTTCTCCAAAATCAAAGCTTGCGTAATCACAGTTTATCGGTCCATTGACCCTCCAACTGCAATCCGGGTCTCCGTCTATCATATGACATAACTTGGTCTTTAACGCAGTCTTTCCCACTCCTCCTATTCCATAATAGCAAATGACAGCCGAAGCATCCGCTCTGTACTCATCAATAACAGCAAGTTTTCTTTCAAACGCTTCCTGCGGATCTTCTCTGTCCGTGAAAAGCTGCATTGCACTGATCTGTTCTTTAACAATTCGTTTAGATAATTTTTGATCGCTTATAGCCATTTTTGCCTCTTTCTAGATAATCTCTGTACTGAAATAATACCTGTTTACAAAGAGAATTAAATTGAAGGCTTTTATTATTTATCCAAATAATCTTCACCCCACCGTTTAAATTCATCCAGAGTATATCCGGGGAAATACAATACTGATCCTGGATAACCATTGACCTGAACGCTATATTCAGTATTTATAATCAATTCGTTAAGAGTTTTATTATAAAACATGAATTATCTATATCCGCTACCTTTTTCCAGTATTTAGTATCTACACATATTCCTATCCCGGATTCTTCATTATCACCTGCTGTTTTAAAATACACCCTTTCTCTCTCTTTATCCTCAAATACACTTAACTTCTTTTTTTCATAATATGATCTGCTCAGTCCGGTAAATTTGTTTTCGATATAGCCACTATAAAGCATGGAATTTGTTTCTATATCATAAACAATAAGTTTTCTGTTTGACAACAAGACCGCTATTATTTTTATCTTGATCAAAAAAACGACTGAATTTATCCTTACTACACTCCCGTTAATTGATTCAATCCTGTAAATACTGTTATCATTTGTGTCATATATCCTAACTGTTCCTCCCTCTGCTGTTGCAATATATGGGCTAATATCAGATATTCCTACCAATTTTTCTGATGCTTATCCATATATCAGAATAAAGCGCTGAGCAGGCAATAAGGCCGTTCACTCTTGGCCAGAAAAACTTCGTTATAATCGAAACCGATAAGGGAGCCAAGGCTAGCGCAGTTCTTTATAGCCTCGTTGAAACAGCAAAGGCAAACCAGCTGAACACCTACAAGTACTTTGAGTTACTTCTTACGGAGATCCCGAAGCACATGAAAGATAAAAACCTCCACTTTCTGGACGACCTCATGCCCTGGTCAAAAAGGGTTCAAAAAGAATGTCCCTGCATATATAAAAAATCTTAAGTTAACAAGGATCAATATTCTATGAATATTCTTGCGCGATGAAATCGCGCTTCCGGAAATCTGGAAATCAGATGTCCGGAAAGCGGAAATCATCCAATGCGTTTTACGCCTATTCGAGTTTACTCGCGAAGTGTTTTGTCTAAGCCGTAAACCTCTCGCATTGATATGTCATGCTCTGGATCAATACTTGTTATATTAATCCTGTAACTATCATGTGCTATGCGATCTATGATCGCGTCTGCAAGAGGACTGGCGTCACCGCCAAGCTGATCATACCATTCCTCAAACTCATACTGAGAGCAGAAGATCGTGGATGATCTCTTGCGACGTCTGTGAAGTAATTCAAAGATGTCTTTTTGCTCAGTAGCAGTTGGTTTCAAAAGGAGCCATTCATCGATAACGAGAACTAAAGGGTTTGCATATTTAGCCATAACCTTTCGATAGTTTCCGTCGGGCCTTGCCATTTCAAGATCTATTAGAAGATCAGGGAGGCGAACATACTTGGTATTGTAGTACCTTTTACAAGCTTCCATGCCAAATGCACATGCCATGTACGTCTTTCCACAGCCGGTAGCTCCTGTTATGAAAAGATTTCTGTATTCAGAAATGAATTCACAAGAAGCCAAACGATTGATCAGCGACTTATTGAGCTTCCTTCCGGATGTATAATTGATATCCATGATGCTCGCTTCCGGCTGATCAAAGCCCGCATTTTTGATCAATCTCCTAAGACGATTGTTTTTGCGGCTACAGTATTCGGTGTCAACCAACATGCCGAATCGGTCTTCAAATGGTACATCCTTAAACTTAGGATCGTTAAGTTGGTTACGGAATGCATCTGCCATCGTTGTCAGGCGCATCTCGATTAATTTATCAACAGTACTCTGGTTAATCATACGTGTTTTACCTCCGATAATAATCGGCACCTCGTGTGATGCCTTTTGTTTTGTGTGTGGACTGTGACTCGGATTTTTCCGGATCCGGTTTTTCAAGGCCTGTTACAATGATGTTTTTTATACTCTTGTAACTTGGTGATGAAGTATAGGAAAGAGCTTTTTTACAAGCGGCTTCAAGCAATGCCTCGGAATATCGTTCCGAGAGCTTGAGCAATCCCATACATCCTCTGTAAGCCTGTTGCTCCACACTTTTGGAAGTTAATAATGCACTGACAACAGAGTATGTGTTAATACCTATACGCTCAGCCCATTTACGAAATCGGTCGCCGTTCCATTCAAGATATTTCTGATGGTCTTCAGGCATATGACTCGTTATGGTGCTGTACTGTCCCGGGCGTCCTTTTAGACGTGGATGGGAAGCAATGCGGTTATGGTTATAAAAGATTTCAATAGTGGTATCTGTTACCCTTACATCAACTTTACGCTTGATGTATTCATATGGGACGGAGTATAGCATTCCATCCACAGATATGTGATAATTGAACTGGACAGTGGCTGTCTTCCAGTCGCACAGTTCAAAACGGGTAGCAGGTAATGGTGCCAGCAATGGTTTTTCTTCCCCAAGAAATAAGCTCTGCCGACTACCCTCTTTCTTTTGAAAGAGCCTTTGGTTGAACAGTTCTAGCTTATCTCTTATTGCCCGGTTCAACTCGGCAAGGGAGAAGAACTGTTCATCCCGAAGTGCTGCTGTTATCCAGGTAGATATGTTTCCCACCGTTCCTTCAGCATTCGGCTTATCCTTTTTATCGGAAATTTCCGATAACAAGGATTATCAGCGAAAAAGTGTTATCGGCAATCTCAGTAGAAACATCGCGTAACAAGCAGTAGTTTCCCTTTTATAAACGCTTTTTTTCGCTGATAACATTTTATTGTTGTCTCAAGTGTTATCCTGTTTCTGATCGCATTTATATTCGCGGCAGAAAGGAGTATTGAGATGAACAAACTACAAGCAACCATCAACAAAGTACTTGATCAGCAGAAATTACAGATTGCTCCGTCAACATACGAAGCACGAAAGAATTATCTGGAACACTTGGCTGACCATGCAAAAACCATTGGAATAGATGAACCTTGCCAGGATCTATTCGATTCATATGTTGCCAGGGCATCAACACCTGATTTGCGGTTTCAGCTATTACATGCCGTCCGGTTGGTAGACAAAGAAGCAGAAACAAAAGCATTCACACCGGAAGGAAAACTCTATAACGAGCCTGAGTTTCCCTCCAGTAACGAATCAGAGAAGATATTTCAATCCATATCTTTCCCGGTTGCTGATGGCAGCATTGACACCGGGCATCTTGTTTACAAGGCAGAACGGGAGATGGATTATCTTCAACTTTCTTCATCTACCCGGTGGCAATACATGCAAGCATGGAGGGAACTATATATTTTCCTGTATCTCCGTGAAGATACCATTTTTTGCCGTACCAACTGTAATGCATTTATTGAGGATGCGAATCAGAAACACCAGGCTGGCATCCTGCAGGCATGGAAACGGAAAATACGACGTCGTGCCACGCTTGTTTTACTCGAAGTTGCGGAAACCGGCCGCTTTGAATGGAAGCTATTTCATTCACGTAAAGCCTGCTGTGCCGAAGAAACAATGGAAGAACTTCGCCAGCAATACCTCGCCTTTTTACGGACACAGAACCTTGAAAACAGAACTATTGCCCTTTATGACTATGCTTTCCGAAGCCTGGTTGAAGGATTGGATATTGCCTCGGTTTCAGAACTCGAAACTATAAAGCCGGAACAGATCCAGGGAATGCTTGTTTTCCTGTCAGGAAAACTTAACCTGAACAGCAGAGGAACGATTTTTCCTATCATCCGTCAGATCCTGTCATATTTCCATGTTGCAGGGTTTATACCGGTGGACTATTCAGGAATGGTTCTGACTCCTGCATACCAGCGCATGCATCTTCGACCTTATATAACTGTGGAAGATGAAGAAAAACTCTATCATGCGATTGCGGAAGCTCCTCTTCGAACCAGGGCGATGATGCGCCTTGCTCTTCGATTAGGCCTACGCGACGTTGATATCTGCAATCTCCTTTTCTGTCAGATTGACTGGAAAAAAGACCGGATCATTCTTGAACAGGAAAAAACTGGTGTAATACTATGTCTTCCTTTGCTCGAGGATGTCGGCAACGCTATTATGGACTATATCATGAATGAACGACCAGAGGCTGCTCAAAATTGCCCTTATGTTTTTGTTAGGGAACAGGCTCCGTTCAAGAAACTTGAATCAATGTACATGGTTTGTTCCCGACTGTTTGCAAAGGCAGATATCCAGCCTGTAAACCGTGACAGCAAAGGACCACATGTATGCAGATATACGTTAACGCACAAGCTTTTGCTGAACAAGGTTCCCCATCAGATCATAACGGATACGCTTGGCCATACTTCCAAAGAATCTGACAAGCCATATCTGTCCATGGAAGAACAGATGCTGCGGGAATGCCCACTCGGCCTCTCCTTGATCGGCCAGAAATACTGGGAAGAAGGTGAATGCCATGTCTGATCCCGTATTTCGAAGCAAACTTAAGGAGAAACTGGAATCCTTCATTCTTCAAAAGCGGGCGGCAGGATATCCGTATCATACTTCCGCCAGCGTATTAGGATATTTTGATGCCATGATCGCAGAACACTATCCTGATAGCACTTTACTGTCAAAGGAAATATGCGATTCATGGATTGAGCAATGCTCCAAACTGCACCCGAACACCTTACTGAGGAGAGTGACTCCGGTCCGTCAGTTCGGGAAATATCTTGCGGGAACAGGAATACCTGCATACATTATTCCGGGCAGGATTCCTCATAGGCAGATCCATTATGAAGCTCATATCTTCACGGAGACAGAGCTGACAGCGTTCTTTGCTTCTATTGATCAATGCAGGACATCACCATTTTCACCATACCGCTGTTATGTGATCCCAGTGTTTTTCCGCCTGCTTTTCACATGCGGTCTCAGGTCTTCAGAAGCAAGGCTGTTAAACGTTACTGATGTTGATCTTGCTTCAGGAAAGATCCTGATCAGGAAGACCAAAGGGTGGGAAGCCCGTATCATCTATGTCAGTGCAGATATGCTGGACCTGCTTTGCAGGTTTGATCGTATTATCAGACAGTCCATTCCTGAGCGGGAAGCCTTTTTCCCAAACCAGAAAGGAGGATATTATTCAAAATCTGCTCCGGATGTCTGGTTCCATGAATTCTGGAACATACTCCCGGAATCATCTGTCGTCAAGGGCAATAAACCGAGAGTTCATGATTTCCGCCATACTTACTGTGTCTACAGGTTGAACCAGTGGGTCAGTGAAGATGCTGATCTAAACGCGCTTTATCCTTATTTGAGCGAATTCGTAGGGCATTCTAACTTTGCGGACACGGATTATTATCTTACGCTGGCGGAGCCGTTTTATCCTGAGCTTGAAACACGCATGCGGAAAGTTAACACTGCCATACTTCCGGAGGTGCCGCATGAGGATTAAGAAATCAGATCTCTACTTTTATGAAATGCTCCGGGACTTCTTGTACAAATATCTGGTTATTCAGCGCAGGTTTTCTCCAGCTACTGTAAAGAACTATACAGATTCCCTGGATCAGTACCGGCAATACCTGAAGGATCAAAAGGGAATCCCTTTTGATAAAGTGGGGTTCCATTGCTTCAGCAAAGAGATGATATACGACTTTTGTATTTGGCTGAGGGATAATCAGAAAAAGGCGATCAGTACTGTTAATCTACGGCTTTCAGCCATCAAGTCATTCCTGTGTTATTGCAGCGAAGAGGATGTTGCTTTGTCAGGACTCTATCTGAAGGTGAAGTCAATCCATCAGTTTAAGGGTATGACAGACCCCAAACTTGAGTACCTTACTCAGGATCAGCTTGAAGCCGTTTTTTCCGTTCCAGATACAAAAACCCGAAATGGGAGGCGTAACCAGTATTTCATGATTCATGCCTATGAAACAGGCGGCAGGATTGAGGAACTTGTCGGAATGACTCTGGGAGATATCGTTCGCAACGGAGCTGGCGTACAGATCCGGCTTCATGGAAAAGGCAATAAAACCAGGTACATTCCTTTGCCCGCAGAAGTCATTCCCCATTTGGATGCTTATCTTGCTGAGTTCCATCCGGATGGAAAGAATGAGGATTACTTGTTCTATACGATCCATGACAGACAGCATACGAAGATGGCACCCCGGACTGTGAATTCCTTCCTTTTATCTTATGCAAAACGGCTGCATGAAATGGATCCAAGTTTCCCTGAAAACCTCCATTGTCATGTGTTCCGGCACAGCATTGCTATGGCAATGTACAAGGCCGGCATTCCGATCTCATATATTAAGGACTTCCTTGGTCACTCATCTTTGGATTCAACTGCGATTTATGCACATGCCGATAGCGATGCAATGGCAGAGGCGCTCCGTTCCGTGGATCAGGAAGCATTACCGGTAAGAGATGATGAAGGTAACATCGTGACTATTCCGGAAAAGAGATGGAAAGGCAAAGAAGACTACCTACTCCATTTCTGTGGCCTTGACTGAAATGTTATCAGCAAAAATAATCATACCTCAGCCTGAAAGCTAGGCGTATCCTCAAGGCTTCAGGCTGAGATTGCCGATAACACTTTTTTGCCGATAATCCTTGGGTGCCCGGACACGTGCCGGAATTATTGCAGTTCCGTAGTGCTCGGCCATTTCTTGATATGTTTCGTTTATTATCTGGTCCTTAAAACCACCATTGTGAACAACTGCGGTTTTGCAGTTGTCAGGTACGAGAATCTTAGCAACACCGCCAAAGAATTCGTACATATGGATATGTGCTTTGATCCAAGACCCTTGCTTCATATCCAGGAAAGCTTCTACATACGCATACTGGCTATAAGTCATTACACCTACAAATATGAATGCTTTGATGATCTCGCCGGTATCGGGGTCAATGATCGTTGCAGGATCACCTGCCCAATCAACTTCGACCTGCTCACCGGGTTTTCTGCCGATATGCATCGTAGCACGATGTTTCTGCTCATCCTGTTGGATGTAATAGCAGAACTGTGAATACATCAGAGGTTCTTCGCCATTTGCACGACAATCCTCCATGTATTCGGTCCAGAGGAGCTTCTTGCTTACTCCATTACGGAGCAGCTCTTTACGCACGTATGCATAATCGGGCATACGTTTGTTGGAAGATAGCTTGTCCTCCTTGGGGAACATGAGCTTTTGAAGCTCTATGTCGGTCAACGATTCGTCAAGCGGCCATTGTAACTTAAGTTCTCTGGCTCTTTTCTGAACCTTGACGACAGTCTTTTGCGAAACATTGCAGCTAGCCACAATGTCGCGCTGGGAGAAATTCAGACAGGTGAGCCTGATGATTTCTCTGTACTTGGTCATGATAGTGACCTCCTTATAATGTATTTACACCGTGTGGTGCATAACATCATTATAAGGTTATATATCGGAAACACGATTTCCTATTTGACGGTATCGTGATTTCTTACGAAACGGAATTATGATTTCCTAAGCCCGGACAGGTGATGGAATTCAGTCCGGATTATTCATTCTATCTTAATCCCCGCAGAAATGTGGGGATTTTTGATTTGCAGTACTCATGATTGAAGGCTTACGGGTTAATAATGGGTGTCAGGCAACGTCAAAGAACATAACCGGAAAAACTGGCTGTTTTCAGACACACCCAATGGAGCTGCTGCAAGCGCCAGCGTTTATTCAATAGTTGAGACAGCAAAGGCAAACGATGTAGATGTCTACCTTTACCTCAAATATCTTCTTCTGAAGACTCCCACCAAGGATACAAACAATGAAGAACTCGAAAAGCTTTGTCCATGGAATCCAGAATGCCGGGATGCAATGGAGCAGATGAAGATCGAATACTACAAATCTCTTACCGAATCAAGATAAATATCATATGTGAATTGTCAAGGTGCTCCGGATCCATAACAGGTCCGGGGTGTTTTATTGGTTAACACGAAATATTTAGCGCTTACTATCATTTCGTTTGATATTCTTTTATCTCCTCTATTAATTTGAGTTGATCCTTGGCAAAGTTTGAATCTTCTCCTTCCGATCTTCTAAAAATATCATAAACAACAGTATTTAACTCTATTGCTTTAGTATAATCATCCATTTCAAGATAACAAGCCGCAATACGCATTAGCGCTACAGCAGTATAAAAGTCATCCTCACCGTAGATACTTTTATTTATTTCATAAATCTCTTTTGCTATCTCTAATGCGTTTTCATATCGTCCTATATCCCTACTAATCTTATATATTCTATCTAACACCTGTACAGATTCATCTACATCTATTACATCTATTTGATTACTGAATTTAAATATCTCATCTACTATTTTCCAAGCATTTTCATTATCATTTTGTTCTATATATATGTTAAGAATACAAACAAGGGCATCCAAGGTTCTATTATTACATCCAAGAACATTTTTCCTCTTTTCATATAAGGACCAATATAGTCTTATCGCTTCAGAATTGTTCCCAGTGTTATAATAAGCCCTCGCAGTATAGTATAATGCATGTAGAGATTCGGGATCATCTTCTCCTAAGTTTTTACTCAGCTTATAGTATAAACTATTATACAATCCCAATGCTTCTTCTTGTCTATTTTGAGCAGAATAATATCTCCCTAAGCATTCAATTAGTGATATCATCCTTGAATTATTCTCACCATACTTTTCCTTTAAAATACTCTCAGCTTGTCTTATATAATTTAATCCTTTATCATACTCTTTCTTTCTTATGTAAATATCTGCAATTTCTATTAGCACATCTAGAGTTCTTACATGATCGTCGCCCAATATAAAACACCTAGCTTTATACACTACAAAAAAAATATCTAGTGCCTTATCAAGCTCACCTAAACTAGAATAGTCCACTCCCAAATTAAACAAAGAATTAATAGTTGATGGATGAATCTCGCCTAACAATTCTTTTCTTTTAGCACAAACTTTCTGATTAATTCTTATTGATTCCTTAATGTCACCTTTGTCCGCATATAAAATACCTATAAAAGAAGTACTATATAAGGTATCAATGTTATTAAATCCTAATAATTTACATTGCTTTTCCTGGACATCCAGACTTGTCTTTAATGCTAGGTTTATTTTTTTGTTTGACCTATAAACATGCATTCTATCAATAATAGCACGAAGAATCAAGGGATTGTCAGAGTTAATATAGCTCTTGAGCTGAGCTCGAGATTTTTCTATTGTCTTCCATGCCTGCATACTCCTGCCATTCTGATCAATCCAGTATGCCAGTCTAGATTCTATTATAAATTGGTATTCAGAATTAGGAAATACGCTCCTCACCCTGTAGTACATATTTTCCAATAAAACAACATTATTCTCAAATTTTCCCTTATCTTCATTAGTGTCTAGTATTTTTACTATTTGAGACCAGTAACCAATTGCCTCTTCATAATCTGCACTGGGAAATATAGTATCAATAATTAACTCATCAGTCCCATCTCTATTCAGTAATGATGCTTTATGAGTTTCTTTTATTAGTGAAGGTTCTATCAACCGCATGCATGCTTTTCGGACAGTCTCGTGAACATATTTCCTTCCATTTGAGTTCAAAATAATAAATGAGTGCTTAATAAAGTCTTTATACCTATTGACAGTATACCACTCGTTATTCTTTAATGCATAGGCTACCTTCTCAAACTTTTCGTCATTCCATTCCTCCAAAATTGACATAACAAAAAGCATTTGTCTATAGTGATATGGCATATTTTTCATGTATCGATTGATTAGCTCATTTATATCACTACCAAATTGTTCTATATTTACATTCTCCTTCCCTAGGGCATAATAATTCCTTATACATATATCCATATAGAGAGGCGTTCCACTAGTAAGTTCATATAACTCATGACATAATTTGGTATCATATATTCCTGCTTTCTGAAAAAACTGTATTGAATCACTTTCGCTTAAATCACCCAAAAGGTGTTGTTCCAAATTATTATTTGCGAGTTCTTCTTTGTCGTTTTCACTCAGCCCAGAAATTGGTATATCTTCATTTACTTCATCATCCCAATCAGAATCATCTTCACGCCAATCCATTTTTTCACGTCCCATTATTACCCAAAGAATCCCCGGAACGCTTTTTATTAAACTTGATTTTCCTCTTCTGAGCCAATAATCACTATCCATCCTAATAGTGTCACTATTCATATTGTCTATGAATCTTTCATAGGTATCCAAAAAAACTACAATTAATTTATCTATATTTGATGAAACATTAATCCTTAAGTCCTCTGCAAAGAATTCGTGCATTCTTTCGATTATTTCTGACGGCTCAAGTGCGCGAATTATATTAAGCTTTCTTCTATATTTTTTGTTGTTTTCCTCACTTTTTTCATTAATCCCTGCAATAATTCCGTCTATGGCTTGTGCGGCATTTGACATCCATCCCACTACAGGCATAGCTCCCAATAAGTTTACCGCGGATTTAAGCCAAACATTCTTTTCAATTATAAATGACATTTCCTTATCTGAATTAACATCAACTCCTAGTTTCTTTAAATAAAACAGCCTGGCTGTATCAAATAAAACAAATTTAAAGCGAGGATTCTTCTCTACCAATTGGTTCCTGATACTTACAAGCATTGTTGTCTTATCTTTTTCTATGCCTTCAGCTCCAAAATCAAATCGCGCATAATATCCATCTATTTCATCTTGAAGAATTGTTTTCACACCCTCTTTATGATCCATCAACCGTATCATTTTGTTCATAAATGATGTTTTACCAATTCCGCCAATTCCGTAATAGCATAAAACACCAAAGGCATCTTTACGGTATTTCTTTAACAACCGAAATTTCCGCTCAAACGCTTCTTGAGGATCCTCTCTGTCCGTAAATAACTCGGCGGCAGATGGGATATTAGTTTCATTCATTTCAGATAAAGATTGTTTATTAATTGGCATATCATAATTCTCCAAGAAAAAAACTATACAGAAAAAGTAATTTCACAACCACAGGTACTAATGTTTTATGGCTATATCCAGTTGTAAAGCCCTCAAGTGTGTCCTAAGCGAAGGTCACGTTGCCTGTTTCCCGGTTTTTGCTATTAATTCATACCCATCTTCTTTTTCTTATAATCTTCTTTTTAATGTATACACTTATAGCCCTAAATAGTGTCTGCTCAGCAACCCGCCCATTGAAAGCGAATGTTGAATAATCGTTTTTTCGGCAGATTTTTCTGCCAAATGCTCCTTGAAAAGATCGAAATCATAAAAAGTACAAAATGAAT
>ODAI011451632.1_pt1 | contig 13234 bp, 17 predicted proteins | sample 1539321 | NCBI WGS metagenome assembly ODAI01 (sample SAMN02144231, study PRJEB22623) | gut metagenome | biome: sheep rumen | host: Ovis aries | place: New Zealand | reverse complement strand
TGTCGAGGATTTGATAAACGGCTTTATAAACGATGACCGCTTCGGTTTTGAGGAGGTTACATATCTGCTGATGTTTGGCGAGCTGCCGAACAAACAGCAGCTTGATTTATTCAAACAAACACTGGCGCACCTGCGGACAATACCGCCGTCCTTTGTGCGCGACATTATTATGCAGGCGCCGAGCCGCGATATGATGAACGCGCTGTCAAGGAGTGTGCTCACGATGTACGCGTATGATGACAGGGCGGACGATAAAACGCTCTCAAATGTGCTGCGTCAATGCCTGCAGCTTATCGCGCAGTTTCCTATGCTGGCGGTCTATGGGTATCAGGCGTTTAAATACTACCACGAGCACGACAGCTTTATTGTTCACGCGCCGCATGAAGATTTATCGGCGGCGGAAAATATTTTGCATATGCTGCGGAATGACAGCCAATACACGCCGCTTGAAGCGAAGATACTTGACCTTGCGCTTATCCTCCACGCGGAGCACGGCGGCGGTAACAACTCAACGTTTACAACCCACGTCGTAACCTCGTCCGGCACAGACACATATTCTGCCGTTGCCGCGTCCTTGGGCGCATTAAAGGGACCGCGTCACGGCGGTGCGAATATAAAGGTAACGCAGATGTTCGAGAATATGAAAAGTTCGGTTAAAAATTGGCAGGACGATAAGGAAATAGAACAGTATCTTTCTGATATACTGAATAAAAAGGCGTTTGACAGAAGCGGCCTTATTTATGGAATGGGTCACGCTGTTTACTCGCTGTCCGATCCGAGAGCAAACGCGTTTAAGGGCTTTGTTGAAAAGCTGTCAAAGGAAAAGGGCAGGGAAGAGGAGTTTGATTTCTATTCACGCGTTGAACGTCTTGCGCCTGAGGTTATCGCGGCGGAAAGAAAGATTTACAAGGGTGTAAGCGCGAATGTCGATTTTTATTCCGGCTTTGCATACAGTATGCTCGGTATACCGATGGAGCTGTACACGCCGATGTTCGCGATAGCAAGAATTTCCGGCTGGAGCGCGCATAGGATTGAAGAGCTTGTAAACCCCGGTAAAATTATCCGCCCCGCATACAAACCCGTGGCGGAGCATAAGGAATATAAGGCGTTAGATGAAAGATAAGTTGGTGTTTAATTGTACTTTTGTGTGGACAAAAGTACCAAAAACCATTGGAAAGGGCGCATACGCCCCTTTCCAAGCCTAACCCCGTAAGGGTTATCTGACGCGCGATGGCAGTTCCCACTTGGACTTTACTTTGCTTCACGCAAGGAAAAACGGCAGCCGTCAATACGTCTGTAAAAAACATTTATATTTTTTTATATTCCTCTGTAAACTGCCTTTTCGCCATTTTGCGCCAATTCGCAAATCCGTAAATATCGTTGACAAAGAAAATCACGAAGCAGATTATCATTGCAAAGTATGATATATCCGTCAAAGTTGCAAGTGTCCACAGCACGATAAGTACTAAATCATTCGCCGCGTAGCAGACGGCGTAGAGGGGATTTCTGAGCACAACCAAAAACGCGGCGGAAAAGCTTGTTGCGACTGAAATAGTTGAAAAGAGGATATTCGGCGTATCGAGCGCATTTAAAATAAAATAGAATATCGCGGTAACGGCGGCGGTCAAAAATAAGACTGCCGCTGTTTTTGTTTTTGTCAGCGGGCTTATTTTAACCTCGTGCTTTGCGTATGGATTTCTAAGCCACGTCACCACAGCCGCGCCGGCTGTCGGCAGTGTCATTCCGGCATAGGTAATCATCTCACCCCAATAGTGATATTTATAAGAAATTATTGTGTATAGAACAGCAAACGCCATTGTAAGAATTTGACCTAAAACATCGCCCTTTGCGACAAATATAAGCGCCGTAACTCCGACAAGCGACGCAATCATTGTGAGTATATCCTTCCCGATAAACACACACGACAGCGTAATAATAATGACAGACGAAAGCCACAGTATAAGCTCAAATTTTGATAAGTTTTTAAATGATGAAAGCATAATTATCTCCTATTAAAAATGACATCCGCAGCATATCTTCTAAGACCTAACGATATGCAAACGAATGTCTGACATTCACTACCCGGTGGCAGTAATATTTGTTTTCTGAATTTTACCACAGCTTTCTGCTTGTGTCAAGCATAGGCACTTTCCACAAAAAGAAAAAACAAATTTTGTGAACAATAGCCAAACGAAAAATTTATCCATTATTTTGTGCAAAATGTTAAAGAAAACACTTGAAAACACCCATATCTTGTGTTAAAATACTATTATACAGCTTTTTTAAGACACCTTTGGGTTCTGAGGCTCTCAAACGCCGTAAAAACCTACGAAAATGGTCTTTACAACAAGGCTGGTATGGTGTATAATAAAGACAAAACAAAATAAAACCAAGAAAAACAAAGAAAAGAGGAAAGAAATATGTTCAAATCTGATTACGAAATCAAAAAAGAACTGTGCGAAATCGGTAGAAGAATCTACAATGACGGTTTCGTTGCCGCAAATGACGGTAACTTCTCCGTTCAGATCGATCCCGATACCTATTACGTAACACCGACAGGCGTGTCAAAGGGCTTTATGACCCCGGATATGATCTGTAAGGTAGACGGACAGGGCAATTTGAAGGAGTCAAACGGCCCGTGGAAGCCTTCCTCGGAGTTCAAGATGCATTTGAAGGTTTATCAGTCAAGACCTGATGTAAAGGCTGTTGTTCACGCGCATCCTCCGATTGCGACATCATTTGCTATCGCAGGTATTCCGCTTGACAAGCTCATTATGCCCGAGGCTATAATCTTCTTGGGCGCTGTTCCTATCGCTCAGTACGGCACACCGTCAACGATGGAAATTCCCGAGTCCTTAGAGCCGTATCTCCAGGACTATGACGCAATTCTTCTTGCAAACCACGGCGCGCTTTCATTCGGCTGCGACCTTAACACGGCGTTCTTCAGAATGGAATCAACAGAGTTCTATGCAAAGCTCCTCTTCCACGCAAGAATGCTCGGCGGCGAGCAGGAAATCCCCTGCGGCGAGGTTAAGAAGCTCGTTGAGCTTCGTAAGCAGTTTGGCGTACCGGGTAAGCACCCGATGGAGAAATTGTGCCCCGGCTGCTATGCAGGTGACGACACATGCTCAATGTCACCGACAGAGGCTAATGAGAAGTACGGCGTAGAGTCAAGCGCAGCTTATCACGGCTTCCAGCCGCTTCCCTCACAGGTATGCCCGACTCCGGCAGGTAACAAGGACATCGAGGGTATCGTAGCGGAAGTAACCAAGAAGGTTTTGGAGCAGATGAACAAGTGATTAACCTGACAGGAGGCTCACAATGAAAACAATTGAAGAGCTTGTAGCACAGGTTGCGAAAAATGTTGGTGCTGGCGTTGCGGCAAAGCCGCAGAGCAAGCCGCAGCAACCGAAGCCGGCACCAAAACCGGCAGAGATTTTGAAACCAATTCCACAGGAGCCGGTAAGCGTTCCAAAAGCTCATAAATGTGATTGTACATACAAGAAAATGACCTTAGACCTTGCGAAAAAAGCGGCACGCGCCGCCGAAATCGCAGCCGAAAAAATCGGTATAAAGGTAGTTGTCGCAATATGCGACGAGGGCGCGAATTTGGTTTTGCTGCACGCGATGGACGATAGCTATATAGCTTCCATTAAGGCGGCGCAGGACAAGGCATATACGGCGGTGGCATTAAAAATGCCGACGCACATAGCCTTAAAGGAATCGCGCGGCGGAGCGCTGGACGGACTTACAAACGGAAACGGAATATTGCTTTTGGGTGGAGGTTTTCCGCTTGAAGCTAAAAACAAAATATACGGCGGTATCGGAGTATCGGGCGGCACGAAAGAGCAGGATACGCTCATAGCGGCAACCACAAGAGAGGTACTCAGGGTTATCGCAGAAAAGGAGGTCTGACATTTAATGGTAGATGAAAAGCAGGTAAGGGAAGTTGTTAAAAACGTCCTTGCCGGAATGGATCTCTCATCATTCGAGCAGCCGAAGCGCAAGCAGCTCGGCGTGTTCGACACAATGGAGGAAGCAATCGCGGCCTGTAACAAGGCGTACACAACCTTCCGTCATTATAATAAGGAACAGAGAGAAAATATCATAAACGAAATCAGAAAGCTTACCCACGCTGAAGCTGAAACAATGGCAAAGCTCGCCGTTGAGGATACAAAGATGGGTAATGTATACCACAAGATTTTAAAGCACCATCTCGTTGCCGACAAAACTTTGGGTACGGCTGACCTTGAAACACGCGCCTTAGCGGGTGACAGAGGTTTGACGCTTATAGAGATGGCGCCGTTCGGAATTATCGGAGCAATCACTCCTTCAACCAATCCGAGCTGTACGGTAATCTGCAACAGTATTTGTATGCTTGCAGGCGGTAACGGTGTTCTCTTTAACCCCCACCCGCACGCAAAGAGAATTTCGGCATACGCTGTTGATCTTGTAAACAGAGCGGTTCTCGCGGCAGGCGGCCCCGAAAATATCGTGGCAACCGTTGCTAACCCGACAATGGAAACCTCAAACAAGATGGTAAACGACCCGTCGGTTAGAATGCTCGTTGCAACAGGCGGTCCGGGCGTTGTAAGAATGCTTCTTTCCTCAGGTAAGAAGGCAATCGGCGCAGGTGCGGGCAATCCGCCGGTAGTCGTTGACGACACAGCCGATATTCCAAAGGCTGCAAAGGATATTATTGACGGCTGCACCTTTGATAACAACCTTCCGTGTATCGCGGAAAAAGAGTGCTTTGTTCTTCGTAACGTGGCTGACGAGCTTATCCATCATATGCTCAAAAACGGCGCATACCTCATAAACGAGGCGCAGGTTAAGCAGCTCGAGGACGTAGTTCTCGTTTGGTCAAAGCCGAAGAAGGAGGGCGACAAGCCCAAGCGCGTTATCAATAAGGATTGGGTAGGCCGTGACGCGAGAAAGATACTCGCTCAGATAGGCATTAACGCAAAGGAAGATGTGAGATGTATCATCTGCGAAACAGAGTTCTCACAGGCATTCGTTCAGACAGAGCTTATGATGCCGATACTCCCGATAGTTCGTGTTGACACGTTTGACGAGGCTGTTGAAATGGCTGTCAAGGCTGAACACGGCAACCGTCACAGCGCGCACCTTCACTCAAAGAACGTTGACCATATGACGCAGTACGCAAAGGCAATCTGCACGACAATCTTCGTAAAGAACGCTCCGAGCTACGCGGGCATAGGCTTTAACGCAGAGGGCTGGACGACCTTCACGATCGCAGGCCCGACAGGCGAGGGTATCACCTCACCGAGAAGCTTCACGCGTATAAGAAGATGCGTACTTTCGGACGCACTTAATATTATTTAAGGAAAAGGAGTGAAATATCTTGGCAGTAAACGAACAGGAAATTGCAAACCTTGTCGCAAAGGTTTTGCAGGAAATGACAGGTAACGCTCCTGCGGCGGCTCCTTCATACACGCCTTCATCCAAGGCATCGGGCGACATTCCAAAGGTTGCTCACGTTGCGATGATGACAAAATTGAAGCATTTCGAGGTTCAGGAATATCCCATTCCCGAACTCGGTGATGACGATATTCTTGTAAAGGTTGAGGGATGCGGTGTTTGCGGTACCGATGCTCACGAGTACAAGAATGACCCGTTCGCGCTTATCCCGGTAGTTCTCGGTCACGAGGGCACGGGCGAGATCGTGAAGATGGGTAAGAACGTTACAAAGGACAGCGCAGGCAAGCCATTAAAGGTTGGCGATAAGGTTGTTACTTGTATGATATTCAAGGACACCCCCGATATTACAATGTTCGACCTCAACAAGCAGAACGTCGGCGGCGCGGATGTTTACGGACTCTTGCCCGATGATGATGTTCACTTGAACGGCTGGTACAGTGACTACATACTTATAAGAGGCGGCTCAACTGTATTTAACGTAAGTGACCTCGACCTCGATTCAAGAATTCTTATCGAGCCGTGCGCGGTGCTTGTTCACGCGGTTGAGAGAGCAAAGCTTACCAACATTTTGAGATTTAACTCAAGAGTTGTCGTACAGGGCTGCGGACCTATCGGTCTTATCTGTATTGCGGTTCTCCGCACAATGGGTATTGAAAATATCGTAGCTGTTGACGGTAACGACCAGCGTCTTGCATTTGCAAAGAGAATGGGCGCGGATAACGTTGTAAACTTTATGAACCACAAGGGCATTGACGCTCTTACTGAGGCTGTTAAGGACGCGTTCGGCGGTTATCTCTGCGACTTCGCGTTCCAGTGCACAGGCTCACCGGTGGCTCACTCAAATATTTACCACTTCATCAGAAACGGCGGCGGACTTTGCGAGCTTGGCTTCTTCATCAACGGCGGCGATGCAACAATCAATCCGCACTTTGACCTTTGCTCAAAGGAAATCACGCTTGTAGGCTCATGGGTATATACGCTCCGTGACTATGCGACAACGTTCGACTTCTTAAAGAGAGCAATCGCGATAGGCTTACCGATCAAGGAGCTTATCACACACCGTTTCGGTCTTACCGAGATGAACGAAGCGCTTGAAACAAATCTTGCGCAAAAGGGTCTGAAGATAGCTTATATTAACCCAGACTTCTAATAAAAGGTTAGGGGATTTAGTGAAAGAACGAAGTTCTTTCGCATCCTATTTATCCTTGAACGAAGTGAAAGGATGATCAATCAAATGAATCAGGCAATAGGAATTATCGAAATGTTCGGGTTTGTCACCGCGATAACCGCTGCGGACGCTGCTGCAAAGGCGGCTGACGTAAAGGTAATCGCTATTGACTCAAACAAGCCCGCAAATGCCGAAACCGTGGAAGTACCGCTTATTATGGCGGTCAAGGTACAGGGCGAGGTCAGCGCCGTTGAAGCGGCAGTTGACGCTGCGGCACGCGCGGCAGAGAGTGTTTCGGGACTTATAAATAAGCACGTTATTGCAAGACCCACAGACGATGCCGAGAAAATGGCTAACCGCATAAGCGTCGGACGCGATAAGGTTGGTCACATACCCAATAATGCGTAAAGGAGGTATTCAATGCTAAACTCGTTAGGATTTATCGAAACAAGAAGCCTGACGGCTGCCATTGAAGCCTCTGATGCGATGACGAAGGCGGCAGACGTCAAGGTTATAGGAACCGTAAAAATCGGCTCCGGTCTTGTAAATGTAGTAATTGAAGGCGAGGTCAGCGCCGTTCGTGCAGCCGTAAAGGCGGGCGAGGCGGTAGCAAGACCGCTTGGTGAGGTATACGCGGTACACGTAATTCCGCGTCCGCACCAGGACATTGCCAAAATTCTACCTGCGTTCTATTAAAACTCCCGTGAAAATGCCGTAAGCAGAGTGCTGCTTTGCAGCCGACGGTGCCGTACACAGGTACTGCCCTTGGCAAAAAGTAGTGCTATGCTCTTCGGGATTTTTACGGCAATATCCTTGGGAAAGGAAATAACATTATGGCAGAGTTTTCATTAGGTCTAGTTGAGGTTTCGGCGCTCGGTAATGCGATTATAATGCTTGACGATATGCTCAAGGTAGCGGACGTTGAGTTTGTGGCAACCGAGAGAAAGCTCGGCGGCAGATTGGTAACAATCGTCGTTAAGGGCGAATTAACAGCCGTTACGGCATCGGTTGACGCGGGCGTCAAAAGAGCAAAGAAGTGCGAGTGCTACAAGGCGTCAAACGTTATCGCCAGACCTCACGATGAAATATTAAAGTTCCTGCACTTAGATGAGAAGGAAGAAAAAGAAGCCAACTCAGAGATTGCTGGAACACACGTAGGCAAGGTGCCAAGTAGCCGCGCGGCAGCAAAAACAACCGCCGCAGCATCGGCAAAGCCTGCGGAAAAGAAAGAACCGGCAAAAAAGCCGGCAAAGAAAACTTCTTCGGCGGCAAAAAAGCCGGCTCCCAAAAAGGAAGCGGCAAAAAAGACAACACGCGCGAAGAAAACAACAAACTAAGTTCTAAAAGCGCACAGCGCTATTAGATATAAAAAACCATTTAAGTAAAATAGGGCATAGCCCAAAAAATAGGAGGAAATGAAAATGGCAGTAGAAGCATTAGGTATGGTAGAAACAAGAGGTCTTGTTGCAGCAATCGAGGCAGCAGATGCAATGGTTAAGGCAGCAAACGTAACTCTCATCGGTACAGAGAGAATAGGATCAGGTCTTGTTACTGTAATGGTAAGAGGCGATGTAGGCGCTGTTCAGGCAGCTACAGACGCAGGCGCAGCAGCAGGCTCAAGACTTGGCGAGCTCGTATCTGTACACGTAATTCCGCGTCCCCATGGCGACGTAGAGAAGATTCTCCCTGCTAACTAATCCTTAAATAAAAAGGATAAACAGGGTACATAACAAAAGCATTTCCCCGTACTGCGGGAAGCCTTCAGGTTTCCCGCGGTAGATAGGGATTTGGTTTTTGTACGCTTTTTTTGAAAATTATAGGGATAGTTGACGGCATCGAACTGTAGGGGACGACGCCCTCGATGTCCCGTATTAACGATTACCTCAAATGAGGAGGAAAATTTAAATGGATAACAAAATTCAGGACGTGATTGCAAAGGCAGTCGTTGACATCTTAAAGCAGAAGGAAGCCAATGACGGTATAAAGGTAGGCGTGTCGGCAAGACACGTGCATTTGTCACAGGAGCATTTGGAAATCCTTTTCGGCAAGGGTCATGAGCTTACTGTTAAGAAGATGCTTATGGGTGACCAGTTCGCCGCAGAGGAGTGCGTAACTCTCGTAAGCCCCTCGCTTCGTTCGATAGAGGGTGTAAGAGTATTAGGCCCTGTCAGAAAGCAGTCACAGGTTGAAATTTCGAGAACTGACACCTTTAAATTAAAGGTATCACCGCCGGTTCGTCCTTCGGGAGAGCTTGAGGGCAGTGCGCCTATGGCGCTTGTTGGACCAAAGGGCAGCATATTTTTGAATGAAGGCTGCATTATAGCCAACAGACACATACATATGACACCCGAAGATGCCGCAAAGTACGGCATCAAGGATAACGACATCGTAGATGTTGAAATTCAGAACTCCAAGCCGACGCGTTTCTATAATGTACAGGTCAGAGTTCGTGAGGACTTTAATACGGAAATGCACATCGACACAGATGATGCAAACGCTTGTGCAATCAAGACAGGCGACAGAGTAGTGATTTTGGAAAAATAGTTCTGCTGCACTTGGGTTTTCTTTTGGTGCAGAAAAAGGATTTGATGATATGATTATTGGCAGAGTATACGGAAGCGTTGTATCAACGCATAAACTTGAGGCTCTTGTAGGCTATAAGTTTATGCTTGTGCAGTGCATCGAACACGGTCAGCTTGTAGACAAGTACCTTGTCGCGGTAGATACCATCGGCGCCGGAATGGGCGAGGATGTTATTATAACGCGCGGCAGCGGCGCGAGAATGGCTCTCGGCAAACCGGATGCCCCCGTTGATGCGGCGATAGTGGGTATTTTGGATGAAAAGCAAGCTTGACAGGAGGAAGCAAAATGACATTTGAGGAATTGCAGAAAATCGTATATGACGCGGGCATAGTCGGCGCAGGTGGCGCGGGCTTTCCTACGCATAGAAAATTTTCCGACAAGGTAAAACAGATTATAGTAAACGCGGCTGAATGTGAACCGCTGATGATGGTTGACCATCACCTTTTGGAGCATCACTTACAGTCTATTGTTGACACGCTCAACTTGCTTTGTGATGTAATAGGCGCAGACGAGGTAATTATCGGTATAAAGGGCAAGAATATGCACCTTTTAGATCCGAAAATCGTTGCGTCCCTGCAGGGTACGCGCGTGAGTATTCACGAAATCCCCGACATCTATCCCGCGGGTGACGAGGTTGTGCTTGTGTATGAAACAACCGGCAAGATTATTCCCGAGGGCGCGATACCGGTTATGGTCGGCGTAATGGTTATCAATGTCGAAACCGTTTACAATATCCACTGCGCCGTTACAAAGGGTGAGCCTGTCACGGAGAAGTACATAACCATCGGCGGCGACACTGACAAGGATATTACGATAAAAGCGCCTGTCGGAATGAAGATAAAAGAGCTTTTGGAAACGGCGGGCTTCGGAAATCTTGACGGTAAAGAGGTCATAAACGGCGGTCCGATGATGGGTAAGCTGGTTGACCTTGAAAATGACGTAGTAACCAAGACAACAAAGGGACTTCTCATATTCCCCGTAACTCATTCAATAATACAGAGAAAGAAAATGCCGATGTCAATGACGCTTAAACGCGCGTCGGCGGCATGCTGTAACTGTACAATGTGTAGTGATATGTGCCCCAGACAGCTTTTGGGCTACGATTTGCACGTACATAAAACGCTCCGCGCGGCTTCACACGCGGAGGTACAGAACACCGAGAGCTTTTTGCAGTCGGCATTGTGCTGCGGCTGCGGAGTCTGTACGGTAATCGCCTGTCAGCAGATGCTTGACCCACAGGCAATCTCAATGGAGGTTAAGGGACAGCTTGGCAGACAGGGCTTAAGACGTCAGAACAACAAAGCGCCCGAAAAGGTACGCGACGAAAGAGCAGGCAGACTTGTTTCGTCGCAGGTGCTTATTGACAAATTAGGCATCAGAAAGTACGTAAAGGATAAGGTTACGAGGGATTATATGGAATTTAATCCCAAGACCGTATATATAGAGCTGAAGCAGCACGTCGGCAAACCGGCAACCGCAACCGTCAAGGCAGGTAAAAAGGTTAAGAAAGGCGATATAGTTGCACAGACAGCATATGAGGATTTAGGCACAACGATGCATTCAAGTATTAACGGCACAGTCAAAGCAGTCACCGACCGCTTTGTAATAATAGAGAGATAAGGCGGTGGATGATATGAATTCAATAGGATTAGTAGAAGTTAAAAATGTATCCAAGGGCGTTGTCGTAACGGATGAAATGCTCAAAAGTGCAGGAGTAACACTTATAAGCTCCGGCTCGGTATGTCCGGGCAAATTTGTGACAATAGTTGGTGGAGAACTAAGCGCAATACACGCCGCCGTTGACAGGGCAGTGCTTGTTGCGGAGGACGCGCTGATTGATAAATTTGTAATAGGTAACCTCGGCGAGCACGTGTTTGAAGCTATTTGCGGCACGGCTGAGGTCAAGGAAAAGAAGGCGTTCGGTATAGTTGAAACGTTCACGGCGGCAAGCGCGATTGAGGCTGCCGATGCGGCTGTTAAGTCGGGCGATATTGAGCTTATCGAGGTACGCGTTGCGCGCGGTATGGCGGGCAAGTGCTTCGCTTCGATGACGGGTGATGTTGCCGATGTACGCGCGGCTGTTGAAGCAGGCGCTGCAATAGCGGCAAGACAGGGCGTTCTGATAAATACCGAGGTAATCGCCAATCCGCACCCCGAACTTTGGGAAGCGGTACTGTAATAGCGTAAAAAAACGGCTCATCCGAGCCGTTTTTTTGTTACCCAAAATCGTGCCTTGACCCGCCGTTAAAATCAATCCTTTCCATTTCAACAATGATTTTCTCAATACAATCAAAATCCGAAAGAGTATCATCGTCAAGAATATCGTGAATGTTGTTTAAGGTCTGAAAACAAATATCACTCACTATCTTTTCAATTCTTTCCGAAAAATCAATATTGATATTTATATTGCCATTTTCGGCGGCTTGATTTAGCAATGCTATTAGTAATTCCATAATTTTTATCTCCTTTTGTGATTATTAAGAACTTCAATCAAGTTCACTTTTACATTATATCACAAAATACTGATAAAATAAACTTAAATTAGACTTAAAATAAGATTTTTAGGAGAGTAGTTTATGGAAAGAGATAAACATCTTGGATTGCGCTTCAGCAGTGAAATGCATTACAAATTAAAATACATTGCAGAATATGAAGGTAGAACGATAAACGGTCAGGTTATCTACCTTATCAATAAGTGCATTAGAGAATTTGAAAAAGAGAACGGTACAATAGGAGAACAGCAATGAAAAAACGGCTTGGATTTTTTCCAAGCCGTTTTTGAATTAACCGAAATATCTCTTGAGCAATCCCTCAAAGCCTTTGCCGTGTCTTGCTTTATGAAAGACCGAGTTTTTTAGCGATTTCGCCAAGCTTTCTGTCGAACTCCTCGGCTTTAAGCTCGTTTGCGAAATATCTCTTGAGTAATCCTTCAAAGCCCTTGCCGTGTCTTGCCTCGTCCTTAGCCATTTCGTGAACGGTGTCGTGGATAGCGTCGTAGCCGAGCTCCTTAGCTCTCTTTGCAAGCTCAAGTTTGCCTGCTGTTGCGCCGCACTCAGCTTCTGCTCTCATCTGCAAGTTCTTCTTTGTTGAAGGTGTTACAACCTCGCCTAAAAGCTCTGCAAACTTAGCAGCGTGCTCTGCCTCTTCCCAAGCGGCTCTCATATAGAACTCACCGATTTCAGGATAGCCCTCGCGAGTTGCCTGTCTTGCCATTGCGATATACATACCAACCTCGCTGCACTCGCCCTCAAAGTTTGACTTTAAGCCCTCATAAACGTCATCCTCAATCTTACCCTTTGCGCCAACACCGATAACGTGCTCGCAGGCAAAATTAAGAACGCCCTCCTCCATCTTGTTGAACTTTGAGCCGGGAACGTTACATACCGGGCACTTCTCGGGGGGCTCGTCTCCCTCGTGAACGTAGCCGCATACGGGACATACATACTTTGCCATAATATTTTCCTCCTTTAAGTGAATTTTAAACTTATTTAGTGTACTTTATATTATACCAGTTCCTGACGGTGGCTGTCAATAAAATAATCAGTGTTCTTTGTATAATAGTTTTTACACAAAGCTAACCAAAAAAGGCTTGACAACCGAGAAAAAGTGATATATAATTACTTAGTTCGTAAACAAACGGACAATCCTTGCCTGCAGGGAGGCTTGCAGGACTAAAGTCCATAAGGAGGTGCAATGAAAATGGCTGAAAAAGCAATAAACAGCTATGAAACAATCTTTATCATTGACGCAACTCTCGATGAGGAGAAGGTTACCGCATTAAAGGATAAGTTCACATCACTTATCGAGGCAAACGGTACACTCGAATCAGTAGACGAGTGGGGTAAGAGAAGACTTGCTTACGAGATCAATGACAGAACAGAGGGTTTCTACTATCTTGTAAACTTCAAGGCTGACGCTGAGTTCCCGAAGGAGCTTGAGAGACAGTACAAGATTACAGACGGTATCCTCAGAACAATCGTTATCAGAAAAGACGAAGACTAATTCGCCTAAAGAAAGCGGTGTAAGCAATGAACAAGGTTA
>ODAI011919138.1_pt1 | contig 13235 bp, 12 predicted proteins | sample 1539321 | NCBI WGS metagenome assembly ODAI01 (sample SAMN02144231, study PRJEB22623) | gut metagenome | biome: sheep rumen | host: Ovis aries | place: New Zealand | reverse complement strand
GTGGCAACCAACAAGTCTCAGAACAAGCGCATCAAGCCCGCCGAGAAGGCCCGCAGGCGCAACAAGTCAGTCCGCTCCGAGCAGAAGACCTACGTCAAGAAGGTCCGCGCAGCCTTCGAGGCTGGCGACGCCGAGGCAGCACAGGCCGCAGCCAATGCAGCCTGCCGCAAGCTCGACAAGGCAGCTTCCAAGGGCGTCATCCACAAGAACCAGGCTGCCAAGCGCAAGAGCGGCGTCCAGACGCTCGTCAACAAGAAGAAGTAGCTTCATTGAGCATCGAGTGAAGAGACGGGGACCCGGGGTGCTGCCCGGGTCCCCGTCTTCTTTTGTTCAGGTCAAGCACGTGTGCGCGTGAGGCAAGCGGGCTTTCGGTCATGAAAAGGGCGGACAGGGAGTGAGTCTCCCCTGTCCGCCCTTTGAAGTCACTCGATTGCCCTTTGGCTATCGCTACTCCTCGTCGCTCACAATGACGGGCCGGAAGCTCGCCGTGTCGCCACCGATGACGTCTCCATGCACCTTGGCGAGCTCGTAGGCCTGTGCCTCGCGCATCGTCTCGCTGAAGATGTCCTCTTCCACGGCGCTCTCGCGCACGTTGCGCGAAGCAACGCTCTCGGGTAGCTCAACGTACGACAGCTTGTGCTGGCGCTTGGTGCGCGCAAAGAGGGGCACGTACTCGAAGATGATGCTCGAGTTCTCGAGGCCGTACCACTGTGCCGGAGACCCGCAGACGCTCCTGATGGCATACTTCGCCGAGATCACGTTGCGGTCCCTGTCTGAGATGTCATTGCTCGCAGAGGCCACCTTGCGGATCATGCAGAACCGGAAGTCGCCAACCGGGGACTCCTTGCGATAGATCGAGTAGCGATGCTTCTGCGGCTGCAGGCGACCCTGCGCCACCATGGTCTCGACGATTTGGTACAGGTACTCGTTGACGCGCTGGTTGACGCGGAATCCCAGGCGCAGCTGCACCTTGAACACGAAATCCGTGCCAAAGTCGTTGACCGAGAACTCATGCGTGTTGGGCTCGTCGGTCACCTGAACATTGAGGAACCAGTACGCCTTGGCGCGCTTGGGACGCTTGTTGAGAATCGAGTAGAGGATGTCGCGGTCAAGGCGCTCAAGCGATGAGTCGTTGGTGAGGAAGACGAGGTTGTCTGCCACGTAGGGCAGCTCGTTGTCCGAGCGGAGCGCACGGAGCTGGTTGATGTACTGGTACACCGAGAGGTAGACGCTCTGCGTACGCTCGATGGCGGTACCCCGACGCCAGACGTACATGACGAGGAAGATAGAGAAGGCAAGAAGGACGGTCACATAGCCGCCATGGAAGAACTTCGTCAGGCTCGAGAAGAAGAACATGAGCTCGATGGCGCCGAAGGCAAGGGCAAACACGATTGCTATCGGTCCGCGACCCCGGATCTTGGAAAGATAGGTGAAGAGAAGAATCGTCGTCATCAGCATCGTGACCGTGATCGCCAGGCCGTATGCCGCCTCCATGTGCTCCGAGGTGCGGAACAGCAGCACGACGCCGATGCAGCCAACCCACAGGATCGTGTTCACGAGCGGGATGTAGAGCTGGCCCTTCTTCTCCGAGGGGTAGTTGATCTTCATGTGCGGCATCAGATCGAGCCTGATTGCCTCCGAGATGATCGAGAACGATCCGGTAATCAGTGCCTGGCTTGCGATGATGGCCGCGAAGGTCGAGAGTACGACGGCAAAGATGCGCACGCGCTCGGGAAGCATCTGGAAGAAGGGGTTGAGGCCAGGGATTTGCTCGAGCGTGGAGTTGAACTGGTTGTGGATTAGCCACGCACCCTGCCCAAGGTAGTTGATGATGAGCGCGAGCTTGACGAAGGGCCAGCTCACATAGATATTCGCCTTGCCGACGTGCCCCATGTCTGAGTAGAGAGCCTCGGCGCCAGTCGTGCAGAGGAACACGTTGCCCAGGACCATGATGCCCGCGTTGTTGAGTCCTCCGTCAAAGAGGAAGCTGATGCCGTGGATGGGATTGATGGCCCGCAGCACGTTGACATCAAGCATGATGTTGACGGCACCGGATACCGCCAGGAACGCGAACCAGAGCGTCATGATGGGGCCGAACCCCTTGCCGATCGTCGAGGTACCGGCGCGCTGCACCACGAAGAGCCCACAGAGAATGATTATAGTGATCGCCACGACGATGTTTTGGTTGTCGCCGATTGCGCGGTGCACGGCATCGATGGTGCGCAGGCCTTCGATGGCCGAGGTCACCGTCACGGCCGGCGTGAGGATGCCGTCAGCCAGAAGCGCCGCCCCGCCCACCATCGCAGGCACGATGAGCCTCTTACCGCAATGCCTCACGAGGCTATACAGGGCGAAGATGCCACCTTCGTTGTGGTTGTCCGCCTTCATGGCCACAAGGACGTACTTGACGGTCGTGATGAGCGTCATCGTCCAGATGATGAGCGAAAGCGCGCCTACGACCACATCCTGGCTCATGGTATGAAGGCCACCATTGCCAGTCATGATGGCCTTGAGCGTATACATCGGCGACGTTCCGATGTCTCCGTACACCACCCCGAGCGTCACGAGAATCATTCCCGCACTAAGCGGAATCGCGCGGCGATGAGATGCCGCCGCGCCTTTCGAGGTGCCAGCAGTCTTTTCCATAGTTCTCCTATCGGGCGATTTCGGCCAAGGGCCGATTCTGAAGCCGAAATCTATCACTCGTCAGCTGTGCCTGCCCGCCGCTGCCACGACAGGTGCACACTTTATGTTCGCTTTATGCCACCTTTATGTCCGCTTTAGTTGACGGCAGACGCATGGCTGCTCGTCCTCAACAGGGCGCTTTATGCCAGCTTTAGACATAGAGCGCAATACTTAGGCGGGCTTTATGCGAAAAGAGGTGTACTGACCTCATGGTATTCGGCAAAAGCGCACGTCAAGAAGGTGTATTCGATGGATTCGCCAGACTCTTCGCAGCCTCTCCGCCTGCAGCGGACGGACAGTTTTATTACTGATGACGGAGTGGATGAGTTCTTTGTCTCGGCTGGCACCTCGAAGGCGGTCTCCTGTGTGGGCACCACGCTCTTCGTGCTCACCCTTTGTGCCATACTCTCCCTCATCTGATATCGAACGCCCCGTGGCTTGCCACGGCTAGGTGGAGGATGAGGTGCCTGACCAAACCGACGACGGCCTACTAGGCTCCCTGAGGGCTCTGCGCAGCCTCATCGGGTCACCCAAGGAGAAGAGTCCCGCACACAACGCGTCGCTGATGCTGGCCTGCCAGGCCCTGGCGACCGGCGTAACCATCTACCTCGACGCCGTGGGCTTCTCGGATGCGACGATCGTGATCGTCTTCGTGCTCGGGGTGCTGGTCACGGCAATCCTCACCGACGGCCCCCTCTACAGTCTCGTCGCCTCGCTCATCTCGATCCTCTGCTACAACTACTTCTTCATCTCCCCGCGCGGATCCCTGCAGATCCAGGGCCGCGACTACGTGGGCACCATCACCGCGATGTTCGTCTTCGCGCTGCTCGCCAGCTACCTCGTGACGACGCTGCGCCAGAGCGTGCGCCAGTCCATGGAGGCCTCGCTTGTGGCAGAGCGCGAGCAGATGCGTGCCAATATGCTGCGCTCCGTATCGCATGACCTTCGGACTCCCCTAACCTCCATCACGGGCAACGCCGACATGCTCCTCGACGAGGAGGCGCTCCTTACCACTCAGTCGAGCAGGAAGCTCCTGCAGGACATCCACGACGACGCGATGTGGCTTCGTGAGGTGGTGGAGAACCTTCTTGCCATTACGAGACTCGAAGACGGTAGCGTCATGCTCGACACCGATATCGAGCTCGTCGACGATGTGATCGAGGAGGCCATGCGTCACGTAAGCCGTGAGGCGAGCCAGCACAGCATCGTGGTCGAGCCTTCCTGCGAGCTCCTGCTTGCGCGCATGGACCCCCAGCTCATCGTCCAGGTGATCGTCAACCTCGTGAACAATGCCATCACGCACACGCAACCTGGCTCGACCATCGTCATTTCGTCGTACCGTGAGGGTCCCATGGTGGCCATAGAGGTGGCCGACGACGGTCCGGGAATCGCCGACGATGCCAGGGAGCAGATATTCGAGCCGTTCAGCACCGCACGATCGGGTGCGGCTGACTCCGGCCGGAGCGTCGGCCTGGGACTCGCGCTCTGCCGATCAATCGTCCAGGCTCACGGCGGCTCGATTCGCCTGAGCGACGCGGACCCGCACGGATCGCGCTTCGTCTTCCCCCTACCCGCAGAGGAGGTCAACCAGCATGGCTGACAAGACGTATACGGTGCTTGTCGTTGAGGACGACCCTGCCGTCCGCAACCTCGTCACCACGGCACTCGAGTCGCGCGGCTATCAGCACATCACCGCGGCCACCGCCAAGGCCGCCGTAGCCGCCGCAGCCACGGCGGCACCCGACATCATGCTGCTTGACCTGGGGCTTCCCGACGTTGACGGCATCGAGGTCATCAAACGCGTGCGAACGTGGTCCACGATGCCTATCATCGTGCTCTCGGCGCGATCCGAGGACTCGGACAAGATCGAGGCCCTTGATGCCGGGGCAGACGACTACCTCTCGAAGCCGTTCTCTGTCGGCGAGCTGCTCGCGCGACTGCGTACCACCGAACGCCACCTGGGATACATGTCCGATGACGCCGCTCCCCAACTCTCCGTGTTCACCAATGGCGGGCTCTCCATCGACTTCGCCGCATGCACCGTCTCGCTCGACGGCAAGGAGCTCCATCTCACCCCGATGGAATACAAGCTCCTATGTCTGCTCGCCCACAACATAGACCGCGTGCTCACGCACCAGTTCATCCTTCACGAGGTATGGGGCGCATCGCAGGACGGCGACCTTGCGTCGCTGCGCGTCTTCATGGGCACGCTGCGCAAGAAGATCGAGGCCAATCCATCGCGCCCCCGTTACATTCAGACGCATGTCGGCGTCGGCTACCGCATGGTGCGCGTCTAAGCCACAGCCCGGTCTAAGGCGATTCGACTCAGGTGCAGCACTACCGTGTGAGGCAGCTTGCCTCCATACGGCGCGCCGATATCCCCGGCGCGCTACCTGACACCTTGGCAGACATCCAGCACGAGCTTCGTGAACTCGATGCGCGCGTCTGCGCCCGTCTTGAGCGCACGGTCGCAGCGTGCGCAGGCATCGAGCGCATGCGCGAGCTCGCCACGCCCGAAGCGTGATGCCCAGCGAGCGTGATTCTTGACCTGCCAGGACTGCTTTCCCAGGGCGCTCGCGATAGTAGCCGCCTGCCCACGAGACGCAAGGGACTGCGCGCACACCAGCTCGCGGATGCGCCCCACCAGCATCGACACCAGCGCAATCTCTGAGGGGTCCTGCATGAGGCCATAGAGTTCGAGCGCACGGGTGACGTCACGTGCGCAGACGGCATCCAAGAAGTCCCAGGGCTTGACTTCGGCTATGCGCGTCACGTACCGCTCCACGTCATCGCGCGAGATCACTCCCCTGCTGCGACAGAGCTCGCAGAGCGTCCCCACCTGACGGTCGAGCATGGTGGTCGATTCCCCCACGCGTGCTATAAGCTCCTCGCATGCGGCCTCATCGATGCGCATTCCCCGCTGCTGGGCCATGCGCACCATACGCTTAGGCAGCTCCCAGCGCTTTGCCGGCGTGCAGTCGATCACCGCCTGCTTACCGACCTTCGCGATGGCCTTGTACAGCCGCGTACCCTTGGCAAGCTTCTCAGCAACGAGGCAGAGGACGGTACTCTCGTTGGGGTCTGCGAGATACGACACGATGGCCTCTGAGGTCACCTTGGGCAGATGGTCGGCAGACCGTATGATCACCAGGCGAAAGCCCGGTCCGAAGGGAAGCGTGTTGAGCGAGGCCAGCAGGTCCTGCGGCTCCTGTTCGGCAGACCCCATGCGCTCGTCGAGGTTGAACTCCTCGAACCCTGGTTCGAGGCGCCTCTTCAGCCGGGAGACGACCTCCTTTGCCTTTAGTTCGTCGCCACCGACGACGAGATATGCGGGCAGCAGCTCATTGGCCATTCTTCCCTCCCTTTCGGCACCCTCGGGCGCGAAGCGCGGCGTCTCGCTCGCGCGAACACACACGCAACGCAGATACTTGACCCGTGTTCGGCACGCGCTGTCGCACGCCGAGGCCTGCAAGGACGCGCGAGACCAGGCCATGCACGAGTCGCCTGACTCTGTAGGGGTCTCATTGTACGCCAAGCCAGTGCGCTCGCGTTCGCACGTAATGATGCGACGCATCGACACGTGGAGAGCCCGAGCGTCCCAACGTTATCGCTCATGTGGCTCCCGCCGCTGCGTACTCACGACCGGGCCCTCGCGTCCCGGTCGTATCTCAACGTCTCCCACGTCCTTCGTGCACAGGAAGTCTGAACCGACTCCTTCGAGTACCTCGATGCAGGCTCTCGTCGGATGACCGTACCGGTTACCCTCACCCGCGCTCGCGACCGAGACCTCGGGGTCGAGGACCAGCGCCTCCTCGGAGGTGATGGAGACCTCGGACCCATGATGTCCGACCTTCAGGAGGTCGATGTCACCCACGTCACCCGCCGAGACGCATGCGCCAGTCTCATCGCATTCGGCATCTCCGGTCAGAAGCGCCGTAAGCGTGCGCCCGCCTGTATCATAGGCGGCGAGGAGCTCTATGGAGTGGGCGTTCTCGCTGCCATCGACCACGCTGCGGGGCCAGACCATCCTCAGACGATACCCTCCGACCTCGAGTATGTCCTCGTACCCGATCTCTGTCGGACCTCGCCCCGAAAGCTCATGGCACCAGGCAAGCATCTCATCGCCCATCGCCTCACGCACTCCCCGAGCTACGATGACGTCGTCGCAGGGCACGGCACCTCGAAGATGCTCGATGCCGCCATAGTGGTCGTCGTGTAGATGCGTGACGACGATCGCATCCAAATGCAGCACATGCCAGCGTGCCAAGGCCGCTACCACAGACTCGTCTGGCCCTGCGTCGATCAGCACCGCCGATGCTCCGTCCTGCACGAGGATGGCATCACCCTGCCCGACATCGAGCACGACTACTCGCGCAGGAACAAGAAAGCGCCAACGTACGAGTACGAGTGCAAGGACCATCGAGATGCACCCCAAGATTCGCAGCGCATGCTCTCGGCGGATGCGTGGCCACCAGACAAGGCAGACAATGGGGACGAGCGCGAGCGCCATGATCCACAAGGGACTCACGCCAGCAGAGATCGTTGCATGGGGAAGTGCCGACAGTCGATGTGCAAGGCCCAGCATCATGCCGCACAGCACGTCGCAGGGTACAAGCGCAGCAGACAGCAGAGCGGGGATGGACGACGCCACACAGGCAACGAGGCCACAGGCTATCAGCGGCGGAACCAACGGAGCCACCAGCAGGTTTGCCACGGGAGCTACCAGCGACACCCGTCCGAAGGCAGGTGCCGTCACGGGCAGGGTCACCAGTTGGCAGACAATAGTAGCCGAGAGCGTCTGACGCAAGGCATCGAGGACCGCATGAGCAGCGCGTCGCACACGATGGCCCACGGAGCGCGGAAGCCGCGGGTTCGGCAGCAGTACCTGAAGCAGGTAGTGCGCATACGGAGATAGTAGGCAGAGCCCCATCACCGAGAGAACCGAGAGCTGGAAGCCCATCTGTCCTGCTGCCTGAGGATCTACCAAAACGATAAGAGTGGCCACGACGCAGACTCCCGACAGGGCATGCGAACGCCTGCCCGCGACCTGCGAGCCAAATGCAGCAAGCATCATGAGCCAAGATCGACACGCCGATATCGGGGCACCGCAAAAGAGCACGTAGAGCCCCGCGCAAGCAGAAAGGAGGAGCAGGCGGATGCGCACAGAGCACCGCAGTCGCTCGAGCGCGTTCGCCAGAAGCGATGCGGCCACCGTCAGATGCGCTCCCGATACGGCGATGATGTGCGCCATGCCGCACGCGGAGAAGTCCTGGTCTATGCCGAAGGAGACAAGCGCCTCCCGGCTGCCGCACACGCATCCCGCGAGCAGCGCCCGCTCCTCACATGCCTGAGCGTCGATGGCACGAATCACTCGATCCCTCTGCGCGAACACGTTGTCTTGGAGCCTGCGGGGATGCGTCACGCGTAGCACCCGCACGGCCAGGACGTTGCCACAGATACCCTGCGCCCATCCTGATCTCCCGTAGTCGTCATCGCCGAGGGGGCGGTCCCTCCCCACACAGGCAATGTGGTCGCCACGTTCAAGCCGGTCCTTCGCAATGAGCCATACGTCACCAGAGGCCTCGCCGCCCCTGATTGCACTCACCCTGTAACGGAAGCCCGTGTCCGTCACCGAAGGATCGCTGCCCACCACGAACTCGAACGAGGACATGGCATGCGTGCCGAGATCAATCATGCAGCGTGCCTGACGCGCACTGGAAGCGGCGGAGGCCGCCGTGCCGGCCATCGCGACCGCCAAGGCCACCGCCCAGACCGACGTACTGCGTGACCGCCTTCTTACGAGTTGCCAACACACGATGGATGACGATGCGACCCAAGCGCCAGCTGCGACGCGCGCGATACTCTCGATCTCGTATGCGCTCCGGACAAAGCCAAACGTGAGAATCGCCATCTGACACGCCCAGGTTGCGGCAAACACCCAAAGCGCAGGGGGAATCATAGGCCGCGGGGGCAATCTCGGCTCTTGCTCATACACAGATGTGATCCTTGACCCGCGCGTATTTCTTCTCACCTATGCCCGAGACGCGCATGAGGTCCTCCGGTGCGGCAAAGGGGCCGTTCTGCTCTCGGTCCCCGATGATCGCCGCCGCAGTGGCCTCTCCCACACCGGAGAGGCTCTGGAGCTCCTCGGCGGTTGCAGTGTTTATGTTGACCAGCACCGTCGCGGGGCCGGCACCCGTCGCACCGGACGTCATGGCCTGGCCCGACGGGGGCGCCTCTACCTGCGCACTCTCCTCGCCCTTGGCGGGTATGTGTATCTTCGCCCCGTCAACCAGCGGTTCCGCGAGGTTGACCGACGTCGTGTCCGCTTCGTCGAGCAGCCCGCCCGCCGCCTTCACCGCATCGTATACGCGCAGGTCGCTGCCCTCAAGTTCAACCACCCCGGGCTGCCCCACCGCGCCGTCCACGTGCACGAAGCATCGTCTGGCCTCGTCCTCTTCCTGTGCCTTCTGTTCCTCCGCATGAGGCTCCCTGCCCTCGGGTGACGCGTCTGAAGGCGCCTCACCCTCCATAGCGGATCTCTCGATTACGACGCCGCCCTGACCTCCACGCCATAGCATGCCGGCCACTGCGCCGGCGCACGCCAACGCCAGCAGCGCCATAAGCGTCGTTCGGGCACCCGTGAACCCGTATCTACGGGCTGCGCGCCTTTTCCTTCCCGCCCTCATGCCCCTCTGTGCCATAGAAAACCACCCCCATCCAATGATGAGGGTGGTCAGGCTGTCTATCATTCAGTTTCGGAAGTATGGTATGCGCCGAGTCGCACGAAGGTCGCACATAGGTTGGTCGCACGACGCCATCGCCATCTACCTGCGACTATCACCACTGTTCGGTATTTGGTGCAAGCTCGCGATGCCAGGCGCGCATGCTCTTGGGTGGACGATAGCTCGGACAATGGTCGTAGTCCACGTACTCGACACCCTCGACAAGCTCGGCAATCATGGCGTCATGGTCGAAGGAGTCCCACGCCTCGTGGACCGCGTCCATGCGCGCGTGCGTCTCGGGGCGTCTCGGCATGAACAGCGTGCAGCAGTCTTCCGCAGACTGGGAGCTGATGTCGTGAGTGCCGATCTGCTCCGCACGCCGCATGATCTCCATCTTGTCCGAGCCGATCAGCGGGCGAAGCACCGGCATCGATACGACCTCGTTGACCGCCGCGATGTTCTCGAGCGTCTGTGAGGCCACCTGACCCAGCGACTCACCCGTCACGAGCGCCTTTGCACCCTCAAGCTGCGCGATACGCTCCGCGACCGCAAGCATTACACGCCGATAGGTGATGATGCGTAGGCTCTGGGGCACCGCAAGCGAGATCTCGCGCTGTCGCTCGCCGAACGGCACCACGTAGAGGCGGCCGATGAGACCTGCGGGCTCAAGCGCCTCGGCAATGTCGCGACACAGCCACTCGCTGGTGTCTGAGGTCATCGGACGGCCGGAGAAGTGCACCGGCACGCAGGTGGCTCCGCGGCGCCCGACCATCCAGGTGGCCACGGGAGAGTCGAAACCGCTCGACAGCAGCGTCACGACCTTTCCAGCAGTCCCCACCGGCAGGCCACCAACGCCTACGCGCGAGGAGGCGTACACATAGACGCTCCCCTGCACGACGAGCACGAACACCGTCACGTCGGGATCGTGCATCAGCACCTTCTTGGTCGGGAAGGCATCGCAGAGAACGCCGCCCACCAAACGATGAATGTCGAGGGTGTGCAGCTCATAGGACGTCGCCGAGCGTCGCGCATGCACCTTGAAGCTCTCGAACTCGCCCGCCTCGCCGAGGGCGCGCACGGCGGCCGCACAATACTGCTCCTCGTTGAGGCCACAGAGATAGGCAAGCGACACGCGTGCCACGCCCGGCACCTGTGCGATAAGGTCGGCCTGCCGCTCAGTGGCCTCCTTCGAGACAAAAGACACGAGGATGTGCCCGGACACGCGCTTGATCGCGTCCACATCCTCGTCTCTCAGCGCTCTCTGCAGATTCTTGACCAGTTGGTTCTCGAACGTCGAGCGATTCTTGCCCTTTAGTCCGATCTCGTGGTAGTGCACGAGGCAAACGCGCTCAGTCATGATCTCTAGAGGTTCTGCTGCACTTGCTTGTTGGAGCACCTGATGTCCTCGTCGAAGAGGTCCTGGACGAATCCCAGCGTGCCCGACTCAATCTCCTCCATGGCGATGGACACGGGGTCCTCGCCAGAGATGACGGGCGTGATGTCGTCGAACTCCTGGACCGCTGCGACGCGCAGGTGCTGGCCGCGCACCATGTTGTTGATGTCGCAGGCGCGCTTGGACGCAATGGAGCAGAGCAGGAACGGATTGTGCTCGGTCTTCTCGAGCAGGCTGTCGATCTCGGGCTTAGTGACTGCCATCTTGGTCGATACCTCCATCGTTTTCATAGCGATCTATCAGAGCTAGGAGCTCTGAGACCGCTCCCTCAAGGCTGTCGTTGACTATTCGCGCGTCGTAGCGGCCCGCAAGCTCCATCTCATGGCGAGCGTTCGCGAGACGGAGCCTGATCGCTTCCTCGCTCTCCGTGCCCCTGCCGCGAAGCCTGCGCTCAAGCTCCTCGATCGACGGCGGCTCCACGAACACGAGCACGGCGTCGGGCCGCTTCTCTCGCACGGCAAACGCGCCCTGCACGTCAATCTCCAGGAAGACCGACTGTCCCCTGCTCAGGCACTTATCGACCTCGCTGTAGAGCGTGCCATAGTGATTCCCATGCACATTAGCCCACTCGAGGAAGGCGCCCTGACTCACGAGCTCGAGGAAACGCTCCTCGCTCATGAAGTGATAGGAGACGCCATCGACCTCTCCCGTACGCGGCTTCCTCGTAGCTGCCGAAACCGTCAGGCCGAGCTCAGGCCGCTCCTCGCGCACACGCGCGAGGATGGTTCCCTTGCCCGCACCTGACGGTCCAGAAAGTACGAAGAGTCTGGCTCTGCGTCCCACTACTTGCCAAGCACTTCAAGAAGCTGCTCGCGCTGACGGGCGCCGAGGCCCTTGACGCGACGAGAGGGAGAAATGCCCAGCTCGTTCATGATCTTCGCGGCCTTGGCCTTGCCATACCCAGGAAGCGACTCGATGAGCGCGGAGACCTTCATGCGAGCGGCGATGGGGTCGTCGGAGTCGAGAACCTCCTGAAGGGAGACGTCACCCTTCTTGATCTTCTCGCGAAGCTCAGCACGAGCATGACGGGATGCTGCGGCCTTCTCAAGGGCAGCCTTGCGCTGCTCGTCGGTAAGCTGGGGTAGTGCCATGATTCCTCCAAACGGTTAGAACCTATACTTCGTTCGTATAAGTTGCTTGCCTAGTCATACTAGCAGGTCAGAAACGCACGGGTCCCTATATTGACGTTCCTGTGACTCTTTAGCAAGCCTTTTCCAGCTAACTCCCACATAATCTATTGTTTGCCTATTCTCAGGGAGTTTTTGCTGCTAGTTCGATAGTTTACCCCATCAGTTCGGCGACGATCGCCTCAAACGCAGCCGCAGGGTCGTCCGCGTGGGTGATAGGCCTACCCACCACGAGCTTCGAGGCGCCCGCAGCGATGGCGGCGGCAGGGGTCGCTATGCGCTTCTGGTCGCCCACGTCCGAGCCAGCAGGACGCACACCAGGGCAAACTATCAGGGCGTCCGGCCCGAGCAGCGCACGCATCTCCGCAGCTTCCTGGGGCGAGCAGACGATGCCGTCGGAGCCTGCGCCGACTGCCAGCGAGGCAAGACGAGCCACCTCTTCGGCCACGGGAGACTCGACGCCGATGGACGCAAGCGCCTCGGCATCCATGCTGGTCAGCACCGATATCGCCACAAGGCGCGTGCGTTCTCCCCCGCGCTCCTGAGCCGCCTCCTCGACACCCGCACGCCCCTCGGAGATCATGGCAGCCCCGCCGAGACCGTGGATGGAAAGGATGTCCGCACCGGTAAGCGAAGCGGAGAACGCCGCTCCGCGGATCTGGAACGGGATGTCGTGCAGCTTGAGGTCGAGGAACACGCGCAGGCCGCGGGCCCGCATGTCGTCCACGATAGCCGGGCCATAACGATAGAAGAGTGTCATGCCTACCTTGACCCACACGGCCTTGCCTGCCAGCTTGTCGGCAAGGTCGAGGGCGGTCTCGCGGTCACAGTCCATGGCGACGATGATGGCGTCGCGCGCCTGCTGCTCGTTTAGCATTCGAATGCTCCAATCAGGTCGTTGATATCGGAAACCCCCTGCGACTCGACCCACCGCTCGAGGTCGGCCAGGATGCGCGGCGCGCAGGCGGGGTCGTACATGTTGACCGTGCCCAGGGACACGGCCGTCGCCCCGGCAAGGATCATCTCTGCGGCGTCCTCGGCGGAGCTCACGCCACCGATGCCGCAAAGCGGGATGGACACGGCCTTTGCGCACTCCCAGACCATGCGCACGGCAATGGCATGGATGGCGGGACCAGACACGCCGGCCGTGGGGCGCGAGAGGCGGCTCTTGCGCGTGCGCACGTCGATGCTCATGCCCGGGATCGTGTTGATGAGCGAAAGGGCGTCCGCGCCCGCGTCCTCGAG
>ODAI011386517.1_pt1 | contig 13236 bp, 9 predicted proteins | sample 1539321 | NCBI WGS metagenome assembly ODAI01 (sample SAMN02144231, study PRJEB22623) | gut metagenome | biome: sheep rumen | host: Ovis aries | place: New Zealand | reverse complement strand
TGCTTGTCGAACTTGATCACGGCCGACTTCTCCACGACCATGAAGTTGATCGCCTTGCCGGCGGCCGCCTTCGCGTAGCCGAACTCGGTGTCGCCGCTCTTGAGGTCGATCTTGGTGTAGAAGCGCACCTGCGGCACCTCGATGACGCGCGCGAAGCGCTCCAGCACCCGGTTGCTCATCGTGGGGTTCGCGTAGCTGTAGTCGTCGAGCACGCCCTTGAGCGTCGGCGTGATGAAGAGGTAGCGGCTTCCCAGCGTCACCTGCTTCTCGTCCATGGCGGAGGTCACCTCGCGGAGCGCCTGCAGGATGTCGGTGGCCGTCGCCTCCGACAGGTCCTCCGGCGTCACGGTCACGCCCGTGTGGCCCGCGATCTGCGCGAAGGTGAAGGCGTCGGCCTCCGGGGCCCCCTGCGTGCGTTGGAGCTCCGCGCCGGCCTCCACGAAGCAGTCGTTCACGCCTGCCTCCTCCACGTCCATGACGTCCGCGAACAGGCGGATGCCGCGGTCGTAGTTGAAGGTCTTGGTCTCGAACTCGTAGGTGATCGCGCCGGTCTTGTAGCCAACGTTGCGGGTGTAGTTGCCAAGACCCGTGACGGAGATCTTCGGGATGAGGATTTCCTTGGCGTTGTGCCCGGCACGGACCATGCGGCGGCCGGAGTTGAGCACGCCCGAGACGGACGCCCTCTGGTACACCTCGTCGATAACCGAGGTGTAGTTGCGTGCGAATGCGATGTTGTTGCTAGGCATGTCTTACTCCTTCTTGTCGTCGTCGGTGAGTCCCGCGATCTCGCGCCAGTGCTTGAGCGTCTTGCCTTCGTCGGACGCTGCGCCCGCGTTGGGCAGCCCGGTCGTGCCGGAGCCGCCGGCGTTTCCGCCCTTGGCGTGCTTGCCGCCAGCCTCGAAGAGCCAGGGCTCGGCCTCCTTGAGCTTGTCCACATCGTTGTCGTGGTCTGCGAGAAGGGCTCGCGCGGCCTTCACGTTGCGCACGCCTGCGAGCTGCAGCTTGAAGTCGATGCGGTCGGACTCTCCCTGGGCCTTGAGCTCGGCGATCTCGCCGCGCAGCTGCTCCGCCGTCTCTGCGTTCTTGGCCGCCTCGGCCACCTGGGCCTCCAGGGAGGCGATCTTCTCGTCGCGCTCGGCGATCTGCTTCTCGTAGTCGGTCTCGCTGCCGTCTACCTGCGACCGGCCCTGCTGCTGCGTTTCCTGCTGCTCCTGGCCCTGCTGTTGCGACGCGTCCTGCGCACCCTGCGTGGCTTCCTGGCCGCCATTGGTCTCACCGTCCATGCTGTGTACCGCCTTTCGTAGACTTGGGCGGCCAACATGAAGGCAGCCCACCAACCTGCGATGAGGTTAGTGGGCTGTCACAAGGTAGCTCTTACTAGCTGGATTAGAACTGTTTAGCTTGCGTACAGCACGTTCCGTCGATAGCTGTTCCACGATTTACCGATAGCCTTTCCACGCTCCGCCGATAACAGAGAGACGCCAAGTCTCGCACCGCACGTTTGAACAATGCGCACGCAGCCCCTTCTAGTCATACGCATGCCTTGGCAAACTACGTCGGCATTCGCGACAAAGCATTCGACATAGTCGCAACCCCGCCCGAGTCGTAGAATGGTGGCTGCGCGACAAATCGGCATTTGCAGAGGTGAGTTATTTTGAGAAAAGGAATAAAGCTCCTATATTTCATTTCAGTTGCAATCAGCGCTTTGGTGGGGTTATGGCATTTCTTCGTCCCATGGATGTTTCACTGGTATGACTATCTCCCGATGCAGTATGAGAATCTTATAGTCGGGATCGACTATACGAACTATTGCTTTTCATTGCTACTTTTTGGCTTAAGCGTCGTTTTGATTTTGCTAGGTAAAAAGGCTTTGGCAATGAACCGTGAAGTGATCTGTTTCTATTTCTTTCTTACGGTGGTTTGGATATTCAGAGCATGCCTTGCCAGTTTTATCGAGCCATGGCCACTGCAGCCGATTCCGGCGGCTGCGATCGGGCAGCTGATTGCTTCGGATGCATTAGCAGTTATGATGGTAGTTGTCAGTGTGTGCTTTATTAAAGAGATCAGAAGACAATAGCAAGTTCCAGTTTGTCCGGGCACTCCTTCACATGCCCAGGGCAGCTGCATCGCAGCCTGCACTATTTCCATCGGCAACATCGGTAAAGCCTTGCAGAAGTGCTTCGACAACGAGTTCGTCGACTTTCTCCAAGCTTTCAAATGACGGGAAAGGGAATTGAGGGAATCAACGTCCTCACAAAGAGCGTTAATCATCGGCGTATCGTGGAATGAGCCATCAGTGAAGCGCGGAGCATCTATCGGTACATCGTGGAATCATCATCGGTCAAGCGCGTCGTAAGCATTTAGCTTGCGCTATTGCGCCATTCATAGGTCTCCCAGAGATATTCGACTAGGGTAATACTGCTCCCTACGGCAAGTTTTGCATGCCTTACGGGCAGGGCATGGAACTCTGCCTCCTTGCCATGGCCGCTTCCGTATTCGTTCCTGAACTCAGCAACACCCGTGGCGAGACCGTTGAGACTACCGAGAATCTGTCTCACGATTTCGGCTTCTCTGTTGTTGCCTGTTACGGTTTCAGTGGTTATGGAAAGGGCTTTCATCGTCTCTTTCACGAGTTGGCTAAGGGTCCAGGCCTTTTCAACGGCTATGCCAAGCTTGCCGAGTATTGTCTTGCAACAGCTTTCGATGAGTTCTTTTGATTTACCTATCGCCTCAGTGGGGTCGCTCTCACGCATTTTCATGAGCAGCTCGATGCGCTCGTTCATAAACTCGCTCGAGAACTCAGCCTGAAGATATTGAACCGACGATTGGAGGTATGTCGACCCTGCACGCTCTCTTTCTGCAATCTCTTTGCACTTGACGTAAAGGCTCCTCACATTCTCTTCGTGTTTGTATGGGCTAAATTCATCGGCTGCTGCAGGATCATATTCTGGCCTATAGTTAATCTCGTAGTACTCGAAGAGGTCTAGCAAAAGCCTGGTGGCACCAGCTGCGTCATTCTCAGCAAGATACGCATTCAAAGACTTTCCCTTTGACAAACCGTAATGCGCACATAGGGGTATGCCGGTGCTGTCCATTGTGAATGCGTCGAAGTCCGCCGTGGTGAAGTCAAGAACAAAACCACCACGGGTGAAGAGCTTGGCGAAAGCGCCCATTTCGAGCTTTGTAAGCATTCTGCTCCTGTCGATTGATGAATTAGTTGGGTGCTGGATTCGCATCAAGGAAGGGCCGTATCACACCTGCGGTATCAAAGCCCCACACAAATCTGCTGCTATGCATGGCCTCATTGCTTATGAGGTAATAGAGTCGTCGCATACCATCGGCAATATCTGCATCCGTGTTATTAGGCAAAAGCTTACGCCGAACCTCGTCATTGCTTCCGAAGACTTTGACTTCAACAGATCGCACTCTTGCTTCTGAAAACGCCACGCATGAAGGGTAGGCTTCGCTATCGCCACCCGCCACAACGAAGACGCAGAGGCAGTAGAGAAAATCGAATCCGCAGAGCAGGTCGAGTACAGCCTCCTCCGCATCGCTCATCTTCCCATTCTCTTGGCGTGCGAACGAGGGGTATTCGGGTATTATTGCCGCGTGGTTCCCTATGTGTTCGAGCACCATAGACAAAAGGGTTCCATCGCCGTTTCTGCCGTATTTCCCAGCGTTTATCGCGGCAACTTGGCAATCGCGAATCCATGAGGAGAATGAATAGAACTGTCCGTACTTTGGCGAAACGCGATTAACGAACGGTGAAATCAAGTCCCAACGTTTCGCGAGCACGATCGAAGCGCCGATTTCGTAGCATGAAACAAGTATCGCCATCTTGGTGTCATCGGCATTGAAGCCGGCCTGATTCATTGAGAAATACCGGTCGTAGAGCGCATCAACCGTTCTCTCGTACACCTCGTCATTTCCATATGACAACGCGTGAGTCGCAATCGCGGTCAGGTACTCGGCTGCATCATCGGAATGCTCGAACTCCATGGCAATCTGATTCACAAATCGTATTAGTTTCGTTGTCTCATCTTGTTCAAGGCAGGCGGACAACGCAGTCGTAAGCGCATTGCCGTCCATCCCATAGACAAGAGGGGGCGTCTTGCCCTTTTCACCGAGGGCCAGGGTGATCTTGTCAATCAGTGTGTTGATTCGCCTCGACTCGTCCTCGCGTATTGCCGCATCGTGCCTCGCTAGTATTTCGGTCCACTGCGCATATTCAATTGGGCGGTTCTGGGCGCCATCTCGCCTGGTTATGTCGCCCGGTCTGAATACCACTTTATTCTTGCCGTTCTCGTCTTGGAACTGACCAAGCTTCGTGAACGGGGCAGGCAGGCCGTTTTCGAGGCTCTGCATGCAAACGAGGCAGTACGTGTGGCCGTCGATCTCGTGCAACGCTGAAATCACAGTATATGGGGCTGCCACATAGCCCCTAACCTTATCTGTGAGCCTGGCGCCATCGAACTGCTTCCAATCGATGCCGTCGCAGAGCTCCGAAGGCTTTCCGTCGTTGGTTGCGCCTATTACGATGTAGCCTCCCGGATAGCGATTGAACATGGAGACTGCATCTTTTACGAAATGCAGCTCATCGGCCTTGTTTGCAAGGTCGAGCGTCTCTTTGAAATCGAGCTCGCTACATTCCGTACTTGTAGCCAGCAATTCCTGCAGCTTTTCAATATCGGTTCTTCCGTCAACTACTACCATCTACGCCTACGCTTCTACTGCTCGTTCGTTGATACGAGACTCTGCCCAAACCTCTTGACGGTCTCCTCGGAGCCCCTGTCCGGTACGGCCTTGCCCATAGCCCGCTCGATCGCGTCAAGCAGCTTCTTCGCGCGGTCGATGAAGTATGCATCGAAGTCGTCGGCAGCCAGGGCATCGAAGTTGATGAGGTGTGACTCGATACGAGTCCTCAACTCGGCTTCGTCGATCTCTCCCTCCTTCAACACCCTCGGCAGGTACTTCGATGGTGCGACGCCACCGATGGTCCGGTTCGTCGTGTAGATGAGCGGGGTCTTGTTAACGATGGAGTTCCACTTGCTCTTGTCGAGCCCGGCCTTCTGACAGTATGCCTGCGGGAAGATGTGGTGGATGTCGGGCGGGGTCATCATGGACTTCACCATGGTCATCTGCTCGCCGTCGATGAAGTCGCGGCAGTCCTCGCGGAACACGAGCGCCATGACGCCCTTGTAGGCCGCGCTGTTGCGCGTCTGCAGGCCGAGCAGGCGGATTGACTGGAAGTAGGCTGCGTTCACGGTGCGCATCGGCGACGGGTTGCCCTCGATCGCATCGACAAGGTCCTCTATGTCGTTGGCGTAGCGCGTTTCGTTGGCGCCGCCGTACATTTCGCCAAAGATGCCGCACCAGAGCCATTGACGCAGTATGTTCTTGTTGGCCTGCAGCTTAAACTTGTCGCGCCCGATGTAGGCGCAGGTAGCGGCAAGGGGGATGACCTGCGTCGTGTAGGGCAGGTCGCGCTTGCGGAAGATGCGCTCGCCAAGCAGGAACTCGCGTGCCATGTCGAAACCTTCGAGCAAGTCGTCGAGGTTCGATTGGTAGTCCTCGAACTTGAGGTCGAGCACGTCCTTCTTCTTGCAGCTCGTGTGCCCCTTGTCGAGGATCCTCTTTGCCAAGAAGGTGCTGTAGAGCGTCATGGAGGTGAGGAACGCCGTCGCGTCGACGCCGCGCATCACGTCGGTGACGATGTCCAGTCCCTCGCCCCAAATCCTGGGACGGACGACGTTGTCCCAGTTGCCGCGCAGGTCGAAGTCGTAGGTCGCAAACGATGCGGTTACGAGCTCGAACACGGTGAGCGACACGCCGCCGGTATTAACGTTCTCGAAGACCTTGCAGACAGCCTCGCGCGGGGTCTCCTTGCCGAGCTTGATGACGGGCAGCACGTAGCCGGTCATGGTGTCGAGCACGTTGCTCTTGAATTCCTTCCAGAGTTGGAACTCCTCGGACTGCGTGCCGTAGTGCTCGATGAAGGGCATAAGCCAGTCGTACTCGTCGAATATCTTGTTTGCAGGGAAGCAGAGCTCCTCAAGCTCGCGATCAAGTGACGAAAGATCGAGTACGACCTTCCTGCCGATGTCTTCGGTCACGATTCTGCTCTTCGGCACAGACACGATGGCGTCAAGCCTGTCCTCGTCGGGATCGAGGCATTTGCGAATGTCGAGGTAGTAGTAACGCTCAAGTGGCTGCTTGCGTGCGTCTACTGTTGTCACGACCTTCTTAGAGAAAAGTGATCGGTAGAGAGAGGTGAGCCGCTGCTGCCCGTCGAGCACGAGGAACGAGGCATAAACGTCTTTAATGTCAGTTCCTTCGAATGGGCGGTACTTGAGTTTGACGTCGCCGCCGCATTCGAGCTGCATCAGGGCACCCATCGGATAGCCCTGCGAAAGGCTTGCGATGATGTTGCGGATACGGTCGTCGTCCCAGGTCCAACCGCGTTGGAACTCGGGCAGTTGCAGAGCTCCGCTGTCCACGCTTTCGAGAAGCTGTTTGAGCGGGGTATCGTGTGATTCAGGGGGTGCAATGGCCATCTTTTATCTCCTGCGCTAGTAGCTCACGACGGCGTAGTCGTAAGAGCTGTTCGCCTTGAAATTCTCAGCCTGTTCCATGACCTTCTCGAAGACTTCCTCGTCCCACTCGGGTGGGTAGCCGTTCTGATAAAGCAGGATGGTCAGGTCCATGTTCAGCTGGCTCTTGATGTCGTCGCGCGTCGCCCAGTCGGCGTACTGCGCCTTGTCGTCAACGAGTTCCTTTATCTTCTTAGCGAGTACGAGACACTTTTCCTCTGCGTAGGGAAAACCGTGATCGTCGCGCACCTTCACCAGTATGTCGTAGAAAGCCTTTTCCTCGAAGCTGATGCCCAGCTTCTTGAATGACTCCTCATCCTCCTGCAAGTCCCGCATGATAGCGATGAGCTGGTCAGACAGGTCGTCTACGAAGTCGGCCACGACTTCGCTGGTGAACTGCAGGTTGTCGCGCGTGTTGTACTTGTCCACCACAGCCCGCAGCCGCTCGTCGAACTCCTTGGCCTTTACCTTGTTAGTTCTGCCGTAGGCCTTGATCGCCTTCTTCAGCAGCTTGAGCAGTGCGTTGAACTTGGTAATGGGCATGTTGATGGCATCGAGCTTTGCTACGAACTCTTCGCTGAAAAGGTCCTCGGTCTGCTGGGCGTCGACTACGCTCTCGACGCCGTTGCACGAGATGGCCTTTCGCACCATCTCCTCCACAACGGCGTTCATCTGCTCAGCATCGGGCGCGTCACCCTTGGTCTGCTTGTAGATGATCGAGCGGATGGCAAGGTAGAACTGCGCCATAGCGGTCTCACGGTCGGTAAGCTCGCCGGAGGGGAAACAGATGGCGTAAGCCTGCTTGAGGATGCGCGTGAGGCCCATGAAGTTCGTCTCGAACTCCTTACCGCTCTGCACGTATTCAGCGGCATCATTCAGGCACTTCAATCGCTCAAGGGGCTCGCCAATGTGGAACATCTTGCAGTCGAAGCCGATCATGAGGTCATCGAGCATGGCCAAGTGGTTACGGAAGATTCCGAGGGTAATCGCCAGCTCGTCAACAGGCCCATCGCCTTCATCACCATACTGCTTGATGGCCTGCAGCATGTCATCCCGTATACCGATGTAATCGACGACAAGTCCCTTGTCCTTGCCCTCGAAAACGCGGTTTACGCGAGAGATGGTCTGCACGAGCGTGTGCTTCTGTAGTGGCTTGTCCACGTACATCACTGCAAGGGAGGGCACGTCGAATCCAGTGATCCACATGTCTACGACGATGGCAATCCGGAAGTTCGAGTTGTTGTTCTTGAACTGCCGGTCAAGCATTTTGCGGTGTTCCTTAGTGCCGCACAGATCATACAGTGGCCCCTTGTCGTCCTTGCCGCGTGTGGCCACCAAGTTGATTCTCGGCAGAGCAACGAGCTCATCGAGCTGCTCTTTTGTGAGAGCTCCTTCGTCCTCGGCCTTCTTGGCCACGCCCCATTCGGGACGTACGCCATCCGTCTCGTCGTCGCCTACGATTTCTCGATAAAGGGCGTAGGCATGCGCCCTGTCAGAGCAGACGATCATGGCCTTCTGCACGACGCCGGGCTTCTCCGCGCAAAGCGCCTCGTAATGCTCTACAAGGTCTAAGGCGAGCTTGTGTAGTCTTCCGGGATGCCGCAGTATCACCGACATCGAGCTCATTGCCCGCTGGCTTTCCTCGATTTGGTCGGGATTCGCGCCATCGTAGGCACACTTGTCGTAGTAAGCCTGAATCTCCCTGGCTTGCTCATCGGAGAGCAGGACGCGTGCGAGCCTCGGCTCGTAGGCAATGCGTACGGTGATGCCGTCATCGCTCGACTCTTTCATCGTGTAGCGGTCGACAATCGGTCCGAACACGGCAATGGTCTCGTCAATTGGCGTGCCGGTGAAGCCGCAGTATGTTGCGTTGGGGAAGCTGTCGCGCAGGTATTTAGCGAAGCCGAATCGGGTCTCGACGCCCTTGGACGTCACCTTGAGTTTCGAGCCTACGCCTGTCTGGGTTCGGTGCGCCTCGTCCGATATGCAGATGATGTTCGCGCGGTCTGACAGAAGTCCGGTCGTCTCGCTGAACTTCTGGATGGTGGTTACGTACACGCCACCGCTCTTCTTGCCGCGCAGCGTCTCGCCAAGCTCCTTGCGAGTCTCGATGCTTCGCACGTCGTCCTCGTGCAGGAAGTGCTTGGCGGTCACGAAGAGCTCGGAGCTCTGGTCATCCAGGTCTTCGCGGTCCACGATGATGATGGTCGTCGGGTTGCTCAGCTCGGTCGCGCGCCGCAGGTTCATGAGGCGGGTAAGGAAGAGCATGGTGTAGGTCTTGCCGCATCCGGTGGCACCGAAGTATGTACCGCCCTTGCCGTCTCCTCTTGGGCGCAGGTGGTCGCAGATGTTGTCGAGCATCTTGTTGGCAGCAAAGAACTGTGGGTAGCGGCAGACGATGGCCTCGTCTTTCTTGCTTTCATCGGGGTAGAAGATGAAGTCGCGCAGGATCTGGATGAGTCGGTCCTTGGCGAACGCGCCCTTTACCATCGTGAACAGAGAGCTTATGCCGTTGGACACCTTGTCGTGGTCATTTGCTTTGTTCCAGGCGTAGAAGTACTCGTATGGCGTGAATACGGTTCCGAGTCTGTTGTTTGCTCCGTCGCTGATTACGGCCAGACAGCAGTACTTTGTCAGCTTCGGGATGTCCCGGTTGTAGCGGATGGTTATCTGCTTCCAGGCGTCGTGGACGGTCTTGTCCTCTTCGATGGCGGTCTTGAACTCGAATATCACGAGCGGTATGCCATTAACGAAAATGAGAACGTCCGGGCGACGCAAGGCCTTGTCCTGCACACTGTATTGGTTCACGACCTTGAAGTCGTTGGCATCGGGATTGTCGAAGTCGATGTACTCGATGTGTACGGCTGGCTGGCTTGCGTCCTCGCGTACAAGGTCAAATCCTTCGCATACGAGCCAATAAGTTTCGCGGTTGCCGGCGTAAAGGGGCGAAGCCGGGATGTACTCAATCTTGTTGACGATGGTTTGCAGCTCGTATTCGGTCAGGGATTGGGCAGCATAACGTTTGCGTAAGAAAGCCTTGAGGTCGTCTTCGAGCAACACGTCCTCGAAGCGACGATGCATCGTCTCACCACTCACATAGGTGTAGTGCTCCTGGTCGCGGAACAGCTCAATGATGGCGTTCTCGAGTTCGGCTTCCGTGAACTTACCTTTGATGAAATCGTAGCCCATACGGTTCACCGCCTCGCTTCGTCAAAAGAGCCTCGAACTAAGACTGGACAGGCAGTCCTCAGTAGGCTAGATAGTTCTTCGCATATACGTTTGCGCTCGACATACGCAAGGTAGACGTTAGCTATCGATTTCTGAATATCGATACTGGGTAAGGGTATCCTCACATCGCGCATGTCTTCCCAATTGAAGGTCTCACGCGCACTGCCCCATGAATTGAAGCGCGCATATCTATCAAATTCTGACCGATTGAAGATGAGCATGAGGTACTCAGGCAATAAGGCTCTTAAATCAGTTGCGAAAACAATGTAGGTGGCTGATACGATGTATGTCTCATCGCTATCGTTCATGGCTATGGTGATTTTATTGCTATTGCGCGAAGTTACCGTGACAAAAGCAATCTGTCCTGGCTTAACGCATTTGTAGCTCGCTAGACTGACTCCGTCCATCTTTGCCTTAGTAGGAATGAACTTCTTTGTCACAGATATTCCTCGAACTGAAGGCAAATCATACTCATCGCCATTGCGTAAATCGCATTCATGTATGTAGGGCGATAGTTCTACAAGCTCTGCCTCTGCAAGCAGTTTTTCAATGCTCGCATCGCAGACGACCTTCAAGTCATCAACTCCATCGGCAAAACTATCCAGGTTCTTCCACAACGCTTCATAAACAGCAGCGTAAGATCTTTGCACTTCGATAGGGGGCAATGCTATATCGACATCGCATAAATCTTCCCAGTTGTAGAACTCCGTTGAACTGCCCCAAGAGTTTTGAATGACATAGCGATCGAACTCGGGTCTCGATAAATACATGTATAACCACATCGGGTCAATCGCACCATCATTCTTGATGGTAAAGACAACATAATCTTCTGTGACGATATGTGGCTCGCTATCATAGTTAAAAGTTACGCTGAACTTGTCACCATTTCTAGAAGTCCGATGATTGAAAAAGAACTCTCCAGGTAGCACAATCTGGAATTTGTCAAATTTTCGAGCGCTCACATCAGCCTTAGTGCGTATCATCAATTTGAGGTTATTTACCCCGCGAACATCCTCGATCCCGTATTGAAGATTCGTGTTCGGTCGCTCTACCAGTTCGATATGTTCGCCGAGCTTGCATCTAGTCAATGCCATAGCCAATACCCCTGAACGCATCTTCGAGCATGGCCTGAGAGGCCTTCTCGGCAATCATCACTTCTCTCATCTCGGTTTGTATGCGTTTCATCTCACTTTCGTATTCAATTCCGAGGTCGCGATCGATAAACTCGATATATTTGCTAGGTGTAAGTGTATGGCCCTTATCTCGGATACCACCTTCACCCTCAAGCGTGACTGCAGCGCATAACTCAGGTATGTCTTCGTATCCGCCGTCTACGCTTTGCCAAGCATTGTATATAGCCTTAACTTGCGCAATCTGCTCGTTGGTAAGCACAGTCTTCTTCTTGCGCTTATTCTTGTCGTACGTGTATGTCTCTATGTTCTGGTCCCATGTCCGCAGGTCAATGAACAGGACCTCGTGAGTTCGGTCCCGCAGCATACGCCCATTGTGCTCCCCGGCCTTCTTGTTCATATTCAGAATCCAGAGCGTTACGGAAATATCGGTCGTATAGAACATATCGCGAGGAAGGACGATGATGGCCTCAACACGGTCATCTTCGAGTAGTTTGGCGCGTATGTCATGTTCGATACCGTCGGCGTTAAGGGCTCCGTTTGCCAGCAGAAATCCTGCGATGCCGTGTGTCGTATCAAGCTTAGAGAGCATGTGAAGAATCCAAGCGTAGTTTGCGTTAGCGACTGGTGGTGCGGCTTCGTATCCGTTCCAGCGAGGGTCCTTCAATAGTTCGTCCTCACCGCGCCAGCCTTTGAGGTTGAAGGGCGGATTTGCCATGATGTAGTCGACTTGGTGGTCTCGATTCTTGTGCTTGTCACGAGTGAAGGTTGAAGCCGCTTCATCGCCGAGATCGTGTGAGATACCGCGAATAGCGAGGTTCATCTTGCAGAGTCGCCACGTATCTGGATTGCTCTCCTGGCCTACAACCGATATGGCCGCACGATTGCCGTGATGGCTTTCTACAAACTTATGCGACTGTACGAACATACCGCCAGAGCCGCAGCAGGGATCGTAGACCACGCCGCTGTATGGCTCGATGAGCTCGGCAATGAGCCTTACGACGCAAGCGGGCGTATAGAATTCGCCGTCTTCTTTCGAACTCCCCACTGCGAATATCTGTAGGAAGTACTCGTAGACGCGACCGATAAGGTCTTCTTCCTGGTACTTTTCCTCACTAATGTCGTTGATGCTGTCGATGAGTTTCTTGAGTGATGACCGTTCGGCTCCAAGCGTTGCGAACAGGTTGAGAGGTAGAGCGCCCTTTAGTGAGGGGTTGCGATCTTCGGCTCGCGCCATGGCGGTGTCGATCTTTACGGCGATATCGTTGTCGGCGGCATGTTGGACGAGGAATCCCCAACGTGACTCCTCGTCCAAATAGAAGACGTTGGCAGCGTTGTAGAAGGAAGGCTTTTCGAGGAACGCGGGGATTTCACCGTACTGTTCGACGAGCTCAGCTCGCCGCTTCTCGAATTTGTCTCCTGCAAATTTGAGAAAGACGAGGCTGATAACAGCGTCACGGTTCTTCTCCATGCTACCGACACCGCGAAGCGCTACACGGCAGTTCCAGAGTGCGTCTTCCAGCGAGAGTTCCTTAGCTTTCGTGACCTTCTTTGCCCTCGGCATTTCTAGCTCCTCTTGCTTAGCTCCTGAATCATGCAGTTGCGGACGAACGCGCTAAAACTCATGCCACGATGAGCCGCAGCCTCTTTGGCCGAATCCCGAAGGTTGGCGGGAATCCGAATCGTCACGGGCACCGTGCCCCCGTCAATGAGAAACTCAACAACCTCGGAATCCTTGGCTGTGCTTTCCATCAGCTCGGAGTACTTCATGTGGAGTCCTTCCACGCATGCGCAATGCAATACAAACGATGCTGCCTATTTTAGCAGAGGAAGAAGGCAGAAATTCCATCTAATGAGACGACAGCACCCATATGCTGAGATGCAGCACGTATAAGGGAAACAAAGAAGGTCCGAAGGTGCCGAAAAGACCAAGCGTCCGAGGCTCGCAACAGCATTTCCAGGCGACGAACCCGCGAACCTTCGCTGTGCATAGTCACCGTGACCGTGATTGTCACGTTGTCGAGTTTATCTGCCGCCGGGCCGTGCGCACAGGCCACGCAAGCGCAGCGTCATCGAGGGTTGTCCGCGCCATGGGACCGGCAGGCCGTGCGGCGCGGGTCGGGAAGGCCACCCGGGCAGCGGGCGGCATGCAAGTCAACCGGGGACGGCCGGGAGCGTGGGCGTCGTCCGCGTCTTCGCGCTTCCGCTCCACAGACCCGCTTTGCGGGGCTGTTCCGGGGGCGGCGCTCCGGCACGGCCGCCCGTCGCGGTCTCGGACCTCGGCGGCG
>ODAI010346237.1_pt1 | contig 13237 bp, 9 predicted proteins | sample 1539321 | NCBI WGS metagenome assembly ODAI01 (sample SAMN02144231, study PRJEB22623) | gut metagenome | biome: sheep rumen | host: Ovis aries | place: New Zealand | reverse complement strand
ATGTGGTTGACGGTGGATAATCACTATGGAATGTTGTAAAATAAGTTATATGAAACCGGATGAAGGAAAAAGGAGAAGGCCATTTGAGTATGAATAAAACCGGAAAAAAAGAGAACGGTGCTGATCTTATTGTGTACGGCAGGATATTCACTTCCGATCAGAATCAGATTGCGGAAGCGTTTGCCGTAAAGGACGGAAGATTTGTCTATGTCGGTGACAGAGAAGGGGCTGAAGCATTTATTGAAGAGGGCAGGACCGAAATTCTGGATCATACCGGAAAGGGACTCGTGATGCCTTCCTGCGGCAACGGTCATGCGCATTATTCGATGGGATACGCCCTGCAGTCTGTCGGAACGATCGTCGGCGGGCATGCTGATCCGGATCAGTTCCTGAAGGAGATACTCCCCGCAGCGGTAAAGAAGGCAAGGGATACCGGAGCAACGACGGTATTCGGCTTCGGCTGGGAGTATACGCTTTTCAAGGATCATATGCCTACCCGTCAGCAGCTGGATGCCATTTGCAGCGATATTCCCGTCTACTTTGCGGATGAGGAAGGGCATAAGGGCCTGGCGAACACGCTCTGCCTGGTGAGGGCAGGCATTATGAAGGAAGACGGCACCGTGCTCATGAAGGAGGTGCGCGGCGGTGAGATTGCGATGGGCCCCGACGGCACTCCTACCGGATTCCTTAGTGAACAGGCGGGAACCTATGTGCGCTCTTTCCTGGACAATGACAGACTCTATACCGTTGACACGGCAAAAGAGGTTATGGCGAAGATTCAGGAGAAACTGCTGTCAGAGGGCTACACGATGTATATCGACGGCTGGGGTCCCTATTTCTATAATGACCATTTCTATCAGGGCGCCAGGCAGATGGACGACGCCGGGGAGATGCACTTTATACTGGGCCTGAGCTATGAAATCGAGAGCTGGATGGATATAGACAAAGCCCTGGCCAGAGCGCTGGATGCCAGAAAGTACGCCTCCAGGCACGTACGGCCTGACTGGGTCAAGCTTTTCATGGATGGAACGGTGGAAAGCGGTTCCGGATTTGTGGATCCTTTATATCCGGACGGACACCAGGGACTGGTCAACTGGACGGAGGAAGAGGCGACAGACATCACACGCAAGGCGAACGGCTGCGGGATGTCCATGCATGTACATACAATGGGCAACAAGGCGGTCAACCGCGCAGTCAATGCGTTTGTCAGCGGCGGCAAAGATGAAATGCGCAACACACTTGTGCATGTACGCAATGTGAATCCGGAAGACTGGAAGCGTATGGCGGATCACAACATCTATGCGACCGCAGGCATGCATTGGCATCATTTCCCCAACGGGGTGTTTGAGATACTGAAGGGCGTAGTTCCCGCGGGCATGGAAGATAAGTTTTATCCCATGAAATCATATTTTGATAATGGTTTAAACGTGTCTTCACACTCTGACTATCCTGCGTTGGGCGGCAGTCCGGACGATCCGTTCGGTATTATGGAGATTGCAGTCACGGGTGTACTCAGCGGTGAGAACGGAGCCCCGCTCTGGCCGGAAGAGCTCCTGACCCGGGAGCAGGCGCTCACAGCGCTCACCATTAACTGTGCAAAGCAGATGTTCCTTGAGGATGAAAGAGGCAGTATCAGTGAGGGCAAATGTGCGGATTTCCTTCTCGTTGACAAGGATGTTCTGTCCTGCCCGGTGAATGAGATTCATACTGCCCGGACCATTGCCACCTACTTTGAGGGGAAAAAGGTGTTCTCTCAGAACTGATGAAGCAAAAAAGAACTGGCCTGTATGCGGCCAGTTCTTTTTACTCTGTTCATAAAGTTTCTTCTGCCATATTGTCTTCGATGGTGTCGCACTGCAGCTTTCCTTCGGAAACCATGATCACTGCGGGGAAAGGCTTCCAGGTGAAGGCATCGACCCCTCTGATCTCATTTGTATACAGCTTAAGGGCATTTCCCTGTATGAATTTGTGCAGAAAGCCCTGCAGGACCTCGGACAGGTCTTTATTCATCACATTCCCGTATATCTGAAGTGCTTCGTCGTTGCCGAGCATGACGGCCACAGCATCAACTGAACCCGAGCCCAGGTTTTGGATCAGCGGTTTTTCATCCCAGTACAGAAGATGGACCCGGGCTCCGCCTTCGTTCAGCGTTGCCGCACATCGGTGCATACCGAGCGTGAGCCATTTTTCAACAAGCTCCGGTTTCGATTCCAGTGAGGAAATGGAATCGGTGATGGACTTTCTCAGATCGGATACGGCCGCGGCGATGAGTTCGTCATAGTTCTGCCTGCCGATGAAGGAGCGGATGACAGGCAGTTCATTTCCCGGAACGCCGAGAATAAACGCAATGCCGGAAGCTGCACCGTCCTTATACGCACGATAAATATCCGTCGGAATCAGTTTCCCGTCACAGGTCGGCCCGGGCAGGTTCCGCCAGAGCTTCTGCGCAGTTTTTTTCAGGACTGACGTTTTCAGCTGCATAAGCTCTGTCATCGTCGCTGTTCCGGTTTCCTTCATAAGGTTCTCAGCCAGGGTTCTGGATGCCTCAGGCGTTTCGTAGGCATATTCCGGGCTTCCGGAAAAGACAAAAGCTTTCTGAAACAGCCCTTTCGCCCGCCCGCAGGCTGCGAGCATGCAGATGGAGGCCGCTCCGGATTCAAATCCCATGACCGTGATTCGCTCAGGGTCTCCTCCGAAAGCAGCAATGTTTTCTTTGATCCATTCCAGTGCCGCGATCTGATCCAGGAGTCCTAAGTTCAGGGCATCAGGGCAGGCCTCTCCTCCGGGCACCTCGGAAAAATCGATAAATCCGAAAATTCCAAGGCGGAAATTGAAGCTTACGAATATGATGTCCGGATGATTGCGGATATAATCGTCGCCGTACATAAGGGGATCAGCGGTTCCGCTGAAGGTAAAGTCACCGTGGTGGAACATCACGAGGACCGGCTTTTTTTCTTCCGTCTTCTCCGCGCTGACGCAGATGTTTAAATACAGGCAGTCCTCGCTCTGCCGGTGATGCTTCAGAATATCTCCTTTATGCTCGACCTGGACGGCGGAAGGACCGAAATTCTGTGCTTCATATACGGTTTCGGAGGAGGGAAGCGGTTCCGGAGCCTTCCACCGGAGGTCTCCGACGGGAGGCTTTGCGAAGGGAATCCCGAGATAGGAGATAATCTTCCCCTGTTTTTCTCCGACATAGACTCCGGTTCTTGTCTTTACCGCACAGTCCGTATCGTATTCTCCGGAGACGGGTTTGTTCTGCTGGTTGATCTCTTCGATTTCCTCATCGTCCACGTCAAATACGTAGCCTTTGCTGCCGTCTCCGTAAAGACTGCGGATCTTCCTGATGCGGTACCAGCGGAGCAGCAGATTGAACAGGAAGCCGAGGATGGGAAGGCCGACGACATAGGCGAACTCCTCCAGCAGATAGTCCATCATGGAAATTCCCATCCACCTCACGGAAACAGCGTGGGCGGCCAGAAACAGAAGAACAATCACAGTGTAAGTAATCAACCTGTTCTCCGGTTTTTTCTGGACGGTCTTACTGAAAGCAATCCGGTCTATGATTCCTTCGAGGGCAATACCCAGGGCAAAGCTTGCCAGAACGCACGCAAGAGGCGGCCAGCCGAAGAGGTTTGAAATCGCTTCGCCGTAGCCGTAACCCATGGCAGAAACAAGCGCAACAGCAAAATCATCGATGGTAAACAGTTTTTTCATAAGTTTTCTTCTTCCTGATAGAATTTTTCTTCCTGAATCGTTTCGTTCACATCTTTTTCAATTTCGGAGTACAGCTTTTCCACTTCGCTTTCGGTGTAATCAGGATCCTCGTAGGTCTCCGAAAAAACAACCTTGATGCTTGCAAGCCTTCCGGCCAGCCTTCTTTCACGGCGAAGATCATGCCCGGTCAGGAAGATATAGTCACACAGTGATTCCCCCATAAACCAGAACAGAATGAAAAACACTTCGCGCGGTTCTTCCGCCAGAGTTTCCGTAAGCCACAGCAGGATTCCCGATAAAACCAGCCCGAGGAACATAAAAGCAAAGATCCGGGTGTGCCGGTGCTCATGCATTTCCGCCAGCCCGAGATCGTAAGAGAAATCGTCACGGACGATCTTCTCAATGGTCTTTTTCTCATCCGGGGACAGGCAGTTTCCGATGATGTTCAGCACAAGCGGGCAGTCCGGCGGCGTCACATCCGCGGTCGTTTTGACATAATCGAGAAAATCCGGGTTCAGCGTCTCGTACCCCTTCACGCTGTAGGGGCTGATGACATCGGTGAAGCTGAAAATGCGGCAGGGAATTGAAGCAATCCCGTTCCTGACGTAATCCCGTTTCGCCCGGTATTCCAGATGCCCCCTTCTGGATTCAAACAGTCTGAGAATATTTCGTCTTTTCATATGTTTCTTCTCCTGAGGCCGGACTTCTGTCCGGAATCGTAACCTTTACCACGGTTCCGCCGGAGTCCCCCGGTGAGATTACAAGGCTTCCGCCGCACATAAGCTCAAGCCTCTGCCGGATGTTTTCAAGGGCAATGTGCGGTCCGCTGTCATCGGCGGGGTCAAACCCGCGGCCGTTGTCCGAAACGGTGATCTCACTGCCGGAATCTGTTTTCCGTGTCCGGACGGAAATGTGAAAGGGGCCGGCATAGGGATTCCTGCCGTGTTTGACGGCGTTCTCCACAATGGGCTGCAGCGTCAGCGGCGGCACGCGGAAGCGGATGTGCGGCGTATCGTAATCGACGAAAAGGCTGTCTTCATACTGGGCCTGTTCGACAGCGAGGTAGGCGCGCACATGCTCAAGCTCGGCGGAGAAGGGGATGGGCTCTGAGCTCGCAATGGCCGTGAAATTTTTGCGCAGGTAAGTCGTGAAATCCATGACGACCTGCCGGGCTTTCACCGGATCCTGGTTGCAGAGGCAGTAGATGCTTGTCATGGTGTTGTAGATAAAGTGCGGACGCATCTGCAGCACCATGATGCTGGCGCGCTGATCGGCGATTTCCCGCTGATGCCGGGCGATTTCCCGCTGGTGCCGGGCGATTTCCCTCTGCTGAGAGAGGTCCTGCTCAATCTGGTCGGACAGGACGAGGCTGTACATGGACAGCGCGGAGAGGACAATGCAGATATCAAGCAGTGCGTAGACATCGACAAAGGTGTGTACTAGCAGCGCAATGGTCATCGGCAGCAGTGCCGCAAGAAAACTCTGGTAGGTTTTACGGGAAAGATGGTTCTGTCGGCGGATTGTGCCTGCGAGATTCAGAAGCATGGTCACAGTCATCGGCAGCACCAGAAGCGGGTACAGAGGTCCGCGGAAATACTGCCTGTCCGGCGTGATATAGCTGAAGCTGCCTGTGAACGGGGAGGCCACAACCAGGACAAAATAAACTGCCCAAAGGACGATCACAGCCCGGAAGAGCCTGCTGCTCCGTATGTCTTCTCCGCTGCAGTGCAGCAGATAAACCGTCAGCATGGGCAGGGGCAGCGCGAGAAAAAGAGATTCCAGAACCAGCAGGAAAATGACAGGCGGAATCGGAACAGGGTAACGGAGCAGGACAGTTTCAAGCAGGGCGGAAAAGCAGTTCAGCATCAGGACAGTAAAAAAAAGCAGGAAGAAACGTTTGCTCCAGCGGTCAATGCCGGGCATGATGATGGTGAACCACAGTGCCAGCACGCTTAAGAGCAAAGCGGCGCCGCATATAAAAAAGTAGAAGAAGTCGATCCAGCTGTTCACCTGTCAGCGCCTCCCGTCGAAAAAGGATAGCGGAGCTTCTTCAGCTGCTGCCTTACGCCGTCGGGCGTCAGGGGTTTCAGCAGGAAACCGCTGGCCTCGGTGTCCCAGGCGTCAAGGGAATAGTCAGCGTAAGCGGTCAGAAACACGATGTTTGTGCGGGGATTAATTTCAAGCAGCATACGGCAAAGATCGAAGCCGCTGGCATTTCCCAGTTCAATATCCAGAATGGCAAGCGCGACCCGGTTGGTTCTGGCGTATTCGACAGCTTCTCCGGGCCAGATAAAGCCCGTGACCGCGGCGTCCGGCATGACCTCTTCCAGAACGGCCAGACCGTCGGTGAGGATGACCTTGCTGTCGTCCACCAGGATCACGTTCGGGTTTTCGTCGCTTCTTGCCGCAAGGTTAAACAGAGTGTTGGCGTCCACGCCGAGGGAACCCGCCAGCCGGGGAATCATGGACGCGTCAGGCAGGCGGCTGCCGTTTTCCCAGCGCGCAACTGTCGAATGATTCACGAACAGCTGCTTTCCGAGCTGGCTCTGGGAAATACCCTTTTCCGCCCGGAGCTTTCGCAGTGTTTCCGCAAACAATGCATTCACGCAGTATACCCCCATTCTTTGTTCAAGAATATGATAATCCGCAGCGTCGTCGAACGCAAGGAGAAGGAGAGATCAAGGTTTGACAATCTGGAACAGTCTATTGTAGGAAACGGAGCAGATGGAATAAAATATGTACTATATGTGGTTGCCATTGCCATATGGCGGCAATCACTTTTTTCAGCGCGGACATTTGAAAGGAGTTTGGCATGAAACAGACACTGATCCTCGGCAACATTGTCACAATGGATGAAAAGAGACCCTTTGCCAAAGCAGCACTGGCGAAAGACGGTGTGTTTGTCTTTATCGGCAGTGTGGAAGATGCAAAGAAACTGGCCGATGCGGACGCTGAGGTGCTTGATTACGGAGAAAACTTCATTTATCCGGGATTTCTGGAATCCCATACCCACGGCTATCTGGCCGGCAACCGCCTGATCGGGCAGGCGAACCTGGCGCAGGTGCGTCTGACGGACTATGACAGATACCGGGAGATCATCAAAGAATTTATAGAGAAGAATCCCAGGCGCACCTTCTATATGGCCGCGGGATGGATGGAAGACGAGCAGTATGTGAGCAAGGCATATCTGGACGGGATCTGCCCCGATAAGCCTCTGATCATGCACTCCTCCGGCGGACATTCCATGCTGTTAAATACGAAGGCGCTGGAGATGTTCGGCGTCGACGCGGCTTATGCAAAGAAATACGGCTATGACCAGGTACACGTGGATGAAAACGGGGAGCCGGACGGCTACATCTGTGAAGGCCCCGTGTTTGAAATCACGCCTAAGCTTCCCGTCACCCTGGAAGAGGCTGAAGAGTATATCCTCGCATGGCAGGATTACGCGCTGCGGGGCGGCTTTACCGCCGTCGCCGACGCCGGCGCGGAGGTCGCGAACGCGATTGCGCCGACGGCCTACCATGAGCTGGAGAAGCAGGGGAAGCTGAAGCTGCGCACCTACGCCTATATGTATGTGACAGACAATCTGGAAAATCCGAAGGCAGAAGTGGCCCGTATCGCTGCGCAGCGTGTCACCCTGAGCGGAGAATATTTCCATATCATCGGGCCCAAGGCCTTCCTGGACGGCGTCACCGAGGCCCACACGGGCTGGCAGAACCAGGATTATCTGGATCAGCCCGGCTACCACGGTGTGGAACGTTTCAATGATCACGATAAGATGGTGGAACTGCTCGTGGAATCCGACCGGGAGGGAATGTCAGTCCATGTTCATTCCGAAGGCGGCGGCGCGACCCACTTCATGCTTGGCTGCATCGAGGACGCGGAGAAGATCACCGGCGATCCGGACCAGCGGAATGTCCTTGCCCATCTGCACTTTGTGACGGATGAGGATATTCGCCGCATGGCGGCCACCGGTTCCATCCCGGCGGTAGCACCCCTTTGGACACCGGCGGTGCCCGGCAATTATGAAGTGGAGTGCGGCTATGTCGGCAAGGAACTGTCAGATCAGTCTTATCCGATCAAATCCTTCTTTGACGCAGGGGCGAACGTGGTGTTCCATTCGGATTATCCGGTATCTCCTTTGATGAATATCAAGTACAGCATTTATACGGCGGAAAAACATGTGTATCCTAAGGAAGTGCTCGGCGGGAAGGACAATCCGCGCAACATCGGGGAAGCCATTACCAGGGAACAGTCCCTGCGCGCCATGACCATCAATGTGGCCCGCCAGTGGCATCAGGAGCACCGTATGGGATCCATCGAGTTCGGAAAACTTGCCAACATGACGGTGTTCGACTGCGATTTCCTGCATGACGATATTGAGAAGGTCGCGCAGGCAAACGTGATTGCCACCATTGTGGACGGTGAAGAGGTGTACAAGGCATAAGCTGTCCCGAAGTATTTTGTATTCTGAACAGACGAAAGAAAAAAGGAGTATAAAAGAGAATGCAGAACAGAAGGATCACTGACGGTAATTATAACAAATCCCTTGCGGTCAGGTGCGTCAACGGCACCTTTGTCGGCACAGAGACGGACGGTGTCATTGTCTACAGGGGGATCCCCTTTGTCAGCCGGCAGCCGGTGGGAGAGCTTCGTTGGAAAGCACCGGAAGAGTTCGTCCGGGATGACGGCGTGTACGAGGCTTATTACAACGGGAAAAGCCCCTGCCAGCACAAGGACTTCAGCGATGTGGAAGAGACGCTGATCAATCAGGGCGAAGACTGCCTGTACCTGAACGTATGGAAGGCGGCAGATGCATCTTCCGAAAAGAAGCCGGTCATGGTATGGATTCACGGAGGCGCCTTTGAATTCGGCGCGGCGGCCTTTTCGCTGTTCGCCTGTGATAATTTTATAAGAGAGAATCCGGATGTCATTGTTGTTACGGTCGCGTACCGGCTCGGTGTCTTCGGCTACTTCCACCTGTCCCATCTGCAGGGCGGGGAAGCTTATCCTGACGCGCAGAACCTGGGGCCGCTGGATCAGCTGATGGGCCTTAAGTGGGTTCATGAGAACATCGCAGCCTTCGGCGGCGATCCGGATAACGTGACAATCTACGGAGAATCTGCAGGAGCGGGAAGTGTGTCCACGCTTCCGCTGTTGAAGGGTTCCCACGCGTATTTTAAGCGGGTAATCGCCCAAAGCGGTTCCCCCACGCTCACAAGATCTGCCGATGAAGCCATTGAGTGCACGAATACAATGATGGAGGTCCTCGGCTGCAAAACCATTGAGGATCTCCTGAAAGTGGACGCAAGGAAGCTGGCGGACGAATCGGAAGCGGTCAGACTGCGCATTGCTCCGGAAAGAGACGGCATCCACCTGCCTCTGGACCCGCACCAGGCTTATGCCGACGGTGCAGTGAAGGATCTTGACCTCCTGGTCGGATGCAATCTGCGTGAGTTCGACTGGTTCTACGCTGTCCTTGGGGATGAAGGCATGAAGATTCTTTACGATGACCGGAAAGCGAGAAAGTTCGACAGGCTGCCGGAAAAAGAGAGGGATCTGATCGAGGATTTCCTGAAGAACGTTAAGGGAGAGGGCAGTGAGGCGGAGTGCCGTCTGTTTGACCAGCTCTGGTTTAATGCGCCTGTCATGCGGATGGGTGAGAGCCAGGCAAAGGCCGGCGGCAGAGCATTCATCTATTACTTTACTGCGGAGCCCGGACACGGGGTTGAACTGGAGATTGTGTTCCATCATCAGAATAAGGACGCGAGCCTTGGAAAAGTCTTTGATGACACCTTCGCGAAGACAATGCGGAAGATGTGGGTCCAGTTCGCCAAAACCGGGAATCCGTCGCTTGCAGCTGACATTTCCCCGGACGGAAAGGAAAAAGCATGGCCTCTGTATGATTCGGAGAACAGGCGGGTGATGGTCCTGGACGAGTTCGATATCCATCCCGAAAAGGAAGCTGACAGAAAGATCGTGGACTGGGACAGGACCTATGGCCTGACTAAATATTATCTGTTCTGACTGAGATAATCTTTCAGGAGGAATATGGGCAGCTGTAATTTTTACAATACATGAAATCACGAATTCATTTATCAGAACATTTTACATACAGGAAACTGCTGCGGTTTGCGATGCCGTCCGTTGTGATGAACGTGTTCACTTCCATGTATATTGTTGTGGACGGGTTTTTCGTCGCCAGGTTTGTGGGCAAGACGGAGTTTGCGGCTGTCAGCATCATTATGTCCGCGCTGAATATTCTCGGGACGGTCGGATATATGTTCGGCGTGGGCGGAAGCGCGCTGATTGCAAAGACGCTTGGAGAAAAGAAACCGGAAGGGGCGAACCGCCTGTTTTCCCTCCTTGTGCTGGTATCTTCCGGCATTGGCTTTTTTCTGATGGTGCCGGGATTTATCTTTATGCATCCTTTTGCGGCCATGATGGGCGCGGAGGGGAGGCTCCTTGAATGCTGCGTGCTGTACGGAAGGATCTTTATTCTGGCCCTTCCCGCCTGGATACTCTCCTATGCGTTTCAGCTTTTCTTTGTCACCGCGGAAAAACCCGGACTGGGGCTCGCCGTAACTGTGAGCGCGGGACTTTGCAATGCTTTGCTGGATGCGCTTTTCATTGTCGGCTTTCACTTTGGACTTGCGGGCGCGGCGGCGGCTTCGGCTTTAAGCCAGGTCGTGGGAGGCGTGTTTCCGCTCATTTATTTCAGCCGGAAAAACGGCAGCCTCCTGAAGCTGGTAAAGCCGGAATGGGATGGCCGGTCTCTCGCAAAATGCTGCATGAACGGGACCTCGGAGTTCATGTCGGAAGTCTCCATGTCCATCGTTGGAATCATCTACAATATGCAGCTGCTGAAATTCGCGGGGGAGGACGGCGTTGCCATTTATGGCGTGCTGATGTACGTCAGCCTGATCTTTTCCGCCATGTTCGTGGGGTATTCGAACGGAACGGGACCGGTAATCAGCTTCCATTACGGCGCGGGGAATCACGATGAACTGAAAAGCCTGCGGAAAAGAAGCCTGATGATTATCGGACTCGCATCCATCGCGATGACAGTGCTTTCGGAAGCATTTGCCAGTCCGGTTTCCGAGCTCTTTTTCCGGGGAGAAGAGAGGCTGGGGCAGGACACCATACACGCCTTCCGGGTTTTTTCCGTGTCGTATCTGTTCATGGGCATCGGGATTTTCAGCTCGAGCTTTTTTACCGCACTGAACAACGGAGAGATCTCGGCACTGGTCTCTTTTCTCAGGACTTTTGTATTTGATCTTGGGGCAGTGCTTCTGCTGCCGGGGCTTTTTGGCGTGGACGGCATATGGTGTGCCGTTGTTTTCGCGGAGCTGATGGCAGCGGTTGTCGGATGTATATTCATGGCGGCACTTCAGAAGAAGTATAAATACTAAAAGAAAGAACAGACACGAGAAGCGAGTATCAAAACCGGATGTATTATTTCCGGTCAGTTATTTTTGCAACGCAAGAAAGGAAAGGAAAAATGAAGGCAGACAGAATCATCAGGAACGCAAAAATTTTCACCGCGGACAAGAATTATCCTCAGGCAAGTGCCCTCGCGGTGAAGGACGGCAAATTTGTCTATGTGGGCGATGAGGCTGGACTTTCAGAGTACGAGGGAGAGGTTACGGATCTCGGGGGAAAGTTCCTCATGCCTGCCATCATGGACACCCATGTCCATGTGACCACAAGCATCGGCTTTGAGTATGCGGATTTGGGAGTGCGCTTTGAATGCGACGGCAGACAGGGCGCCCTGGACTTTATGGCCGACTATATCAGCAGGAATCCGGGCCTTCCCCGGTACCGGTTCATGCTGGAGCAGAAGTATCTGAAGGGAGAGCTTCTCACCAAAGAAGACCTTGACAGCATCTGTCCCGACAGTGAGCTCATCATTCTGGAAGGGGAATGCCACAGCGTCTGGGTGAACTCCAGGATCCTTAATGCATACGGAATTACGGACGAGACGCCGGATCCCGTGCCGGGCTTAAGCTATTTTGTCCGCAAAGACGGGCATATCACCGGCAATGCCTTTGAAGGGGCGGCATGGCCGTTCCTTTTCGATCTCAAGTCCCTGACGGATGAGCAGATCGAAGGACCGCTTCTGCGCTTCATCGATTACTGCACAAAAACCGGTGTGAGCGTTGTCTTCGACGCCGGTTTCCCGGAGTATGAAGAGTTCCACGAGAGGGTTTATTCGCTTCTGCGTAAGATGGACCTGGAGGGAAAACTGCCGGTTTATATTGACGGATGCTATATGCTCACGAGACCGGCAAAATTAGAGCAGGCGCTGGAAGGACTGAAACGTTTTAACCGTGAGTTCAATACAGAACACATGAAGGTCCATACCCTGAAGATCCTCCTGGACGGCACTCAGAAGATCCATACCGCGGCCATGGTTACGCCTTACGCGGACACCGGGGAGCTGGGCTCCACCGCATTTGATGCGGAGGGGATGGCGTATATCCTGAAGTCCCTCAACGAGGCGGGACTGGACCTGCATGTACACACGGTCGGCGAGCGCGCGTCCCGCACGCTTCTGGACGGCGTGGAGCTGGCAAAAAAAGAGCTGGGAGACAGCTTCCGGGTGAGAGTTACAAGCTGTCATCTGGAGATCCAGGATGACGCGGACCTTCCGCGCTTTGCAGAGCTCGGCGTAATTGCGAACTTTACCCCCTGGTGGCATGCAGGAGATCCGAAGCTTACAGAATCCTGGCTGGGAGAGGAACGCTCGAAAAAGGCATTCCGCTGCAAAACCATCTGGGACAGCGGCGCCCTGGTAACCTGGTCCAGCGATAATGTCGCCTATGCGGATTTTTGGAACTGGAGCCCCTACCTCGGCATGGAGGTCGGCATGACGCGTCTGAGGACCGAAAAGACCCGGATCGCGGATTACAACAGAACCAAGGAAGTACTCCCGCCCGCCGATGAGAGAATGGGCATCGAGGAGATGCTTCTCGGCTATACCATCAACGGCGCAAAGCAGCTTGGAATCGAAGAAAGAAAGGGCTCCATCGAGGCCGGCAAGGATGCGGACTTCCTGGTATTTGACAAGGACCTGCTCACGGCGGAGCACGAGGGATTCAGCTACAACATGCCTGAGGAGGTGTATATCTGCGGGAAGAAAGTGAACTGACACAGATGTCATTCCGCAGATGCAAGATTTGATTCATGTGTGACTGATGAAGGAGTGTATGAGAGTTATTATAATGGGAAGACTGCCTGTACCGAATCAGGATTGCTGACGGGAACAGACCGTATTACCCGATCGGGCGGTATTGTTTCCTGCAGGCAGAGTCCGAGAAAAAAGAAAGGAGATGACATACATGAGGGCAGACAAGATTTTTAAGAATGCGAAAATCTTCACCGCAGATAAGGACCACCCGCAGGCATCCGCCATTGCGGTAAAAGACGGAAAGTTCGTCTATGTGGGCGATGAAGCCGGCCTTTCGGATTATGAGGGAGAGGTGACCGACCTTGGCGGAAAATTCATTATGCCCGGCAT
>ODAI013585832.1_pt1 | contig 13238 bp, 11 predicted proteins | sample 1539321 | NCBI WGS metagenome assembly ODAI01 (sample SAMN02144231, study PRJEB22623) | gut metagenome | biome: sheep rumen | host: Ovis aries | place: New Zealand | reverse complement strand
AGATAAGACCAATAAAAGCAGCAAGAACAGGAATGCTGCCCTTTAAGAAGGCAATTACTTCTGGTCCCCATGCAAGCGGACACATTGGTAAAATAGAAAAAACTGTAAATGCTATAAAAATTATTCCTAGAATGATAGAAATCATGATTTATACCTCTTTTTATTATTTTCTACATTTAAAGATAAACCAAAAGTCTGATACTTTCAACAAAAAAATTTTCAAAAATTTCTGGAATTTTTGGTAAAAATGATTAAAGTCGGTCTATTCATACACACAAACGAGCCGGGCAAGGACAATTTTTCAAACCGACTTGCAGAAATTGTCGCCAGAGTAAAGGATTTAGTTGTTGCTCAACTCGCAATGACACGAAGGGCTTGCACTAGTTGAATTCGCGAATGGCACAAACACGATAACTGAAGTTATCGTTAGCTTCAAACCAGGTTCCATTTATGAACTTTAGAATATATTCATAACCATCGGTGTAAGTATCATGATTCGACTTCGATGACGACCTGTACTCATCATAACCGAATACTGTCCCATTGCATTTTTCGATTGCTGGTTCCACTACACTGTCAGTTGCCCTTATTGACTTATAAATCTGGAACAGTTCTGCTCTACTCGGCAAATACCAGCCATCTTCATAAGATGTTCCAACAACATTACTTCCGTGTTGATTTTTATAATTCAGAGCAAAGTAGAATGCAGGATATAGTTCTGCCGCTTCTTCGGCGTTTTTTGAACTTGCTTCTCCATCTATCGTCAAACCAGTATCATTTTCCAAACCACTTTGAGATTTTAAGAATGTTGCAATCTGGTTAAAGTTATCGCTTCCGTTTCTGTCCGCAGTATTTGGGAATGTCCAGTTTCCTGCACTTCCGCCCTCTTCAGGTTCACAGACAATAGACGGTATTTTTATATTATAAGCCTGTGCATTTATAGCAGCACACATCATCTTGTTTTGTGACAACCCCACACCCAGAATTCGCTCGGTTGAATCATCTCCATTGTTGCAGTCAGTGCCTATATAAAAAATCACCGCAATAGCTTTAAATTCCACATCCATATCTTTTGCACTTTCATAAGAAATTGATTTTCCGTTAGATAAAACTATGTCACCTACAGCATTCGGTTTTTCTTTCAATTGTATATCAGATGATGTAATCCACTTTGCATACAACGTCTTTTCTCCTTTTATCTTAGTGCTAAAATTGTATTTTTCAGCATTAAGATTTCCGTTGTCATCCTTTTCATACCATCCACAGAAAAAACTATCTTCTTTTTCCGGTATATCTTTTGTTGCCGGATAATTGTATTTCACATTCTGAGAATTAAGTGATGTTGCCGTTCCATCTTCATTCAAGAACTTCACTTCATATTGCTTTATATCCCACTGCGCAGTAAGCGTTACATCCTGCGCCCCCAGAGTGAACGACTTTCCGCAATCAGCCTCTCCGTTTTTCCATCCTGTAAAATTATACGGAGTGCTTGTGATTCCTTTTGTTTCCGGGGTGATTGTCGCGCCGTAGCGTGCCGTCTGCGCAGGAGGCAATCCTTCTACTTCGGCCAATGAAATTTCAATGTCGCTTCCCTCGCCCTCTGCATAACTCACCTTGTAGATGTTGCGGTCGTAGCGGATTTCCACGGCAATTACAATGTCATCATCATCTTCCTCTGAAAACTGCCTGAACGAGCCCAAATGGAAGCCTGTATATTTATCATCCTTTAAAGGAACAAGTGGAAGTTCGCCGTCCTTAGTCACTGGGGAGCTGGTGCAGTCGGCGGTAATTTCTGTATAATCATCATCAGTGATGTTCTGCTGGAGGTATCGCACCTCGTACCTCACGTTTCCGGCAGCAAAATCAACGTTCACGCCAATCAACGAAAGCGAGTATACCTTTTCAAGCGCAAGACTAAGACTGTTGTCGCCCTCCTTTATGGTTACACTCTCGCTTCTACCCTTGTACAGAATGTCCTTCTGCAAGTCCGCCTTTATATATGAGATGCCCTCCGCAAACACTTCCGTTCCAACGGCAATGTCCTCAAAGCAAAGTGAAAGTTTATCTCCGCTCAGGTCAAGCGATTTTGTCTGAGCATAACTGCCGTCTGAAGCAGTGAGGGTGATTTCCACAATCAGATTTTCAAGATTTTCCGCACCTGCCGCACGTGAATGTTCCGCGCCCGAAATGCCTGTGCTGTACTCAACTCGCTCAGAGCGGCGCATTGCAATGCGTTCGTCTGCACCCGCACGGATTTTTGCAACAGAGGCCGAATCCAGCAGAAAAGTGGCATAACTAGTTTTTGCAGAAGATTCAGAATTGAACTGAGAACAACTAGAAAGAGAGGAAAGAAGAAGGCTTGCCGTCAGCAGCCCCCCCCCCATACAAATGACTTGCTAAATCTTTTTTTCATAAATTACTCCCAACTGACAATTAATTCATTATAACATAGAACCAAAAAAAATCACAATAATGACTATATATTTCACAAATTTTATTGACATAATTGCAGATATGTTGCATTTTACTTTTTAGACATTATTTATTGAGAAAACGACCCACAGATAGCTAAGTTTTTGAAGTTATGTTTAGACTGCGTATGCAGTGTGCCCTTTTGGGACTATCATTATAAGATTGAGGTTGCTTGAATGAAAGGAAGTCAGGTTACCATTGATCATGTATCCAAAAATTTTGGCGACTTTGTCGCATTGGATGACATCAACTTTACTATTGAACCGGGTGAGTTCTTCTCTCTGCTCGGTCCTTCTGGCTGCGGTAAAACTACCCTTCTCCGCATTATTGCAGGCTTTGAGTTTCCAGATGAGGGAGCAGTTCTTTTTGATGACACAAACGTCATTCCTCTGAATCCGGATAAAAGACCTTCGAACACAGTTTTTCAAACTTACGCACTCTTTCCTCATATGAGCGTTTACGACAATGTCGCTTTTCCGCTTAAGTTGAAGAAGCTTCCAAAGGATGAAATTGACAAAAAGGTTCGCGAATATGTTCATCTTGTTCAGCTTGATGAACACATTCATAAAAAGCCAAATCAGCTTTCCGGCGGACAAAAGCAGAGAGTTGCAATTGCCCGTGCCCTTATTAACGAACCAAAGGTTCTCTTACTTGATGAACCTCTTTCTGCTTTGGATGCAAAGCTTCGTGCAAATCTTCTTATGGATTTGGACCGTCTGCACGACCAGATTGGAATTACCTTTATTTACGTTACTCATGACCAGGCAGAAGCCCTTTCTGTTTCTGACCGCATTGCAGTAATGAATCATGGTCATGTTTTGCAAATTGGTGCTCCATACGAAATTTATGAAAGTCCTGCAACTCAATTTGTTGCTCAGTTTATTGGAGAAACAAATCTCTTTGATGCAGAAGTTGTAGACTGCGTAGCTCACAAGGATGGACGCGGTCAAGATGACTTTATGGCAACGCTTAGCGTTCCAGAGCTTGGAAAACAGGCTCCTCTTGCAACTGATACTGCAGCAGAACAGGCTTTGGACCGTTACATGCAGGTAACAGATTACGAACACACAGACAAGGGCCAGAAGGTTGCCTTTACAATCCGTCCGGAAAAAATACGCATTACCCTGGAGCCGCCAGACACAAAAGGCCGCACAGACATTAATGTATTCTCCGGCATTGTAGAAGAACCAATATATTCAGGCTTCCAGTCAAAGTTTTATGTAAAGCTAGAAACAGGCAAAATTATAAAGGTTTTCAAGCAGCACACAGACTATATGGATGATGGACCTGTAATTCAGTGGAAAGATAAAGTATACGTTTCCTGGTCTGCAGAAGACGCATATATTGTTGAAGATATCAACAGTTAGTTGTTCTCTTTTAGGTTCTACGCTATGAAAGATAAGAATATTTCTATTACAAAGGAACACAAACAGGCAGCTACCGGCTCTGCTTATGGCTGGCCAATGGGAGTCTGGTTTACAATCTTCTTTGTTGTTCCTATTTTTATAATCATCTGCTATTCCTTTATGAAAAAAGATATGCATGGTGGTGTTATAAAAGAATTTTCTCTGGATGCTTACAAGGCAATCTTTTCTATAGATAAGGAAAGTGGAAAGTTTTTATATCTGCCAATTATAGGTCGTACTCTATGGATGACACTGCTTTCTACTCTTATTTCTATAGTAGTTGCCATTCCTTGTGGCTATGCCATTGCAAGAAGCAAAAGACAAACCTTCCTATTAATACTGGTAATTATTCCCTTCCTTACAAATTCTCTTATCCGCATTTTTGCCTGGCAAACTATTTTAGGAGATGAAGGTCTGATTAACAGCATTTGTCGTTTCTTTGAAAATCTTTGGCATACCATTACCCATAACAAGACAGCAGCTTTTACTCCTCATAAATTTATGTACACAAAAGGTGCTGTTATTGCAGTAAGCATTTATATGTACCTGCCCTATGCCATTTTACCAATCTTTACGGCCGTAGACCGCTTTGACTTTTCTTTAATAGAAGCGGCAAGAGATTTGGGAGCAAATAAAATGCAGTCAATGTTTAAAATCCTGATTCCAGGAATTAAAAGTGGAATTGTAAGCTCAATTATTTTCACCTTTATTCCAATTTTTGGTAACTACACAGTTCCAAAAATTATTGGTAGTACAAAAAGCTATATGCTGGGAAATATTATTATGGACCAAGTACAGTTCGCAAGAAACCTGCCTCTGGCTTCTGCTTTCAGTGTTATTTTAACTGTAGTAAGTATGGCTGCAATTTTATTTATGCTGGGTTCTGACAAAAAAGAGCGTAATCTTAAAAAATCTTCCAACAAAGAAGATTCTGGAGTTCCAGAAGCGGCAGCTCCAGCTGTAAAGGCCTAAGGATAAAAACATGGAATTTTTAGTTACCGTAATTCTTTCTATATTAAAAAGAAAACCAAAATCAGAAAACTTCCGGCACGCAAAACGATACTGGAAAAAGCATGCTCCAATTCATTCTTTTTCCCGCTATGTTCTGGTAGTTACCCTGCTCTTTTTATATATTCCACTGCTGGTAATCATCTTTTATTCCTTCAACAAGTCTGAAGGTGCCCATTTTACTGGAGTTTCCTTCCGCTGGTACGAAGAGCTTTTCCTTCACTCTGAAGATTTGTGGATGAGCCTGCTTTACAGTGGGATTGTTGCTATAGTTTCTGCATTAATTGCCACTATACTTGGAAGTCTTGCCGCAATTGGAATCAGCTGGTACAAATTTTTTGGCAAAGGCTACATACAGTCAGTTAGTTTTTTACCAATGGTGCTTCCAGAGGTTATAATGGGTGTTTCTCTGCTGATTTTTTTAAGCGGAATTCACATGAATCTGGGACTTGGAACAATCATTATTGCCCACACAACCTTCTGTCTTCCCTTTGTTTATCTGATGGTAAGCTCCCGTGTAGATGAATTTGACTATTCAATTATTGAAGCAAGCCATGACTTAGGCGCAACAGAAAGACAAACTCTGTTTAAGGTAATTATTCCAGCTATTATGCCAGGAATTTTGAGCGGCTTTATGATGAGTATTACACTTTCAATTGAAGACTTTGTAATTACTTCGCTGGTAAACGGAAATGTCGAGACACTGCCTATTTTTGTTTACAATATGATTCGTCATGGAGTAAGCCCGGTAATTAACGCACTTTCCTTTGTTCTGATTATCATTATTGGTCTGGTTGCAGTAATTCTAAGAAACGGATTAAAAGGCTTTGCAGCCGCAAAGTAATATTATATTCAATATTCAAAGAGGACATGAAAATGAAGGCATTTTCAAAAATCACTTTGGCTTGCTGTACAATTGCAGCAGCACTTACTATGGTTTCCTGTGAAAAAAAGCAGGAATTAAAGCTTTACAGCTGGACTTACTATACTCCAACTGATGTTGTTGAAGCATTCGAAAAGGAATTTGACTGCAAGGTAAAAGTTTCTGAGTATGATTCAAATGAAACAATGTTCAACAAGCTCATAAACGGCGGAGCTAAAAGCTATGATATCGTTGTTCCATCCCAGGACTACGTTGCAATTTTAATGGCAAAAAACATGCTTCAGCCAATTGTACAGGAAAAGTTTACAAACCGTTCAAAAATCAATCCTAAGGTTTTGGAAAAAGCTGTTTATGATTCAGACATGACCTATGCAGTTCCATATTATTTTGGAGCAGCAGGTATCAGCGTAAACAAAAAGAAGGTACCAGGCGGAAACTATGAAAGAACCTGGAACATTTTTGCAGACAGCCAGTTTAAAGGTCATGCTTCTATGATGGATGACTACCGCGAAGTTATTGGCGATGCACTTTCCTACAAGGGCTACAGTGTTTGCACAAAAAATGATGCAGAGCTGAAAGACGCTGTTGACATGATTAAAAAAGACTGGGTTCCAAATATCGTAAAGTTTGACGCAGAAGCCTTTGGAAAAGATTTTGCAAGAGGCGACCTCTGGCTTTGTCAGGGGTATGCAGAAGTAATTTACGGTGAAGTTTCAGAAGAAGAATGGGATGATACAATCGATTTCTTTATTCCAGAAAACGGTGGACCTTCTTATCTTGACAGCATGTGTATTCTTAAGGATTCAAAAAATGCAGAGCTTGCAACTGAATTCATTAACTTTATTCACAGACCAGAAAATTATGCAAAATTCCTGGATTTCTTCCGCTTCCCTTGCTATGTAAATCTGGAAGCAGAAGCTTATATGCAGAAAACTCCAATGTACCCTGCAAGCATAATGGATAAATGTGAGCTTAAAAACGATTTAGGTTCATATCTGGAAAATTATTACAACCTTTGGGAAAAGGTTAGAATTTTGAATTAGTTTATTCTATATTCGACATAACGAACGCGCCCTTCTTTTACGGCACGTCTAATTTCTTTTTCACGGGCACTCAATTCTGAGTGCCCTGTTTTTACTTCAATCAGCAAAACTTCACTAACCTTATCTTCTGAAAGCCCCGAAAAAGCTATAAAATCAACAGGCTTACCAATAAAACGAGCATCCGCAGGATTACAGGGAAAATCCGGCAAAAAAGGAGCCACCTGCTCTAAAACCTGCCCGCCAATAACAGCTTTAGAACGTTTTATGGCATCTAAGCGAAGCTGACGATGTTTTTTATGAAGACGAAGAGTTTGAATAATAAGAAGAAAGAGACAAAAAAAAGAAAGAATCTGATAAAAATATTTAAAATCAAAGATACGATATAAAAGCTCCATAAAGTGATTATAAAACATGACAGCAGAAAGTACAAATTCACGATTTAAGTTGGACCGGCCGATAATCAAAAAGAGAAAAAAGCAGTTTAATTCAGTCTCAAAACAAGGAGAGCTTTGTATATATGAAAAAAATAATTTTCCTTACAGCAGCTTTATTCATTTTTTCTTTAAATGCTTTTTGCGCAGACACAGTTTTATTTAAGTTTAAGCAGAAGCCGGGAGATTCAGTTTCACACATTTCTACTGTAGAAGAAAGTGCCTACATAAACGGACGTCTAAATAACAGGACACAATTTATAAACAGAACATCAACCACAATACTTGAGGTTGATGAAAAAGGAACAGCCCAGCTTTATACACAATACATGACAACCCAGAATAATCTGATGGAAAAATCTGGAAATAATTTGAGCTGGGGAGAAGAAGCAGAAGTAAGAATAAAAAGAGACGCAAATGGAAAGCTTTACAATTCGGAAAATGCCTTTTTACCCACAGTTCAAAGTATTCCCTCCTTTCCAGATACACCTATAAAAAAAGGAGAAAGCTGGAAGGCCGAAGGAAAAGAAGTGCATGACTGCCGTACTTTATTTCATATGTATAATCCAATAGAAGCACCTTTTACGGCGGAATACACCTATAGCGGAGATGAAACAATAAATGGCAAAAAACTGCAAATTATAGAAGTAAAATACAGCTTCAGCCAGGTTGGAAGTATTGAAGAAATGTACATGGGAAGTACATTTTACGGAATAAGCGGCTATGCAAATCAAAAAATCTGGTGGGATAATTCAAAGGGGGATATAGACCACTACAACGAAGAGTTTAAGATTGAAATGCAGGATATTCCCGGAAACTACTACACCTATGTAGGAATTTCTCATGGAGAAGTAACAGGCTATAAATCATTAAATGATGATAAAACAGTCCGCCAGTTTGAAAAGACAATCAAAAAATACAGGCTAGATGATATTTCAGTAAAAAAGGGAGACAAGGGACTTACAATCAGCATAGAAAATATACAGTTTGAGCCAGATTCAGATGTCTTAATTACTTCGGAAAAAGAAAAGCTGGAAAAAATTGGGAAAATATTAAAAAACTACTCAAATGATTTACTCATTACAGGACATACGGCTGCCAGAGGCTCTTTTAGCGGACGAAAAAAGCTTTCTGAACAAAGAGCCGAAAGTGTTGCAAACTACCTGAAGGAGCTTGGAATACGCGACCAGTATCATATTTTTACCCAGGGAAAGGGCTCCGATGAGCCAATTGCCTCAAACGATTCAGAAGAAGGACGAAGTAAAAACCGCAGGGTAGAAATTACTCTGATGGATTAACATTGCAAGTTTTTACCTGGTCTGGTCTAACAGGAAAAAGGCGGTTTTTCCAAAGAATTCCGCCTTTTTTTATTCTTCCGGACTTTAAAAGCACAGCTGCAATATCTGTACAATCAGTATGAGTCCAGACATTAATTCCTAAGAATTTTCTAAACTTAAAGTTGAAGCTTTGAAAAAGCTCTTCCTCCAGAGTTTGGACTGTAAAAAAGCCCGGAGCTTTTTTAATTAAAGAAAGAGCCTCCTGCCAGTCCGCCAGGTGAGCGCCGTCATCTCCGCTGCAAATATCGCAGCCGCTGCATACAGCCTCTTCCGCCCCAAGAGCATCCAGCAGAACCTGACGGCGGCAGCGCCCGCTTTCTGCAAACTCCTTCATAGCAGCCTCCCGGCTGCGCGGCGGAAATTCAGCATACCTCATAGAATCCTCCGGACTCCAGATTAGAAAAGCCCTAGCCACACTCCCGTCCCTACCGCCGCGGCCTGCCTCTTGAATATAAGCCTCGGCTGTCGCTGACGCTTCCAGATGGACCACTGTTTTTATATCCTTCTTATCTACTCCCATTCCGTAAGCACAGGTTGCACAGAGAATGCCCTCCTTACTTTTATAAAACCACTCTTCAGTCTCTTCCTTTTCAGCTCTTTCTAGCCCCGCATGATAAAAACGCGAAGTCCCCTCCCCAAAAACCATATTCAATTCCCGGGCCATGTCCTCTGACTTTCTTCTAGTTCCGCAAAAAACAATCATGGGATGCAGCTGATTTTTTGCCAGACGAATTACCTCTTTTTTCTTTGCAGCAGCATATCGAACATAATACCAGATATTTTTACGGTCACTTTCACTTCTAACCACATGAGAATGCCCATCAAACAAAATTTCAGATACGCGAGACAAAACCGAGGGTGATGCCGTTGCAGTAAAAGCAGTTACTACAGGAGGATTTATTTTTTTAATCACTTCTCCAAGTCCAAGATAAGCTGGTCTAAAGGAATCTCCCCATTCTGAACAACAATGAGCCTCATCTATAGCAATATGACTTATTTCCACCCTGCACAAACGTTCCAAAAGCCTTTGGTTTTTCAGTACTTCAGGGTTTGCAATTATGATTTTTGCCCTCTCCTCCTTCTTTTCACAGGCTAGCTTTGCAAAGTTTGCTTCAATTTCTTCTTCAGACATACCGCCCCTAAACATTACACTTCTAAGAGAACCTTCTTCCATACGACGCTGCTGATCTGTCATCAAAGCTAAAAGAGGATAAATAATAAGGGTGGGACCAGGGAAAACAAGGGCCGGAAGCTGAAAACAAAGGGACTTTCCTGCCCCGGTTGGCAGAAGAACTATCTGTCGACCATGGCAATAGGAATCACTTTCATCTTCATCATTTTCTAAAGAGGCTTTGTTTGTTTGAAACTCATAAGCATCCAGAATGCAGGCAACAACAAAACGCTGCCAGGGATATAGATAGGAAATGCCAAAATTATTTTTTGCCAGAGACGAAATAAAATCCTCGACAAGCTTATTATAAGTAACAGTTTCTTTTTCCATCACTATATATATAGACCGAGATATTTCATTTTACGCGTTTTTTTATCACTTTTTTTTATTTTTTTTGATTATTAATTTGCTCTCTTATTCTTCACTCTTTTCTTCAGAAGCTTCTTCCTTCTTTGGAGCAGGAGCCGGCTTTGGAGCCTTTACCTTTTTTGCCTTTGGCTGCTTAGCTTTTTTGCGGTAATTAGAAATAAAACGGGAAAATTCAATTACCAGCAGCATGGCAACTACCGTACCAATAACCCGCAAATCCTTTAAAACACTAAGGCTCATTACAAAATAATCTTTAAATCCCATATTTTATGTATCGGCTTTTTGCAGGCAAAATTTATAGTCGAATTATTGTCGAAGCTTTTGTTTCTGTTTATAATAACTTTATGATTGGAATTGTAGATTATAATGCAGGCAACATTACCAGCGTAGAAAGAGCATTAATAAAACTAGAGATTGATTTTATTCTGTCAAAAAATCCAGATGATTTAAAAAACTGCGAAAAGCTGATTTTTCCTGGAGTTGGAGATGCTGCTTATGCTATGCAGGAGCTGAAAAAAAGCGGTTTTGACCTGTTTTTAAAGGAAGCTGTTGCAAAAGGAAAAGCCCTTTTAGGCATTTGCCTTGGCTCTCAAATAATTTTTGAACATTCAGAGGAAGGCAACACAAATTGTCTTGGTCTTGTAAAAGGAAAAATCTCTTATTTTGAAAAGCTTGATAAAGAGCTTGTTTCCAAGGGTTTTAAAATTCCTCACATGGGATGGAACAACCTTAATCTCGAAAATGGAAGCTGTCCAATTTTAAATGGAGTAGCTGAAAATGCAGATTTTTACTTTGTTCATTCCTATGTTATCTGCCCAGAAGACTCAAGCATTATAAAGGCAAGTGCAGATTACGGGGTAAAGGTGCCAGCTGTAATTCAAAGCGGAAACATTTTTGCCTGCCAGTTCCATCCCGAAAAAAGTGGAGAAGCTGGATTAAAGATAATAGAGAATTTCTGTAAATTATAGGCGGGGGCGTTACGTGGGTAGCAGTCAAGCACCTATAACCTGGAGAAGATATGTTAAAAAAACGAATTATAGTTTGTCTTGATGTAAAAGACGGACGCACAACAAAGGGTGTAAAGTTTCAGAATAATGTTGATATTGGCGACCCGGTAGAAATGGCTGCAGAATACTATCGTCAAGGAGTAGATGAACTGGTCTTTTACGACATTATAGCCTCCGCAAGGGGCCGTGGACCAATTCTAGAACTGATTTCAAAGGTAGCTTCCGAGGTGTTTATTCCTTTCTGCGTAGGTGGTGGAATCGGAACGATCGAAGATATCCGTTCAACAATTCTTGCCGGAGCAGAAAAAATATCTTTAAACTCTCAGGCGGTAAAAAATCCGGGTCTGATTACCGAAGGAGCAAGAATTTTTGGAAATCAATGTATTGTTTTAGGAATGGATGCCGCCCGCGACAGCGAAATGCCTAGCGGCTACAGGGTCTACATAAACGGAGGTCGGGTTCGAACAGAGCTAGATGCCCTTGAATGGGCAAAAAAAGCAGTGAGTCTGGGTGCCGGAGAAATTGTCTTAAACTCAATAGATGCAGACGGTACAAAAAATGGCTACGAAATTCCCCTTACCCGCCTTATTGCAGAAAATGTTGACGTTCCGGTTATAGCAAGCGGTGGCGGTGGAAAACCTGAACACCTGACAGAGGTTCTAACAAAAGGAAAAGCTGATGCAGCTTTAATTGCCAGCATGGTACATAACGGCAGTTATACAGTCGGAGGAATAAAAAAAGAACTATCTGCACAGGGCGTTCCTGTAAGATTTGTATAAACAATATACTTTGTATAAATAACTAACAAACAAAAAAATAAAGAGGATTTTTATGAAAAAAACATTAATAAAAACAGGAGCCTTATTATTCTCTATTTTATTCTTATCATCAGCCTGTTCAGGTTTACCAAATTCAAAAAAAACAGAAGAAAACCTGGAAAAAGACTGGATGGATGCTGAAACTCCATCTATAAAGGAAAGCTACAGAAATATTTTTGACTCCTTTGGAATTGCCTGCGAATATAAACCCTGGAACCGCAATTACGGAGAGCTTGAGTCTTCACAAACAAGACAAGGACTTTCAAAGCATGCAGATTCTATAACCATGGGAAATGAATTTAAGCCAGACTCAATTTTCAGCATTACCTGGGGACAAACGTCTGCACAAAAATCGGGAAAAAATTTTACTGCAAGCAACGGAAAAACAATAGAGGTTCCGGTTTTAAATGGTTTTACACAAATGGACAAAATTTTACAGGCTGCAAAGGATGGCGGTCTTCTTATGAGAGGACACGTTCTTACCTGGCATTCACAAACTCCGGAAGACTTCTTTGCAGAAAACTATTCTCCTAAATTTTCAGGTTCTCTTATCACAAATCTTGTTGATAAAGAAACAATGACAGCCCGCCATGAATGGTACATTAAAACTGTTTTGGAGCACGTTGCTGAATGGGAAGCTAAAAATAATGACGGCAAGCACATTGTCTGGGCTTGGGATGTTGTAAATGAGGCAATGGCAGATGACGCCGGAAAAAACTACAGCGGAAGTGAGCAAAACTGGCTTAGAGGTTCAACAAAAGATAAGGACAAGGCTCCAAAAGATGGTGGTTCCCGCTGGTTCCAGATTTATGGAAATGAAGAATACATTCTAAATGCCTTCCGCTTTGCAAGTGCTTATGCACCTCAAGACGTTGTTCTTTGTTATAACGACTACAATGAATATATGGATTACAGCGGAGGATGGAAAACAAGTGCTATTCTTCATCTTATTGACGAAATAAGAAAGGACGAGCCTCAAATTATAAACGGCAAAAGTGTAAAGGCTCGTATTGATGCAATGGGCATGCAGTCACATGTGGGAGACAGCTGGCCTGGAGTTTCAGGCTACGAAAGCGCCTTGAAACGCTATTTAGCTGCAGGACTGGACGTTCATGTTACCGAATTTGATATAGCAGCAAAGTCTAAAGCAAGTGCCGGAAAGCTGTACAATAGCTATTTTTCTATGTTAGCAAAATATGGCAAAAATTATTCCGCTTCAAATTGCATTAAAAACCTTACAGTATGGGGAATTTGCAATCAGGATTCCTGGATTTCAAACAATGGCTCACAGTT
>ODAI013389676.1_pt1 | contig 13238 bp, 10 predicted proteins | sample 1539321 | NCBI WGS metagenome assembly ODAI01 (sample SAMN02144231, study PRJEB22623) | gut metagenome | biome: sheep rumen | host: Ovis aries | place: New Zealand | reverse complement strand
TAATTCGCAATCGGCATCCGGACGACCTCGAAGGGCTTTTTCAGGCTCTCCTTCTCGTCGTCCCGGCCCCCTTTGGTCAGGATCAGGTAGGAGATGCCCTCGTCGTGCGCCAGCCTGAGGAAGTAGTGGCTGTTGGAGGTCCGCAGGCCTTCGTATTCTTCCGGTGTGCAGAATTCGTAGGGGGAGATGCGCCAGTGGATGGCGACTTCTTCGCGCAGGGTGAGTTCCAGGATGGAGTTGCCGGAGAGGACGATCTTGGTGGTGCGGGTGGGGAAATCCTCGAGACGGACCTTGCGTGTATAGACCTTGCCCTGTCCATAGGCGGACAGCGCGGCAGACAGCAGCGCCGCGCAAACAAAAAGATGGAGCAAACGGGTTTTCATATCCCAAAGTTAAGTAAAAATCATTACATTTGTAAACTATGTCAGACTACGTTGTATCAGCCCGAAAATACCGTCCGGACTCTTTCGAATCCCTGATCGGACAGGACAATATCGCCAGGACCCTGAAGAACTCGATCCAGCGCGGCCAGCTGGCGCACGCCTATCTGTTCTGCGGCCCCCGTGGCGTAGGCAAAACCAGTGCCGCTCGCATCTTCGCCAAGACGATCAACTGCGCCCATCCGGGTCCGGACCTGGAGCCGTGCGGGGAGTGCGATTCCTGCCGTTCCTTCGCCGAGGGGCGTTCCTATTGCATCCATGAGCTGGATGCGGCGTCCAACAACGGCGTGGAGGACATCAAGACCTTGATGGACCAGGTGCAGATCCCGCCGCAGGTGGGCCGCTATTCGGTCTATATCATCGACGAGGTGCACATGCTGTCGCAGTCGGCGTTCAACGCTTTCCTCAAGACCCTGGAGGAGCCGCCGGCACATGCCATCTTCATCCTGGCCACCACGGAGAAGCACAAGATCCTCCCGACCATCCTGAGCCGTTGCCAGACCTATGATTTCAACCGCATCGGCGTGCCGGACATCGTGCGCAACCTGCGCGGCATCGCCGGCAAGGAGGGGATCACGGTGGACGACGAGTCGCTCCACGTGATCGCCCACAAGGCCGACGGCGCGATGCGCGACGCGTTGACGCTTTTCGACCAGACGGTCGCTTTCTGCGGGACGGATATCCATTACGAGGATGTGATCCGCAACCTGGGCGTGCTGGACTACGAGTATAGTTTCCGCCTGGTGGATGCGTTCCTGTCCGGGGATTATGCGTCGGCGTTGCTGGCGTTCGACGAGATCCTGGCCAAGGGGTTCAACGCGTTGCATTTCGTCTCGGCGTTGAGTGCGCATCTGCGCGACCTGCTGGTGAGCCGTACGGGCGGGCTGGAGTCGTTGCTGGACCTGCCGGATTCGCTTCGGGCGCGGTACAAGGAGCAGGGGGAGCGTTGCAGCGTGAAGTGGCTTTACGATGCGCTCGGGATCACGTCCCAGTGTGAGGCGGGGTACCGTCTTTCTACCAATCCCCGGTTGCATATCGAGTTCGCGCTGATGAAGCTGGCTTTCCTGCAGAATGCTCCGGCGCAGGCAGCCGCTGCTGCGTCTTCGCGTGCTGCTGCTCCGACGCAGGCAGAAACTGCTTCGTCGCTCCGTGCCGGTGCACCCCGGCAGAGCTTCGCGCTTCGCGCTCATCCCTCCCAACCTGACGGTTGGGCCCCTCCCGTTCACGAGGCCACGGGCGGCCACGGTTCTGCCGGGGTGCCCGGCAGCTCCGCTCCGGCAGTTCCTGCGGAGAAGTCAGCCGCAGGTTCAGGGCGGCTACGGTCTGAGGAGGCTGTTGCCACTCCGACTGAGCAGGCGGCACCGGAGACTGTTACCGCTCCGGTTGAGCCGGTTGAGCCGGCAGAGCCGGAGAAGGCTCCGGAGGCGGCGCCGGCTCCGGCGAAGCGGAGGATGAAGTCCGGTGCGTCATTGTCGTTGTCGGCCTTGCTGAGCGACGACGAGCCGGATGTGGTGCAGCCGGCGAAGGAGGCCGCGGGCGCCGTGGCGGCGCCGGAGGCGTTCCCGGCGGAAGAGGAGCTGGCCGCGAAGTGGAAGGAACTGGCCGCGATGTACGGCAGCCAGCCGCGCCTCGCCAATGCGCTGGCCAATGCCAAGCTGACCTTCCGCGAGGAGGAGGGCCGCAAGGTCGTGGATTTCACCGTGACCAACGAGGCCCAGAAGAAGTGGATCGAAGAGCGGATCCTGCGCGACCTCGAGGCGCGGTACGCCAGGCTGACGGCCTGCGGCCGCATCCGCCTGGAGCCTTCCGTGCTGCCCGAGGAGGAGCAGGGACCCCGGATCTACATGCCGGCCGAGAAGGCCGAAGACCTGATGAGCAAAAACGAGGAGGTCCGCAACCTGGTTGTCGACCTCGGACTGGATATCAAATAGTTATGATACTTCGCTGCGAGAATCTCGTCAAGAAATACGGCGTCCGGACGGTCGTCAAGGGCGTGTCGATGCAAGTCAGCCAGGGAGAGATCGTCGGTTTCCTCGGGCCCAACGGAGCCGGCAAGACCACCAGCTTCTACATGATCACGGGCCAGATCGTGCCCAACGCCGGCCGCGTGTTCCTCGACGACGAGGAGATCACCGGCCTGCCGATGTACCAGCGGGCCCAGAAGGGTATCGGCTACCTCCCCCAGGACGCTTCCGTCTTCCGCCGGATGTCCGTCGAGGACAACATCGAGTCGGTGATGGAGATGCGCGGCGTGCCGCGCGAGGAGCGTCGCGAGCGCCGCGAGGCCCTGATCGACGAATTCAACCTCTCCAAGGTGCGCAAGTCGCTGGGCATCCAGCTCTCCGGCGGCGAGCGGCGCCGCTGCGAGATCGCGCGCGCCCTCGCCATCGATCCCAAGTTCATCCTGCTCGACGAGCCGTTCGCGGGCGTGGACCCGATCGCCGTGGAGGACATCCAGTACATCATCGCCAAGCTGAAGTACCGCAACATCGGCGTGATCATCACCGACCACAACGTCGGCGAGACCCTGGCCATCACGGACCGCGCCTACCTTCTCTACGAAGGTACGATCCTCCAGGAGGGGACGCCCGAGGCGCTGGCGGCGGACGAGGACGTCCGCACCAAGTACCTCGGCTCGGGGTTCGTGCTCAAGCGTTCCGTCTCCGTGGAGCGTGCGCAGGCGGAGTTCGAGCGCGCACGGCAGGCAGCCGCCCAGGACTGATTACAAGGATTTTAAATAAACCAATATGAACCGTTTCCTGTCCATCCTCCTGATGGGCTACCTGCTGGTGTGTGCCTGCAACAGGCAGCCGGCGGGCATCTCCTCCGTGCCGCTGGATGCCATCCGCACCGGCGACGCCCCCGCCACGCCGGTCTACCACCTGCTGGACCCGAAGGTCAGCAAGGCGAGCGGCTACTCCAAGGTGATTATCCGGTAGCTGAGGCAGATTACGTGGACCAGGTCCACTTTGAGTGCCCGGACCAGGTCCACCACCCTTGCCTCTGAGTCCCTTCTGCGCCATACTGGGTGGACCTGGTCCACCCCCTGGAATCGGACCAGGTCCACCTGGCGGGAAGGATCGGTGTGGAAAGTGAGAGGTGGATGGACCCTTTATGCCGGCCTTGACGGCCGGTCAGACTCGCAGAGTATGTCCAGCAGGACCTTGAGCTTATTCCCGACCATACTTCTCCCACAGATAAGACAGTTTGGGATCGCCGGTCGGTTCTCCTTCCGAAGGGGCGGTCGGCTTGCAGCAGGACAGATTCAGGATCTCGTCGGAGACCGCAAAAGCACGCGGGAGGACGGTCTGAACGCGTGTCGTTTCCATACGCTATGATCTCTATTGATACAAAGAAATGCAAATAGTTATCATTTTCAAATAAATGATATCAAATCCCATCGCCTTTTATATATTCGTCTGGCTGGCGGGATGTTGCATTTTTTCTGTATATTTGTTGTCTATACTGAGACTGAACCACACGATTATGCGAATCCCTGACATCACCATCGCCGTCGACGGCTATTCCTCCACCGGCAAGAGCACGCTGGCGCGCCTGATCGCGCAGCATTTCGATTTCCTGTACCTGGACTCCGGCGCCATGTACCGGGGCGTGACCCTCTTCGCGCAGGAGCGGGGGCTGATCGCGTCGGACAACACCATCGACCCGGCCCTCGAAGCGGCCCTGGAGGACCTGGACCTGCATTTCGCCCCCGGCACCATCCTGCATATGGGGGAGCGGAACATCGAGAAGGAGATCCGCACCATGGAAGTCTCCTCGCAGGTGAGCCCGATCGCCGCTGTGCCTTACGTCCGCGCCTGGGTCGACCGCCGGCTGCATGATTTCGCCGCCTCCGGCCGCGTGGTGATGGACGGCCGGGACATCGGCACCACGGTCTTCCCGAACGCCGAGATCAAGATCTTCATGACCGCCCGCCCCGAGGTCCGCGCCCAGCGCCGCTTCGACGAGCTGGTCTCGAAGGGGGAGAGCCCGGTCTTCGAGGAGGTGATGAAGAACCTCCAGGAGCGCGACTACATCGACTCCCACCGCGAGACTTCGCCGCTGCGCCGGGCCGAAGACGCCTTCGTGCTCGACAATTCCGAAATGGGCTTCACCGACGAGATCGCCTGGGCCGAAGGCCTGATCCGGGGCAAGTTCGGGTTGCTGGATGCGCCGGATGCGATCGTGTGATGATGATGCAGGTCGAGATCGATCCCCATTCCGGTTTCTGCGGCGGCGTGATCCGCGCCATCGGCACGGCCGAGAAAATCCTCGACGCCGAGGGACACCTGTTTTCGCTCGGCGCCATCGTCCACAATGAGGAGGAACTCGCCCGGCTCGAGGGGCGCGGGCTCGTGACCCTCGGCAAGGCCGACCTGGAGGCGATGGACGCCTCCGCGGCCGGGCAGACCCTGCTGATCCGCGCCCACGGCGAACCCCCGCAGGTCTACGCGCGGCTCAAGGAGCTGGGATTCAAGGTAACGGATTGTACTTGCCCCGTGGTGCTGGGCCTGCAGCAGAAGATCCGCGAAGCGCATGCGCGCGTGGCTCCCGCCGGGGGACAGGTGGTCCTCTTCGGCAAGATCGGCCACCCCGAAGTCCTGGGCCTGGTGGGCCAGGTGCCGGAAGGCGGCGTGACCGTGGTCGAGAATGCGGAGCAGCTCGAGGCGCGCCTTGCGGACGGAAGCATCCGTCCCGGCCGCGCCATCGAACTCTTCTCCCAGACGACGATGAGCCCGGAAGGTTATGACGCCGTGCGCGGCCGCCTGCAGGCGGCGATGCAGGGCGCGTCCCTGAAGGTCCACGATACCATCTGCCGCCAGGTCGCCTCCCGCCACCGCGAACTGTCCGACTTCGCCCGCGCCCACGACGCCGTGGTGTTCGTCTCCGGCCGCGAGAGCTCCAACGGCAAGGTGCTGTGCGAGCTCTGCCGCCGCGCCAACCCCCGCACCTGGCACATCGGCTCCGCTGGTGAATTGCAGCCCGGCTGGTTCCGCCCCGGCGACCGCGTCGGCGTGTGCGGAGCCACTTCCACGCCCAAATGGCTGCTGGAAGAAGTGGCCGCAGGCATCAAAAATTTGCAATAGTTGGGGCAAATAGTTAAATTTGCCCGGTTATACGCGCTAAATCAAACTAATAAAGAGATATTTTTATGGCAACAACAGCTGATTTCAAGAACGGACTTTTCCTCAAGTACAACGGCAAACCGTGCCAGATCGTCTGGTTCCAGCACGTCAAGCCGGGCAAGGGCCCCGCTTTCGTGAAGACCAAGCTCCGCAACCTGGAGAACGGCAACATCCTTGAGAACACCTTCACCGCCGGCATGAAGATCGAGACGATCGACGTCGAGCGCCGTCCGTACCAGTTCCTCTATGCCGAGGAGGACGGTTTCAACTTCATGCACGAAGAGACCTACGAGCAGATCCTGCTCCCGAAGGACGTCGTCGAGAACGCCGACCTGATGAAGGAAGGCCAGCATGTCGAGATGATGTTCGTGGTGGGCGAGGAGCGCTGCCTCACCTGCGAACTCCCGACCTACGTCACCCTCGAGGTCACGTATTCCGAGCCCGCCGTCAAGGGCAACACCGCCTCCACCTCCGCCCTCAAGGAAGTCACCCTCGAGACCGGCGCCAAGGTGATGGTCCCGCTCTTCATCGAGACCGGCGAGAAGATCAACGTCAACACCGCGGACCGTTCCTACGGCGGCCGCGCATAAGCGGAAGCTCATAGAGACGATGAAGCCGGCCCACCGGGGCCGGCTTCATCGTTGTGTATGTCTCGGTTTCACTGCTGCTCGATCTTGAGCTGCTGGATCTTGAAGTATTTGCCCTTGTGGCTCACGAAGATCGTGACGGAGAAGCTCTGGCCGCCGGCCTTGAGGGTGCCGAGGGCGTATTTCATGTTGTCCTTGCCGGCCGTGTGGGAGATGTCGAAGGAGCGCGGGGTGTAGGACTCGAAGAAGGTCTTGACGATCTGCCGGGCCTGGGCCTTGCTGGCGCTGCTGCCCTGGGCGGAGACGACGGAGATCTCGAGGTTGTCGTCGAACCATGCGGAGAGCTTGTCGGCGTTGCCCTGGGCCATGTACTTGCCGATGGGGATGAACACGTCGAATTCGGCGGACTGGGCCGCAAGGCGTCCGCAGAAGAAGATCGGCAGCAGGACTGCCGCTATTTGGAGCAAGCGTTGCACGGCCGAAAAGATTGCAAATTCCGAGCCACGTTATTATCTTTGTAGAGAAACCAATTATCAGCACTGAAGCATATGAAGAGATTACTGGCAACTATCCTGCTGACTGCCTGCACGCTGGGGCTCCTGCGCGCAGAGCAGGTCGGCGTGCGTCCGCTGGACGGTCGTGAATCGACCGTGCGGCAGGGCACTTCCTGGGGCATCCCCTTCGCCAAGGGCACCGTCCAGCCCGGAGCGACGTTCGTGGTGACGGATGCCGCGGGCCGCACGGTCCCGTCCGAAAGCTGGCCGCTGGCCTGGTGGCCGGACGGCTCGCTGAAGTGGGTCGGATTCGCCGCGGTGGCGGACCGGGGCGCGCTGAACGTCGACGTGCGTCCCGCCCCGAAGGTGCGCGGACGCCGGACCGCCGTGGTGGAGCCGCTGGTGCGCACGCTGGCCGAGCAGACGCCGGAAGGCATCCGGATCAATACTGGCGTGATGACCTGCCTGCTGCCCGCGGACGGGTCGAGCTTCCTGCGCGACCTCGCCCTGGGCGGCAAGGTGATCGCTTCCGACGCCGAACTGGTGGCCGTCTGGGAGCGCCGCAGCGGCACGGACGCGAAGCGCACCGTGACGCAGGAGGAGTGTCTGAGCCATATCGGGAAGATCTCCCTGATGCAGGACAACCCGATGCGCGCCGTCGTCAAGGTGGAGGGCAAGCACCGCGCTGCGAGCGGCCGCGAGTGGCTGCCGTTCGCCGTCTATTGCATCTTCTACGCCGGCCAGCCTACGGTCCAGCTGACGCACTCCTTCGTCTTCGACAGCGACGGACGCGAGGACTTCATCCAGGGCCTGGGTGTGCGCTTCCGCGTGCCGTTCCGCGAAGAGGTCCACAACCGCCACATCCGCCTCGCGGGTGACGGCGAGGACGGCGCGGGCTTCTGGTGCGAGCCGGTCCGGCTGGCCCCGGGCTACCGCCCCAGCGCCGGACGCACCTTCATGAACAACTATCAGGAATACCTGCGCGGTGCCCGGCTCCCGAATGAGTCGGAACTTTCCGAGAGTGAGCGCGCCGCCCTGCAAACTTGTCCCGTCTGGGGCGACGCCCGCCTGGTGCAGAACAGCTCCAACGGTTTCTCGATCGACAAGCGCACCACCCCCGAGAGCTCCTGGGTCCACTACGTGGAGGGCGGCCGCTCGCTGGGCGGCGCCCTGCTCGGCGACTGCTCCGGCAGTATCTTCGTGGGGGTCAAGGACTTTTGGCAGAGCTACCCGGCCGCGCTCCACGTGGACCGCGCCGGCGGGCCGGCCGGCTACCTGACGGCCTGGCTATGGTCTCCGGACGGCCCGGCGATGGATATGCGCCACTACGACACCGTCCCGCATGACCTCAAGATCAACTACGAGGACTACAAGGAGGGCTGGGAGTCCCCGCTCGGCGTGGGCCACCGCTCCACCCTGGAGATCCGCCTGTTCGACAACATCCCGGCGAACGAAGAGCTGCTTGCCGTCGCGAAAGCCGTGCAGAAGCCGCTGCAGTACAGCTGTACGCCGGAGTACCTCTACTCCGTCCACGCATTCGGAGACTATTGGGCGCTGCCGCGTCCGGAGAACCCCGTCTACGCAGACATCGAGCGCCAGCTCAACGAGAATCTGGAGTTCTACCGCCGCCAGATCGACGAGCGCTCCTGGTACGGCTTCTGGAACTACGGCGACGTGATGCACAACTACGATTTCACCCGTCACGACTGGCGCTACGACATCGGCGGCTGGGCCTGGAACAATGTCGAGCTCGCGCCCAACGTGCTGCTTTGGACCTGTTTCCTGCGCACGGGCCGCGAGGACCTCTGGACCATGGCCGAGGCGCTTGAGAAGCACGCCAGCGAGGTGGACGTGCACCACCTGGGGCAGTTCGCCCCGCTGGGCTCGCGCCACAATGTCGTGCATTGGGGCGACGGCGCCAAGCAGCCGCGCATCAGCTACGCCGGCATGAAGCGCTACCTCTATTACCTGACCGGCGGCGATCCGCTGACGGGCGACCGGATGACCGAGCAGCTCGGGGCGGAGAAGGCCTATGACCATGCCCGCCGCATCAGCACCTGGGGTGCCGTGGGCGGCACCTACATCAAGTCCTCGCTCAACGACTGGGGCTACTATGCCGGCAACTGGATGATCGAGTGGGAACGCACCGGCAACACGTACTACCGCGACCGCCTGCTCAACTCCATCAAGGACCTGACGGCCCTGAGCCGCATCAGCGGCGCCCTGGCCTTCGACTACTTCGACCCGGAGACCGGCCGTTTCATGGTCTGGCTCAACGAGAAGCCGGCTGCGCCCGGCCCGGGCGGGCGTCCCGCCCCGCAGGCCGAGGTGAACGCCCCCGCATCCGAGTTCGTGCCCGCCTCCACGCTCAGCGACAAGAAGCTGCGCAGCATCGTGGGCTGGCGCCTCGGCAACGTCCGTGGCGACACCTTCAGCACCATCTTCGGCGTGCCGGAGATGCTGGCCGACATCCGTGCCACGGTGGACGCTCCGGAGTTCTGGAAATATGTCGACAACTCCTTCCGCGCCATCTCCGGCGTGGCGGGCGGCAGCATGACCGGCCCGCGCATGGCCGCATGGATTGCCAATTCCGAGGGGAACGCAGAGATGGGGGCCAAGGCTTGGAAGAACCTGCTGGACAACGGTTTCACGGCCACGGAGAGCGACGGCACGCCCGTCCGTCCGCACCCGCTGGACGAGAAGGTGGCGACGCCGGACATCGTCAAGCCGTACGGCGAGCCGCACTTCCTCGGGCAGAGCGCCGGCTGGCAGCTGCATACCCCGAGTACGACCCAGTGGCTGCTCAACGCCATCGAGGTGATGGAGTGGGCCCGCAACTACGTGCCGGAGAAATAGCCTATGCACCTGACACTGCTCACGGTCGGTCGGACGGACATTCCGTGGGTCCGGGAAGGACTGGACATGTACGTCTCCCGGATCGGCCACTACGTCCCTTTCGAGCTCCGGGAGATCCCGGAGCTCAAGGGCGTGGCGGCGCTGACCCGCGGGCAGATCAAGGAGCGGGAGGGCGAGCTGATCCTCAAGCAGCTGCGTCCCGCTGACGAGGTGATCCTGCTGGACGAGCACGGCCGCGAATACCGCTCGCTGGAGTTCGCGGACTGGCTGGGCCGGCGCATGGCGGGCTCCGGGCGCGACCTGGTGTTCGTCATCGGCGGGGCCTACGGCTTCTCCGATGCCGTGTATGCACGCGCCGCCGGCAAGGTCTCCCTCTCGAAGATGACTTATTCCCACCAGCTGGTGAGAACGATTTTTGCAGAGCAGCTCTACCGGGCTTTCACGATCCTTCGCGGGGAGCCCTACCATCACGAATGAAACCGCTTGGACATATCAAGGAGTGGCTCGCCGCGGCGCTGCTGGCGGTGGGCGTGGCCGTGTTCATCTCTTCGCTGCAGGTCACGCAGTCGGCGGGTGACACGTCCCGGGCGGCGCGTCGCGTGGAGCGGATGCTCCAGCGGCGGCTGGCGCTGCTGGACACTTATGCGGACAAGGCCCTTTCGCAGCCAGCCAGCCAGTGGCTGGAGCTGGACGGCCTGCCGGGCGACTTCGTCATCTACCGCTACTGCAGCGACACGCTCCAGTCGTGGTGCAACGAATTCCCGATCGCCAACGACAACATCAACCAGCGCGTCTACGTCCCCTTCCTGGCGGACTCGCGCCTGGGCGCAGTGTCGCCGCTGCTGCAGGTCACGGATTCCCTGGGTTACCATAACCTGGGATCCCGCTGGTACCTGGCCAAGTGGGTAGGCGACGAATCCGTCCGGGTGATCGCCGCCATGGTGGTGATGGACGAGCAGTTCGGGCGCGCCCCGGCCGGAGGCGGGCGGCGCGTCAACGAACACCTGCGCCTGCCGTCCCGATACACCATCCGGCCGCTGGACGCCACCGGCGGCACGGCCGTGGCCGTGGACGGGCAGCCGCAGTTCAAGATCCTGCTCGAGAACATGTCCCCGGCCGGACGGGACGCCTCGCCGCTGGTCTGGCTCGCGATGGCCCTGTTCCTTGCGGCCATCCTCGTCTACCAGTCCGCGGAGCGGTCGGTCCGGCGCCTCGGCACGGTGGCCCTGTCGATCCTCGTGCTGATGGCGGGATTCTTCTTCTGGGGCAAATTCGCCCAGGACCGGTCGCTGGTCTTCTCGCCGCGGCTCTACGCGGGCGGCGAGCTGCTCTATTCGCTGGGCGCCGTGATCATCATCAGCCTGACGATCCTGCTGCTGTCCGTCTGCCTCTACATGGTGCGCGAGGACCTTTGGGTGCGGATGCAGGCGCGCGGGCCCCGGCTGGCCGTCTGCATCGGCGTGGTGCTGGCCGTGGCGGGGATCCTGGGGTATTTCCAGGTGGCCCTGCGCAGCATCATCTTCAATTCCGGGATCTCGATGGAGCTGTACAAGCTGGGCCAGCTCTCGGTTTTCAGCATCGTCGTGTACCTGTCCTTCATCACGCTGCTGCTGAGCATCCCGCTCCTGCTGCAGCTGCTCGCCCCGGTGATCCGGCAGCATACCGGGCGGGAGTTCGACTCTTTCTCCCTGACGGGACGGGTCATCTTCTCGGTCCTGGTGGGGGCCTTCCTGGTGGTGGCCTCCGGCATCCAGGGCTTCCGCAAGGAGGAGGACCGGATGGGCCTGCTGGCCAACCGCCTCGCCTTCGACCGCGACATCTCGCTGGAGCTGCGCCTGCGGCGCATGGAGGCGCAGATCGCGGACGACATGATCCTGTCGACGCTGTCGCAGTTCCAGGGGATGGAGCAGTCCATCCAAAGCCGGCTGGCTGACTATTATTTCGCGGGCAGCGACCGGGAGTACATGATCACCACCCGGGTGTACAACCAATACAACAACACGCGCCAGGCAGCGGCCGAGTTCAACGCCCTGCTGGAGGGCGGCGTGCCCATCGCGGAGAATTCCCGCTTCCTCTACGCCAAGCGCGACAACGGCCGCCCGTACTACGTGGGCGTCTTCCTCTACCTGGCGGAGTCGGGCGAGGTGGCGCGGCTGCTGGTGCGGCTGGAGTCCCGCGAGATGCGGAGCGCCCGCGGCTATGCCGGCATCTTCGGCATCACCCCGCCGGGGCAGGTCTCCCTGCCTTCGGGCTATTCCTACGCGCGCTATGCCGGCCGGGATCTCAAGGCCTACCGCGGCAACTACCCGTATCCGACCCGGATGGACGACTGGCTCTACGTCCAGCTCTACAGCGTGCCGAGCAACCATTTCACCCAGGACGGCTACACGCACTTCCTGAATACCGTCGGGGACGGGGAGGGCGTCGTCATCACGCGCGCCCGCACCAGCGTCCTTTCCTTCGTGGTCGCGGGCATCCTGGTGGCCCTGGTGACCTTCCTGCTGACGATGCTGGTGGTGCTGCGGCGCCCCAAGGTGCCGGTGTTCCAGCAGACCTACTTCAAGAACCGGATCTCCTGGGTGCTGCTGTCCTCGCTGCTGCTCACCTTGCTGGCCATGGCGCTGGTGAGCGTGCTCTTCGTCTACACGCGCAACGACAGCAACCGCCAGGGCGTGATGTCGGACAAGATCAGCTCGATCGTGACGATGATGGACGCGGGCCTGCAGGAGGTGGAGTCCCGGTCCGGCGTGGACTGGCAGTCGGTGCACGCCCTGGTGGAGCGGGTCGGCACCGAGACGGCCTCGGACATCACCCTCTACAATCCTTCCGGCCGCCTGGTGATGACCACGACGCCGATGATCTTCGACCAGCTGATGGTCCCCGGACGGATCAACGGCACGGCCTACGACAACATCGTCTACCGCAGCCGCCGCCACTACATCCAGCAGGAGCGGCTGGGGCGGCAGAAATTCTACAGCATGTATGCGCCGCTGTTCGCCGGGGACGGCACGATGATCGCGATCCTCTGCTCGCCGTACAACGAGGAGACCTACGACTTCGAGGAGGATGCCGTGATGCACTCGATGACGATCCTGTCGCTGTTCCTGCTCTTCCTGCTGATGGCGCTCTTCATGGTCTCGCGCATCGTGGACCGGATGTTCCAGCCGCTCAGCGAGATGAGCCGCAAGATGGCCAGCGCCGACCTGCAGTCGCTCGAGTACATCGACTATGACCGCGACGACGAGATCTCCTCGATCGTGCAGGCCTACAACCGCATGGTGACGGAGCTCTCCGAGAGCTCGCGCAAGCTCGCGCAGGCCGAGCGCGACAAGGCCTGGAGCGGCATGGCGCGGCAGGTGGCCCACGAGATCAAGAACCCGCTCACGCCGATGAAGCTCCAGCTCCAGCGCGTGATCCGGCTCAAGCAGAAGGGCGACCCGGCGTGGCAGGAGCGCTTCGAGGAGGCCAGCCAGGTGATCCTGGACCACATCGACATCCTCACCGACACGGCCAACGAATTCTCCACCTTCGCCAAGCTCTACACCGAGGAGCCCACGGAGATCGTCCTGGACAAGCTCCTGCAGGAGGAGATCTCGATGTTCGACAACAAGGAGAACATCACCTTCGATTACCTGGGCCTGTCGGACGTCGTCGTGCGCGGCCCCAAGCCGCAGCTTACCCGCGTGTTCGTCAACCTGCTCGGCAATGCCGTGCAGGCCATCGGCGAGGCGCCGG
>ODAI013230040.1_pt1 | contig 13240 bp, 12 predicted proteins | sample 1539321 | NCBI WGS metagenome assembly ODAI01 (sample SAMN02144231, study PRJEB22623) | gut metagenome | biome: sheep rumen | host: Ovis aries | place: New Zealand | reverse complement strand
CGGATCAGAGCCAAACGTATTGCCGGAAAGCAGGGCTTTATAGATCTCGATGCTGTCAAACGCGGCATCACCAAGGAAGGTTTTCGGATTGATCAAAGGATGTTTCCGGAAGAAATCTTTCAGTAAAGGAAGCAGAAGTCTTGCATCACCGACGGACTTATCTTCATCCGGAGCATCGGTCTTCTTGTATCGCTCGATCTCCGGATGGGAAGCAAAGTAATCCTTGTCATAGAATTCGATGGCCCGGATAATACCGAGTCCGTTAGTAAGGACACCGGCCTTGTAGGCATAGCAAAAGTGACCATTAAGGTACTGCTGTTTGATCTCTGGATCAGCAGAAGCATGTGTCGGCATAGAGCCATAAGCTGCTTTATAAGGATCATAGGATTTATCAAATCCCATGGTTTTAGCCCAGGCTTTCAGCTGACGGATCTTCTGATTGGCGTACTTCGGATTATTCTCTGTAACGTAGGCTTCCAGACCAGTCGTATCAAACACAGACATGGATGCTTTTTCGGCATCGATCTCCTGCAGGATCGGTTCGGTAAGATCAACAAGAGAATCAAAGAACATCTGTAAGTCGTCGATAAACTCCTGCTTGAAACGGGTGATCTTTGATGCATCCGGGACCTTGGTAAAACCGCAGAATTCTCGAAGATCCCTGGAGTATTCAAGAAAAGTCAGGAGAAGAGAGTCTGTCGGGATGGAGAAAATCCGTTGAATAATGAGAGCCCAAAGCAAAGAAGTCAATGAGTATTCACGGGGTCTTCCCGTGGAAGAATAGAAATGGTTTATGAAGGAAACCGAGATTAATTCACTGAGATCAATGGAAGATTCGAGCAGCTTCAGAAACTCGGGCTTATCAGATTCAAAAAGTTCCTGAGTTTCTGTAAAAACATCGGCCAAAGTCATCTGATGATATGATATCATATGGGTGACAACTCCTTTCTGGGGCATGGTTGATTGTTTCTAGACAACTCAATTTTACCATGAACCAGTGAGGAGTTGTTTTATTTTGTAACTAAAAGAATGCCGTAACTATGCGGCTTCTGGCGTTTCGCAAACGCCTAATATGAGATAAATAAAGCAGGACAAATACGCAACGCTTCATCGCATAAACTCAGAAAAATCGATCATACTAATCGTTCTTTTGCTCGTATACTATTACGAACTAGTGACGGAAGATGTATTTCTGTTCATTTAGATGAGTTAGTTGCAGATACATTTTTACAAAATACTGATAAAAATAAATGTGATACGCTTATACACTTAGATGGAAATCCATATAATTGCTCAGCTGATAATTTGACGTGGAGTAAAGATGAAAGTGCCAAGCAAAAAAATCTTTTAGAAAAAGGCATAGTTAAACCTGATGAATACTATACGTTTTATCCACTTATGGAGTTTCCAGATAGCATATATGAAATTAATAAAATGGGGCAGGTTAGAAACAAGAATACTCATAAACTACTTAAAGGAGCAAAAAGGACGGGCTATTTGGTTTATACTTTATTGATTAATGGGAAAATAGTATCCCGCTCAGCCCATATAATGGTCGCAAAACAGTTCATTCCAAATCCCGAAAATAAACCCATTGTAAATCATATCGATGAAGATAAGTCAAATCCGTGCATAGATAATCTAGAATGGGTGACAGCTTCAGAGAATGCTACTCACGGCAAAACTCAAGAAAGAGCAAATATCGCTCGAAACAAGCCAATAAATGAATACAATTTACAAGGTGAATATATTAGAACATGGCGCTCTTCAACACTGGTAGTAGATTATTTAAGAACGTTATATCCGGAAATGGATATCAACTATGCTAGTGGACTTGGAGCTTGTGTCAGAATTAATTCACGAAAAGATACCATTAAACGCTCCTTTTGCAATAGGATTTTTATGTTTTATGAAGGTAATTGTGAGAACAAAACATTTAATGTTTCAAAACATAGCTCACGTAAATATACCATAGCAATCTCAGATGACTTAGAAGTTCCTAATGATTACCTAATGAATCCGAATGAGTTGAGTGCAGACTATATTGAAGTATTAAAAAGCTTGATGACAATAAACAAAGGCCTTACTTATAATCAAAGAGCAGCTATCGGTTATGCGATAGACTGCATAAAAAAAATAGAGAATATAAAAGAAAAGAAGAATTAATAATAAGATGGGATAGTTCCCTTAATCGTCTGTGCACTTACCTTTCTCTGACCTGGTACTAGCTCAAAATCTCAGGCTTTAACTAACGGAGGATCCTGCGCAGTCTGGTGTGTGGATGAGCCGGGTTTACAGGCATAAAGCTGTAAATCGTATCTGACGGTTAAGTATCCCCCCTCTGTAAATAAGCGCTATTGTTACGTGAAATTCGTAGCAATAGCGCTTTTTTTATGCTTTTTTATTATCATCGCCATACAGTTCTCTGTGTGCGTCGTTTAATAACTCTGTATCAATGCTATTTACATGTACATATTCCATTGATTTTATGGCAAATTCATTTAAGCTCATTTTTACTTCTGCAGCCATCTCTTTGTAGTGCTCTTTTCTACCTTTAGGAACTCGCAATTTAATATCATCTTGACTTTTCAAGTACCTCTCATTCCCTTTTTTGCGGGCTTCTGTGTAATAGCTTTTGTTTTCTTCCATAATAATCCACTCCTCTCTGGTTTTAGATTTGTAAAGCGTCAAAAAGGTATTCTCTTCCATATTACAAATAACTATACAGCATCGTGAAACATGGGTACATGTACAAAATTAACAAATACATGGGTACATCTTTGTGAACTTTACATGATGACATACATGGGTACATGTAATATACTATAACCATCAGCTGATACAGAACACAACACCACATCAATATAGAGGAGATACAGACATGACAGCAATCGAGAAAATGGTAGCAGAATTCAATGAAAAAGCTAATAAGGCGGTTTACGGAATCGGCTCTGAGAGATTCGAATCCAGACTGAGAGCCTACGAAAGAGACGAGATGGAAGAGCTCGAAGAGCGTTGCGCAGTGAGCGCTCACGAAGATGACGGCTACACCTTCGAATTCGGACAGCTCACTCCCGAAGAGATCTACTTCCTCTTAGTAGAGCACTACACATATGAGGAAGCCAATGAATATCTGGCAGGATTTGCAGAAAACGAGAGGGTGGCATAAAGCCACCCACCACCAGAGAGGAGAACAAGGATATGGCAAAAAAGAGCAGAACAAGAGGTTGGTACACATTCGCAGATGGTTACTTCGCATGGTACGCAGGAATGAGCGCCGGTGAGAAGAAGCTCGAAATCATGAGACACGGCAAGATTGTAAGCTTCGAGCCCACACCGTGAACAATAGCAAAGAGGGACAGAGGGGAGCTAATCCCCTCACCCTCACCACCAGAGAGGAGAATACAGGATGACAATTTTAGACATACTCATTTACGAACTCGGCTACACCAGAGAAGAAGCAAAGGACATCATCAGACAGCTTAACGAAGAGTGAGCATATTCCCTGTGAGTAGGCGGTTAGACTCTCAGAAAGGATTACCATGATTAAGAATTTGGTCAACATCCAGAATGAGTTGAAAGCACCTAAGAGCAACTTCAATTCTTTTGGCAAGTACAGATACAGGTCAGCCGAGGACATCCTCACGGCGGTAAAGCCGATTCTCAGCAAGTACGGATGCCAGATGACCATCACAGACGACATCGTTTTTATCGGCAGTCGCTTCTACATCAAGGCTACAGTGACTATCGCTGACGAGGACGGCAACTCTGAGAGCGTATCCGCTTACGCTCGTGAAGACGAGAGCAAGCGTGGAATGGACGGTAGTCAGATTACCGGGACGGCGAGTTCTTACGCTCGCAAGTACGCTTTGAACGGTATGTTCTTGATTGATGATACGAAAGACGCTGATACAGACATTTACCACAAGCAGACTGAGATGGCAGACTCTAAACCCAACAAACTGACAAAGACCTTCCTCAAGGAGCACGGCTCTGAGCGTATCTCTGGTGATGAGATCGCAAAGCTCAAGAAGGCATGCTTAAACGCAGGTGAATCGATGAGCTTGGAGAGAGCCCTTACAGCGTGCAAGAAGTCCTCAATTGAGGAGATTACCTACTTCCAGTACGTAGCTTTGATGAATCAGCTCGGCGCTGTAGCGTAACACTGTATCAATATCGGGTGCGAGGGGATTTGCGAATCCCCCTCAATCCCATGAACGAAAGGAGTACCAAAGATGAAGCAGTACAATCTTACAGCAATCATGAGCAACGCTTGGAAGTTATTCCATAAATACAACATCAGCTTCTCTGAAGCTCTCCACCGTGCATGGATTTGTGCAAAGGCCGTTGAGGTCAATGCCCTCCGGATCCAGACGGCAAAGAATGAAGCAGGAATTACCGAACAAACCGAGACCTGGTCACGGTGGAAGGAGCTCGGCTACGAGGTAATCCACGGTAGCAAGTCCCTCTTCGGTGCGGAGCTCATCTACGGAGCAAAGGGGGACGGTGCAACTTACAAGGCTCGCTTCTTTGGACGTTCACAGGTGCAGGCGGTAGCGTAAAGCTACTGTCTCTCCTCTCTAAATATGAAAGGATGGAACACATGAAATCATACAAATACCACTTCCTCGGACAGGACTATAACCTCGGATTTTTCTTTGACCGCTATACATTCAACGGCAATCTGTATGTAGGGCTCATCAACCTCGATGATGACGATGATCCGTGGTTTGCAGACCTCACAGTCAATATAATAATCCTGCTGCCGTATGCAGCTGTAATCTATGACCAATATGATCCCCAGATTACAGAATGGCTCGAGAGCATCGGGGCTGGCACAGCTTACGGGCATAAGCTTTGGTATAACAATTGCGAGTATCCTGTCTTCCAATTTAATCCGGAGTTCATGCAGGATGCGAATCCGGAGAGTTATGATATACTCTTACATGCTGATGCTAAATCATAAGCTGGTCGCTTTTGCGGACAATGATGAAAAACACATTAATCTGCGCTTTCATTTCTGGAGCGCAGATTTTATACTATTGATACACGAAACTATATATTCTTCATTACGAGATAAGACAGGAGCAGAACGATTATGAAGAAGAATGTGATCGCATTATTATTGGCTGTTGTCATGGCGTCGAGCAGTATTGGAACTGTTCCCGTGATGGCGGCTGAAACGACGGAGCAGGAATCAGTGACTGCTGAGGATACTACTGAAGAAGTAACAGTAGAGACAGATGAAACTAATGAGGATGCGTCTGAAGGGGAATCTGTAGAAAGTGTTGAAGAAGTTCCCGAACAGGATTTAATTGGATCAACAGAAGAAAGTGAAACCGAAACTCCTGAAGAAACAGAGATAACTGAGGATGCAGAGGAAGGTGATTCTGCAGATACTGCCGATACTTCTGCAGAGATGGCAGAGGCTGAAGAGCCTGCTGTAGCTACTGAGAGCGTGACTACAGGAGCCGAAGGCAAAGAGACAAAACTTGCTGAGGAAGATGAGGATGTGATCCCGATACCTGAAGAAACTGTTTCGATTGAAATGGGTGGTAGGCATGAAGAGCTCTGCTTTGGTCATGATGAAGAGATTGAGATTGAGTTCGAAATTGATGAAGAATTAGATATAGAGTATCGTACGTATGATATTCCCGAGGGATTTAGTACGTATAATGCAGTATGTGCGATTTTGCCATGCGGAGCGGGGACAGGAACTGTAAAGGTTATTAACAAAAATGACGGAACTATTCTTAAGATATTTAATATAATCATTGAACCATTTTCTTATAATGGTGGTATTGATGAATGGTATATCTGTAAAGGTCATGAGATAGATACCTCTTTGTATGCTATGCCATTTTCAGGATATAAGTATACGGAGTATGAAGGACTGAGGATTAAACACTATATAACAGAAGAGGGGAGCAGTGAATATTGGCCAGACCCTGAAGGTGTGGATAGATATGAAACCTATACTGTCCGGTATGCATTAATAGGTGACGAAATAGGTGATTATTTGGTTTCTTATTATAGCAAGTCTGAAGATCACCCTGTCTATAGAGCTTTATACCATGTTGTAGACCATGATTATCAGGAATCATCAATTTTTAAAGAAGCAACTTGCACCGAAGACGGTCTAGTTGAGAAAAAATGCTCTAACTGCGGAGACACAATTACAGAAACGATTCCTGCCACAGGTCACATTTGGAACGAGGATTATACCATAGACAAAGAAGCAACTTGTACAGAGGAGGGGATTAAATCGATTCACTGCTCAGTATGTAATGCGGGCGATGAATCGACAATTACTGTGATTCCAAAGAAAGACCACGCATACGGCGACTGGACAGTAACAAAGAAAGCGACCTGCACGGAAGCCGGAACTAAAGAGAAAGTCTGCTCTGAATGCGGAGACAAGGTCGTTGAGACAATTCCCGCAACCGGGCACGTACAGGGCAAAGAGTACACAGTTGATAAAGAAGCTGCGATCGGTGAGGAAGGCTCTGAATCGATTCACTGCTCTGTCTGCGGAGAAATCATCGAGAGCACCGTTCGCCCGATTCCTGCTCTGACAGCCGGATGGATAGAAGACAAAAATGGCTGGAAATATCTGAAGAGTGATGGAACTTATCCGAAGAGCAAGTTCGAGGTCATTGATGGTAAGACATACTACTTCAATGAGTCTGAGTACCGGGTTACCGGTCTTCAGACGATCGAAAATAAGAAGTATTATTTCAACAATGACGGAGTGATGCAGACCGGCTGGCAGACGATCGCCGGCGAAAAGTACTATTTTGACAATGATGGTGCCGCGCACATCGGCTGGCTTCAGTATGGAGGAAAATGGTACTACTTCAGGCTAACCGGTGTGATGCATACCGGCACGCTGTATAAAGCTGGCAAGTATTACTATTTAAGGAAGGACGGAACACGTCTCAGCGGCTGGCTGATGGTCGGAGGTAAGACTTATTATCATAAGTTAAACGGTGAGAGACATTTCGGCTGGTTGAAGGTGAACGGTAATTACTATTACTTTAAGACCAATGGAGAGATGGTCACCGGTCGGTATAAGATTGGCAACAGGTGGTATACGTTTAATAAAAATGGAGTAAGGCAGTAATTTGAAGACCCTGTCCATGATATGTGGGCAGGGTTGTTTTTATATAGTTTAATCCGGAGTTCCTTCGAGATTCTAACCCAGAGAGCTTCTCAAAACTCCACTTATAACGTAGAAAAGGCATTCCCTGTTTTAAGGAATGCCTTTCGCTTTTTGTCCGAATGCCCTCAGTCGGGCAATCCTCATTTCTACTTCAGCTTGTAGCACTGGATGAGCCATTCAATAGACTGTGTCAATGCCCTCTGGCGGGCTAATATCATTTCTACTTTCTTCTACATCAATGATATCCTCCACGTCTCTGACGGGTGTCAATGCCCTCAAGCGGGCTTATACCATTTCTACAAAAGAAAAGGAGATAAGATATGAAGAAATTTATTATTGTGTCAATGCCCTCAGACGGGCTTATACCATTTCTACAGGGAACTCAGAACTGAAACAATCGAATTAGAACGGTGTGTCAATGCCCTCAGTCGGGCTTTTACCATTTCTACGCGATATATTCGTCATGGAAAATGGAAGCAAAATGTGTCAATGCCCTCGAGCGGGCTTATACCATTTCTACCTACCCCCTAAAAAACCCCTTATTTATGCGGCTTTCCGGGCACGTTTGTGCACGTATTTTTCTAAATTGTCAGATTTTTGCGATAATAAGGATTAAAATTGGGCAGGTCGTGAATTGTTTCTCACTATCACACAATTTGAGGAGTTCTATATTCTCAATTATAACCCATGAGCCGGAACATTCAATATTGTATTTCTAACTACTGCTCAACAAAAAAAACCATAAAAATTTCCTCGTGCTACAATGAGCACTGCATCATTATAACCACACCAAAGGAGGTACATCATGAACAGCATCAAATTATCGGACAGCAACACCCAGCTCAAGCAGGTTACGGAAGACCTCAGGGCAGTCCAGACTGTAATAGCAACCATTGAAGGAGAGGAAGCAATTTCCTGCGAACGTGAGACACTGACTGTTGTAATGAGAGCTCTGGATCCAATCATCAGTGCTCTTGAGGAGACTATACAGAATCTTTCTGAAGCAAAAGAGTGACAGGCACATCTCGTCTACCGTATCGGACGCTGCATCGGTGAAGCGCTGAAAATTAAAGGGAACAGCACAGTGATCAGCACGGTAGGACCCATGCTCACAGCATGCCGAATTTCCGAAAAATTAGTATGATTTTTGATGTTTTTTTGGAAGAACGGATATCGGGGGCAGAATTGTACCACTGCAAAGTTAAAAGGAAAAAAAGAGCAGGTTTTTGGCCTGCTCCCAGCTCATCAATCTATCTTCTAAGCGAGACGCTGATTCTATCAGAGGGTATTTCATACAGAATATCCGGCTCTGGCAACGGTACTGGTACTGTACTGCGCTTAATCGGTACACCATCTCGTACATCAAAGCAGTGAATCATACTTCCGTCATCAATAACGCAGATTCTGTCTTTCTGGAAGTACTCTGCTCCGTACACTTTAGATACCCATTCTGTAATCATATGCGCTCTGAGCTCGATACTGTTTTGGAGTCTGCGAACGCTTTCCGGAGACAGCTCCGTAATAGACAGAGAACTATCTGAAGATATAATTGAAGGTTCAGTGATATCCTTCCTCTGATAAAGATACTCTAATCGCATCCTATCTGTTTCATCATCCGTTGTTCCCTGCAAGTCTTCAAATTTGTGCAGCATCGAATGGCTCGAAATGAAACAGCACTCCAGATTTGTTATATGATTGTTTTGCGGATTCTTGTCCTTATGATGTACTACGTACGTACGCGACTCCTCTGCGATTTTGCGAAGATTGGTCTTTGAACTGCTAATACCTTCGGGCAGTTTATAATTGTCTGGCATTTCCTTCTTGTTCTTAATCGCATCGTAGGCAAACGAAAACCAGACCGCCCTGTGTACATATGTCCTATATCCGAACTGAAGATATCCCTCATTATTGGGTGACTGCTTTAAGAAATATGGGGTACCACTCAGTATGGTAATCGTTCTCCCGAAGCTTGTCACAAAGTGGTACTTGTGTACCTTGAAGGTTTTAAAGTCATAGCATCTGACCATCTCTTCGCCTTCAAGAAGCATATGTTCCTCTCCCGTCTTTCTGTCAATTATGGGAAGCTTCCTGTCTCTTATTTTCTCTGCAATTCTTCTGACCTTCTGCGCCTTTGAACGATGACTGTTCTTGTTTTTCTTCTTTGTATTCGTACTCTTCCGCCCCATTATTATTCTCCTCTAAACCATTAAATAAAACAAAAATATAATTGACTAATTTAAAATAAAATAATATAATATAACGTTAATTATTTTCGATTCAGACTATAATACATAAGTCACTGATTGTCAAGCTCTCCCTCTGGGAGTTTTTATCGTGTAAGGAGAACTATGAAGAAGCCTGTGATATATAACCCAGATGACCCGATTGAGGTCGCAGTGAAGACTAATCTTGAAGAAGGACAAGTTTTTGGTAATTTTAATGAGCTGTGCCGGCTCTGCGGAATTACACCAGATGCTGGTGGTAAACAACGGAATCTTGCCAAAGCCACTCTTTCCCATTATGTCGACTTCACCGAATTCGTACCAGAAGGACGAAGAAGAGCGAACTATCGCATTAATGAAATATATGATGTTCCTCATCTGCAGTCTGGAAGAGGTGGTCGATACAGAAGCAGGCTGATCCGTCTGATTCACTTCTATCTCACGAACATCGAAAGCGGTACTCCGACTAATAGTATCATCATGACATATGACCAGCTTGCAGAAGTTGTCGGTCTCATTAACCCTGCCTTTACAGAGCTTGTTCTTCTTCGTAATGGCGAGACTAACCTATCAAATGCACTGCCCGAATTTGTAATGAAACTGAATCCCAGACATATCAGTGATTTCATTGCATCCTGCAGAAGCCGGTTCAACGAGTATCTGCGTGGTGCTCTTCATGATATGGATAATCGTGGACTGATTAAGAGCTTCGATGAAAATTATTGGCTGAGCATGTCAGATGGCTCACAGCGCTGGGCTGAAGACTGGGAGCATGAAATTATCAGTCGTCTTTTCGATGAGCTTGTTACCAATGTCAAGCCTCTGCACCTTATGAATAAAGCAGAGCGCAAAGCTGTCCTCACGCACCTCATGAAGGCAATCAATGCCGAGCGTAAATGGCACTATGAAAACAGCGACGAACTTGAAGAGGTTCCTGATACTCTAATTCTGCAATTCTATAAAAAAATCCTTATCACCTATAATTTGGATGAAATGAGAACAGCCGCAGAACGCAGCTCTACTCCTCTCCTTCATCCGGAGCAGAACATTATGATAAAAAAGGAACTAACTGCTCTCTTTTCTGAGACTATGAAGCAGGTGTTCACGAACCAGTATAACGGACTAATACGTTCCGAACAGAGAAAGAATGAACAGATTAGCGAAAATCTCGCATTTGGGGATCTCTCATATCAGACGCTGTATGCCTTCATATATGATGATTATATCGATGTAATGGATAAGCTGATAGCATTAGCAATACACCGAAGGTGATAACATTAAAAGGTACCTTAAATCCATTATGTATTGTCTATATATTACATAACGGTTTTAAGGTACCTTTTGTGTTTTAGTGGGCTATGCCCACACCCTAACCACTCGTCGGCTTGTACGGTTTTGATTTTTTATTTTTTTTGCTCCGCAAAAAAAAGTAAAAAATGAAAACCGAAGCCTCCGAGTGATTTTTTTTTAAATTCTTACGCTTCCTGCGGAAGCGAAGAATTTGTAAAAGAAAATGAATTTTCTTTGAGGGGATTAGTGTTCTCTTATGCTTCTTGAGCGAGAAGTCGTTCCAATTTTTCTGAAGCTGTTATATCAACAGATTCCAGAGCATGACCATATACATCCAGAGTTGTTGATGCATGCTTATGCCCCATCCTCTTGGTTACTGTCTCAATATCGATTCCAGATGCAAGAAGCAGTGTTGCTGACGTATGTCTCAAGTCGTGCAGTCGGATCTCCGGGAGACGCTGATTTGGATCGCACTGTCTGTTGTACCAAGCAATAATATCCTTGAATTTCTGGCGAGGCGATGAAACATTCATCTGCTCTCCATTTTTCTGAATAAATACCCACTGCTGACCAAAATCCAGAATCTGCTTACCTTTCCACTTCTCCCCCATCTGAAAAGCGTGTGCACGTTCTTCCAACTTCCATTTTTTTAGAATCTCAAAACACTGTTTTGGGAGCCGTATAGTCCTGTATCCTGCATACGTCTTAGGCGATTTGATAACTTGCCCTTCTTTGAGATTGGCTGTAGCCTTGCAGATCCGCACTGTGTTCTCATCAAAATTGACATCATCCCAGACGAGTGCGATCATCTCTCCTCTTCTGAATCCAGAATACAGCGCCAGCGTAAAATATGCCTGATACTGGATCGATACCTCAAGCCTCTTCTCACGTGCTTTAGCATGGTATATCTTCCCCGATTTTCCCCACAGGCAATCGTGCTCCTTTTCCGTATAAACATACTCCATAGTCAGCGCTTTCAGAAACCGATTCGCCTGCTCAAGGTTGAAGCAGTGTATTTCCTCCACATACCCTGTGTTCATATTATCAACCTTCTGCTTAGGAAGCTGTACTCGCTGACATGGGTTCTCACTGATGACCTGCATCATGAATGCGTACTTGAACACTGAGTTGATCGCTGTGAATGTTCTCCTCACCGTTTTGATTTTCAAACCGTTCGCCGATTCTTCATCAATAATGCGCTGAATATGCAGAGGCGATATTTTGGCGATTTTCAGACCTCCAATATAAGGAGACACTCTCTTTTCCAATATATTGGAATAGTCTTCAATACTTGACTGAGTCAGATTTTTGGATGCCCATCCGCTCCTCCAGTCAATAACGAACTGGTCAAAGGTCATCTTATTTCCTTGAACGTATTTCCCCTCGTGTACCCTCATTTCAAAATCATGGACAAACGCATCAAGCTCAGCCTTTATCCGCTTTGCAGTCCTCTCTGTCGGAAAAAACGTTTCTGATGCGAAGACCTGCTTCCCGTCTGTTCGCCGTCCGTTGGAGACACGAATCAGATATGAGACTGTCCCATCTTTCCCTATTCTCTTTGTGATACTTGCCATTTCGGAGTCCTTTCCGAATACAGGCATGCTCATTTTTTGTTCAACATTTGTTCAACATGTTCAACATTTTGTACCAAAACCAGCTGAAATATCCGTTCATCCTCTCGGCTCAAGGTACCGAATCGTCCTACTCATTTGTTCCTCGAAGCTGTAAATTCCTCTTAATAGCGCTGAATTGGTACTTTTTAGGTTCTTATCAACCCCTGTGAGAAAATAGTGCTTGACTTTCGTTCTCAAATTAGGTATCATAATCTTTGCTTATTGCGAGGCGTGGCTCAGTTTGGTAGAGCGCTGCGTTCGGGACGCAAATGGTTTTAACTAATATAGCGAATCATTGATGAGTCGAAAAGGTTGATTTTATCAGCTTTTTGGGCTTCTTTTTTTGTCTAAAACACTCTCCTGCTTATCAAAAATCCTGTCCTTGTTCAACATTTGTTCAACATCAGCCTGTATTCTGTTTGTTTTACAATTATTTCTACATACTTATTATATCACAATGGGTACCTTTTATTTTCAATAATTTAAATATAAACATACATTTGAAATTACAAAGTACCCATTAAGCATCTTTTCATATCGCCATACCCCAAAAACGACCAAGAGCAGTAACCCTTCATGTCGTTTTGTCTTTATAGGCGAATTCGTGGTATCATATCAACAGACCACCCACCTACTAACTGAATGCAAGGAGTGTTCTTCTATGGGATACCAGAGCGAAGCCGAGCTGGAGAATCAGCTCATAAAACAGCTGAACGAGCAGGGATACAAGTCTGTAGTCATCAAGGATTACGATGCCCTGCTTGCCAATTTCCGGGAACAGTTCAACAGTTTCAACAGTGAGAAACTCGGGGACGTTCCACTCTCTGATAAGGAATGGGACAGGCTCCTCAACTATATGCTTGGACGTTCCGTATTTGAGTCTGCAAAGGTATTGAGGGACAAGTATGTCCTTGAGCGTGATGACAACAGCAAGGTATATGTCAGTTTCATCG
>ODAI011495702.1_pt1 | contig 13240 bp, 10 predicted proteins | sample 1539321 | NCBI WGS metagenome assembly ODAI01 (sample SAMN02144231, study PRJEB22623) | gut metagenome | biome: sheep rumen | host: Ovis aries | place: New Zealand | reverse complement strand
TCTTTTTCTACCGGCGAGTTAATAAACTTACGCGCGGTGACAGTTCCGTCCCTGTGCATAATGCAGCAGGCAGAATCTGTGTTTACGCCGAGATCAACAGCACAAATGGTTTCAGGGATGATATATCTTTCTGGATTTGAGTATTCTACATCCGGAAGATCATATTTCCCCTCGTATGAAAAACGAAGGTACATCTTGTGCATACGTTTTTCAAGCGTAGGAGCGCTCTCTGAAAGATTCCGGCAATTTTTTTGAATGTACTTTACATCCGTTTTTCGGAGATTAAGATTTTTCCAGACCCAGTCATGTCTAATATATAACTTGATCTGACATGAAAAATCATCTGTCCGTTTGAACATATCTCTGTTAAAAAGACACGGCATAACAGCCTGCGTGTGACTCAGGACAGGCTGCCTTCCCTCACGGCCATTATCTTCCCAGTTGGCAAGCTGTGAGCGATAGGACCTGACAATACCAAGCGCTTTATCAACAGCGTTTTTACGAAGCTCACTTGGAAATTTCACAAACCGCTTGTCAAACTCGGGGAACCTTGCAGCCCTTTTCTTAGTGCTGTGAATATTGATTGTAATATACCGCTGCGCATCGTGGTTGTTAAGATCTTTCCATTCGTTATAGGTTTTCTGGCATACAGGAATAAGATACGATACAGCATCCCTGTAGATGCGTATCGTATCTTCAAACTGTCTGTAATTCAGACCGCTTAATTGAATTCCGTATGATATAGTATCCTGCATGTGTTTCTCCTACATTGACAAACATATGTTCTATACTTATAATATACTATAATACTACTTAGTTGTCAATGATATGAGGGAGTATCATATGTCAGAAAAACAGGCTGTTTATAAGAAGAATCGTCATTCGTGTTATCTATTAAAATATCATTTAGTTGTTGTGACAAAATACCGCCATCCGGTACTTACTGAAGAAGTCAGCAACAGACTTTATGAAATTACACGTGATGTATTTGTCAATGCCTGGGGATGCACTGTAATTTCCATGAAAACGGACCAGGATCATATTCACGTTTTATTTGAAGCGCCGCCACAGGTACAATTGTCAAAGCTGGTGAATAACTATAAAACAGTGTCTGCCAGACTGCTTCGTAAAGAATATGCCAATTTTCTTAAAAAATACTATTGGAAGCCATTCTTTTGGAGCAGATCATATTTTATCGGTTGTGTGAGTGATGTAACAGAAGAGATTATTAACACATATATAAATAACCAGGGAGAAGACTAATTGCGGCATTACCTCCACCCAAGCCTTCGGCTATGGATGGAGTACGCATAAACGCCGCTCTAATATCAATCAGCAGCGCCTTCTTCGTTCCTGTCAGCAGAAAGAACCGGACGCCGCCGTCCAGTATCTGCCAGGTGTCCGCGTTCATCTGAATTATCTCATGCCCCATGGTCTGTGTACCTCCTTCATATTTTGACAACCGTCAACTCAGTCGGATTGCAGCCGCGCCCAGCGGCAGGAACGCCGGAGGCGTTCTCGAATACAAAGTCAGTATATCATGGGCGGGAAGGACGTTTTCTAAATACTCCTGCTGCGCTCCCAGCCGTCGCCCGCATCGGTCTCGTGGCGGACAAAGCGGAAATCGCAGATGCTGCCTCCCTGGCAAAGTGTCTGTGTCCGAATGAAATCGGTATATGGAAGGCTGCCGTAATTGATGATGTCTGCATGGCAGCACATTGCACCGAGCTTCATCATGCCGCGCCTTCCGAAGATCTTTTGATAAATGCACTCCTTGCACTCAAAGTGGAACTCATCCTTCGGATCGTCCTCATGCCATGTATAGCGCCATCCATAGCCGGATCCCTTCCTGAAGCCAAAAGGCACGATTTTCTTCATGAGCGGCAGGAAAATGCTTCTTTTCGCCAGCTTCTGCATGCCGGAGGGATCGAGGAACTTCCACATTTCTTCAGAGACAGCCCGGTAAGCTTCTTCCTCGCTCTTCCCGTGCTTTTGCAGGACTTCGTAAAGCGCAATCGATGTCAGGATCTGCGCCATATGCTTATAATTCCCCTTATCGCAGTACTGCCGCTCTTCCTCCAGAAGCTCCCCCATTCGTTTGTATGTATCACTCTGTATCTCTTTCGGGAGTGTCGGAAAATAGTTCCGGTAGCGGCTTACGGCCACCATCTTCTCAGGAATATATTTGTTCATTTTCTCTTGCCTCTCTATCATGCCCTGCTCCGGGGGCCTGGCAGCTCCCCGCTCCAGAGCCCTGCCAGGCCCTGCTCTCACGGTTCTTTTGCAGGTATTAGCATTAGCTAACCAGTACCAATTGTTATACATGCCTGCCCGCGTCATATCAAGAAATATTAGTCTGATGTATACTATTACGGCATGCATTATGTACATGCCGTATGTAAAATCTCCGGAGGTCTTCTATGCATACCTGGTTCTATGAAAAAGTGAAGGAGCGTCTGATCCGCTACGCAAAAATCGACACGCAGTCGCAGGTCGGCTCGCAGGCGGTGCCTACGACGATGCAGCAGTTTGATCTTGCGCGCATGCTGCGGGATGAGCTTAAGAGCATCGGCGCCTCGGAGGTCTTTCTTGATGAGAAGTGCTGTGTCGTTTATGCAAAGCTGCCCTCCTCCGGGCGTAAGAGACACGATCCCGAGGGCCGCAGAGTCAGCAGGCCCTGGGGATCCGGAAGGCCCTTCGGGCTGATCGCCCACATGGACACGGCGCCGGACGCCTCCGGCCAGGGTGTAAAGCCGTGGGTCCTGGAAAACTACGGCGGCGGCGATATAACGCTGAATGAGAAGGAAAATATCATCATGCGCGCAAGTGATTTTCAAAATCTTCGCGCGTATATCGGGCAGGATCTGATCCTGACAGACGGGACAACGCTCCTCGGGGGAGACGATAAGGCGTCGATCGCTGCGATCATGACCTTCGCGGAATATCTTCTGCAGCATCCGGAGCTTCCGCATCCTCTGATCAGCCTTGCCTTTACGCCGGACGAGGAGGTCGGCGGCCTTGCAAGGGATCTGGATCTGGCACGTCTCGGGGTTCCGGTCGCATACACGCTGGACGGCGACCATCTCGGCTGGTATCAGGATGAAACCTTCAACGCGTCGGAGGCTGTAATAAATATTGTCGGCCGCAGTGTACATACGGGCACGGCAAAGGGAATCATGGTCAACGCCGCCGACATCGCCGCAAAGCTTATTTCCATGCTGCCGGAAAATGAACGTCCCCAGACGACAGAGGGCAGAGAGGGCTTCTATCATGTTGTGTCCTGCGAATCTGTCTGTGAACATGCAAGGATCCGGCTGATCATCCGCGATCACGACAGCGGTCTGTTCGCAAAAAGAGAGGCTTTTATCGGGAGCTGCTGCGAGGAATTGAACAGGCAGTACGGCACCGGTACGGTGAGCCTGCAGATACTGCCGACCTATCGCAACATGAAGGAAGTGATTGATACCGTGCCCGATATGATACAGGATCTGCGGCAGGCAATCACAGACGCAGGCCTTACGCCCGTGTGCGAGCCCTTCCGGGGAGGAACGGACGGCTCCGCCCTCTCCCACAGAGGACTCCCCTGCCCCAATTTAAGCGCGGGCTATGAAAATGCCCACGGAAGATTTGAATATGTCCCGATCCAGTCGATGGAAAAGAACGTGGAAATTCTCCTTGCCCTTGCGGCGCTCCGGGCATGATCATGTCAGGGCGGGTATGACCGCGTCAATGTGAAGAAAGAAGGCCTCCGGCAAAGGAGAATTTCCTTAGCCGGAGGCCTTCCTGCATGTCGTTATTACATCCACTCGGACGGATCGCTCCAGCCTCTCTTTCCAAGATACTTTTCAAGGGGCATCTTTGCGATCTGTTCCTTGCTGAGCCCGGAATTCATCATCCTAGCCCAGCCGCCTTCCGCCTTTCCACCGCTCACGGCGTCCGAGGGCTTCATGAGATTCATGAGGGGCTCGCCCGCCTCGAAACGCCTTGCGTTCTCGCGGATGATCTCAATCGTGGCGGCCTGTCTGTCCGGAACCTGGGGCGTTGAATGCGGCGTGATGTAAACATTCGGCATATGCCATAAAGGAGAATCCGGAGACAGGGGCTGCTCCTCAAAGACATCAAGTCCCACCTTACTGAGAATCTCCTTATAATTCAGGTCACCCTGGCTCACCCAACGGACCGCAGGTAAAGTCCGTAAAGCTGGATGAAGGCGCAGCCTCCCACATGAAGCCCGGCAGCATCTTCATCGAATTTCAACGCCTGCGCAGAAGGAACGCTCACGCCCTTCGAGCCAGGCGTTTTTTGTGACCGTATAGGAGTCTGTAAGACGGATATCTTCAGAAGATGCTCCCACCTGTACTTCAATTTCGCCCTTCTCAATCTTCCACTTCATATCCTCATCGAGGAAGGCCATCTGGCTGGGAGAGATCGTGAAGCGAATTTCCTTTTCTTCGCCGGGCTGCAGCCATACGCGTGCAAATCCCTGAAGCTCCTTATTGGGTCTTGTCATGGAGGCCTGCACATCCTTAAGATACAGCTGCACCACCTCGGTGCCGGCCATGCTGCCTGTATTTTTCACCTTGAATGATGCCGTCAGCTTCTCAAAAGGTGCGGCTTCCCTGCGGTCAATGCACAGGTCGGAATACTCAAATGTCGTATAGCTCAGGCCATGGCCGAAACAATACCTCGGGCGGTGCGGGCAGTCCACATAGTCCGTAAAGCCGATGCTGGGACTCTGATGCCAGGCGGAGCCGTTCGGATGATTGTAGTATACCGGGATCTGGCCGGCATTATATGCAGCAGAAACCGGCATTTTTCCCGAAGGATTGTATTTTCCCAAAAGTACTGCGGCCACCGCCTCCGCGCCGAATTTCGCAGGTGTAAATGCCTCCACAATGGCATCCAGCATTCCGTCCGCCGTATCGGAGGAGATCGGACGCCCGTCGAAGTGCACGCCGACCATGGGCCTTCCGAGCTTTGCCGCCTCGCGGATAAAGGCATCCTGGCAGGCGGGGAGATTGATGTACGTACCGTCGACGCCTTCGCCCATAGTTGCAATGGAGCCGGAACCGTTCTTGCCACCGAGAGTCAGGATCACCGCATCGGCCTGCCCGACAATTTCCAGAGCCTCGGGGAAAAGCGACTCATCCGCACCCGCCTTGTGATAGCCGGGGGCATAGAGGATTTTCACGCCGGGCAGCTCATCGCGAAGGACCTGCAGAAGACTCCTGCACTGAGGCTCAAGCTTTCTGAGAACCTGGTTGAATTCCTCCGTCTCATCCGCCTGGACATTGGTGCCGGGAACTCTCTCCATCTCCGCTTTCCTGCTGTCGCCTCCTGCGCCGACGCCTGCCATGGAATTCATGGCCGCATGCATCGCCTCCACCATGCTCAGGTGTGTATATCCGCCGAAATAGTACCTTGCGTTTGCGGCCTGCGGGCCGATCACCGCGATGGTCTTCTCCTTGCCGGAAAGAGGCAGCACGCCGTTGTTCTTAAGGAGGACAATGCTCTCCTGCGCCGCCCTGCGGGAGACCTCGTCGTCCCCGCCGTGATGCACTGTCTCCTCCAGCTCCGCCCCCTGCAGGGAGAAGGGATTTTCAAAAAGACCCATCCGGAATTTCGCCTCCAGCACACGCAGTACCGCGGCGTCCACATAGGATTCGTCGGCTTCACCATTTTCAAAGAGCGCTTTCATCTCGCGGAATGCCGCGGGCATGGGCAGCTCCACATCCAATCCTGCCTTCAGGCAGCGGTAACCCGCCTCGCCCTTTGTTTCCCCGGTTTTCTGATAGAGGAAGGTATTCTCCGCTCCGCCGTAGTCGGAGACAGTGACGCCCTCAAACCCCATCTCCCCGCGAAGAAGTCCTGTCAGGTACTGCCTGCTGGCGTGCATGGGCAGTCCGTTGACAGAGCAGTAGCAGGGCATAATACCCCGCAGCTGCGCTCCGGTAATTGCGGCCTGGAAGGGCTTTGCATAGACCTCTCTTAAAAGTCTTTCGCCGATTTCGACATCCGTCCCGTGAATGCCGGCAGCGCCGCGGTGGAATCCCGTAAAGTGCTTTGCGGCGGATTCGGCATGGCGCCCCGCGGTCTCATTTGCCTGAATTCCGCGGGTAAATGCGGTGCCGAGAGCTGCAGCCAGAGTCGGGTCCTCACCGTAGGACTCGGACTGACGGCCCATGCGGGAGTCGCGGGAAATATCCAGGACCGGTGCAAGGACCTGTGTAATGCCGAAAGCGGCCTCCTGGCGGGATACGATTTCGCCGATCTTCTCCTCAAGCTCCGGGTCAAAGGCAGCGCCCCGGTTCACCCCGGAGGGGAAGGTTGTGGTGTCCTGGATAAAGGCGCCGCAGACACCCTCCATGTGAAACACGGCGGGGATATGCAGACGGCTCGATTCCATCACCGATCTCTGAAGCTCCCGCTGCCAGGCGGCCGCTTCTTCCATGCTGTCACAGGTTCGGAATCCAAGCGTGCTGATCTGGCCGATTCCGTTCTTAAAAAAGGCCGCCATCTCCTTTTCCCGGCCTTTTACAGAGAACACCCCGACAAGCTGCGCGAGCTTCTCATCCAGGGTCATTTCCTTAAGCAGCAATTCTGCCCGCTCATGGGGCGTTAATGCAGTATCCATATAATTTTTCATGACTTGAGCTCTCCTCGTAATATCAAAAACGGCAGGACGGGCGGCAAAAGCCTCCCATCCTGCGCCTGACTGTTCTATTATGCCTCAGCTTTTACCGCTTCCGCCATATTTTCATGTTTAAAATCTTTAACCTTCTCGTCGAGCCTGACGGAGCGCATGATGATTACAATTACAATGTAGAAGATCAGCGGCACTACGCTTGCAAGAAGACGAATGGCCATGATGCTGGATGCGGGCTGGACGGCCAGTGTCCCGTCATAGTGGACAAGGCTGAGCAGTGCTCCGAGAACGAAGCCGCCGAAGGCTCCTCCGATTTTTGCAGTCAGGCCGAAGAGCGCACCCATGGTACCTTCCAGACGCTGATTGCCCATCATTTCGTTATAGTCGGCACAGTCGATGATGTACATGTTGAACATCATGTTGAAGGGAACGGCGCCGATGGCGTTGAAGAGGCCTGCCACAACGACCAGAAGGAAGTTTTTGCCGGCAAGCAGCATGAGAAGAGAACCTATGATGCAGGAAATGAAACCCATCGTGACCATTTTGTCCTGTCCCATCTTCCGGCGCATCACCGGCATCAGGAACGCGAGGGGAAGACCAATCACCGAGAAGGCAGCGGTCACACCCATAAGTCCGACGTTGCCGATGACGTGTGTGAAATAGTAAACAGAGACTCCCATGCTGGTAACCGTTGCATAAAGGAAACGGACGATACCGATCATCAGCGCGGGGCGGTTGGTCTTAAAGAGTGTCACAACATCTGCAAGCTTTAACTGCTCGGACTGGACGTCAGCCTCCGAGTTGTACTGCTCCTTGATCGTGAGCATACGCACCAGGCCGAGGATCGTCAGGGGAAGCGCCATCATGCCGATCAGGCGGCTCCAGCCGGCGGCGGAGGTAGCGATCTTCGCAACGCCCATGGGGAACAGGATGTTGAAGGCAAAGCCGGCGCCCATCGTAAAGAACCCGGAATAAGCGGTGAGCTTGGTCTGCTGTTCCTTCGTCTTGAAGGCGCGTACCAGATAGACTACGTTATTGCCGTTGAGGAAGGTCGTGCAGACGGCGTTCATGAACACATACATGAAGAAGATCCAGATATACTTGGCGACAGTAGAGAACCCTTCCGGGACAGAGAAGAGTCCCCAGGTGCTCAGCCACAGGAAAAGCATGAAAATCTCATAAGGCCGGCCCTTCCCCCATCTGGTATTGGTCTTGTCGATGATAACGCCCGCGATCAGGTCCGTTACGCCGTCGACCAGCTTACTGACAAGAAAGACAGCGCCGACGATGACAGGCTCAAGGCCCAGTGTGTCGGTGCAGTAAACAGTGACAAATCCCAGCACCAGTGCGCTAAGCGCAACGGATACGGAGCTGGTTGACCACAGAAGGAGTTTCCCAAAGCCAAGCCTGTTATCCGGATTCTTGATACGTTTTTCCTTGCTCATTCCGATACCTCCATAATTATCAGTTTCATCTGCTTATACCCGAAAGCAACTTTCTGATTTGATTATAAAAAAACTGAAAAAATGGAACAGTCATGGATTGGCTACCGGGGATAAAAATTGGTCAACCTTCGGCTAAATTGTGCTGCGTGCGGAATTCCGTCGGTGTCTTTCCGGTCTTTTCCCGGAAGACCCGTGTGAAGTAGTTTCTCGAAGAAAACTGCAGCAGCTCGCTGATTTCCTCTACGCTCAGTTCCGTGGAGAGGAGACATACCTTGGCATAATCCAGCCGGGCATCCTTGATATAATCCGTCAGCTTTACGCCCATCTCCTTCTGGAACTTTCGCGTCAGATAGTACTCTGCATAGCCGATCTGCCCTGCAATGCGCTGTATGCTCAGATCGTCGGTAAGGTGAGTCGCGATATATTCGCAGCATTCCTGGATATGTCTGGAGATGTCTCCCTGGTTTCTGGCCTGATGCACATGCCGTATAAAGTCGTCCAGAAGCCGGACATTCAGTTCGCGCAGCTCCGTGACCCTGGTCAGCTTGTCCGCTTCGCGAAGATATCTGGTCTCCAGATCAATGGCAATTTTGGGACTGAGTCCTCCTTCTATGGACGCGCGGGTGCAAAGCGCCGCATTCGCCACCACCTTATACAGCTCACTGCGAACGGGATTGCCGGACAGAGGCAGGTCCAGCACAGAGTAGTTGAGACTGTTGAGCACGTCCATATAGTTCAGGTTGCCCTCCCGGACGCATTGCAGGAACATCTCCTCCTGACTGTGTACAAGAGAGTAATCTGCCCAGCTCCTGTCTCCGGGCTTTACCGGAGCGCTGTTCCGGAGCAGTTCCTGAGTCTGGTAATGAACATCTCCGGGAGCCAGAGTCTTGAAAGTAACGGTATAATGCAGCATCCTGGCATAGGCAAGAGCCGTCTGCGCCGAAACAATCGGGACATCCGACAGCACTGAGCGATAGGCTGTCACCTCTGTAAACGGGATCTCCCTGTCAGAAGCCATACTGCTCAGTCTGGTTCTGAGATACTCCTGCGAGGTGCTGGCATAGAACATCGGTCCCATCAGCACCAGCATCGGGGAGCCATTGCTCAGAACTATGTTCTCACCAAGCCAGATCAATCCGAGCCGGTCGCTCATAAGGAAGGGAACACTCAGCTCCCGTGCCTCGCCAAAGGCATAATCCTGACAGCCGCCCAGACAGAAGAGCTTTTCCAGCTGTGATTCATGTATGGCAGAAGAATAATACAAATGACGTGTCGTACCGGAAAAGCACCAGGTACAGATCCGATGTCCGCTGTAAACGATCCCCATAAGGTTAAGCAGCCGTACCTCCACCGGACGAAGCTCATCATGTTCCATCTTCATACGGATCCCCCTTTCCGCGAAAGCTTCAATAATTATAAGCAATCTGCCCTGTAATCCGCAATTCCTGCAGGTCCTGCACGCGTTGCAGGTCCCTGGCAAAAATCCGCTTCAGCACACTGCACAAAAATGCTTGACTATTTTTGTGAAAGTGTTACAATGCCATCTCGTACCTGATGGTACAGAAAGGACTTACAAGTATATGAGCAGTAAACATGCAAACCACAGTCAGAAAAGCCTTATGGGAGCACTTCGCAATTATCTGAATGAGAACCGTTGCTTCTTTGCAATTGCATTCACCAGTGTTCTTGGCGATGAACGCAGCGCAGAGCTTCTGGCGGAACTCGTCCGCTGATCGCGGACTTTAATCACACAAAAGTAAGGACGCGGAGAAACTCCGCGTCTTTTTTTCTCCAATTTTTACCCCTCGTGGCGACAGCATGCGTTGTCCCGGATGTCCGGATTAATATAATTAAAATCAGTTTACTTTTAATATGACCCGGAAAGGAGCAGCAAAATGGAAAAAGTCATTTTTCACGCAAAACATGACCCCAGATATCAGAAGCCTTTCATCGATCTCAGGGAAAAGCGGGAGCGCAGACTCCCGGACGGAAGGGTTCTCCCCTACCTCTATGTGCACGGCGGCTTTGAGGATACCGGCCTGAAGTTTGCGGTCTCTTTTCCGGAAAAGGATGCCTTTGAGGGCCGCTTTTTCCAATACCTCTCTCCTTTCCCCGGCCCCGATGAGGAACTGGCCTCTCAGGGCAAACAGGGTGAGGACGATATCATCGCCTTTTCTCTTCTGCACGGCGGCTATTTCCTTGAGACCAACATGGAAGCGGGCGCTGCGCCGAATCCGGCCGGTGACAACACGGTGGTATGGAAGTCCAGCGCGGCTGCGGCCGAGTATTCCCGCGATCTTGCCATGGAACTCTACGGGTGCGGGAGGCCTTACGGCTATGTCTTCGGCGGGAGCGGCGGCGGGTACAAGACCATGGCCTGTATTGAGAATACCGATGCCTGGGACGGTGCCGTCCCTTATGTAATCGGCTCGCCCGTGAGCCTTCCGAACACGATCACGCTCCATGTCCAGGGCCAGCGCGTGCTGCGGCATGTTTTCAAAAGGATTGTAGACAACGTTGACGCGGGCGGCAGCGGCGATCCCTGTGACGGATTAAATGAGACCGAAAGCGCGATGCTCCGCGAAATCATGGCCATGGGCTTTGACCCCCGCATCTGGTACTGCGAGGCAAACGGACAGATTAACGACGGCTCTCTTCCCGTGCTCTCTCCCGTAGTCAGGATGAGCGATCCGGACTACTTCAAAGACTTCTGGACAGCGCCCGGATATCTGGGCGCTGATCCGGGCAGCAGCGCCTGCCGCGACCGGCTGCAGTTTAAAAGCCGCGTGCGCAAGGTTCACCTGCCCGGTGCCGCTCCCGAAAAGCCTGAGATCGATGACCGCAACGGTGTGGACACTGCCTGGCAGAAAATGCTCGCTGACGGCGCCGGCGCCTGGATACAGCTGGAGGATGTCCCCCGGGGCGACGATCTGTATCTGCAGGGCGTAAATGTCTGCGTACTGAGCGGCGAAGCCGCAGGTACAAATCTCCTGCTGGACAGGATTGAGGGCGACTGCATCACCATCGGCATGAGCTATGGCATCAGTGATCTTGCAGGCATCCTGGGAAAGATCCGCCCCGGCGATGAGATCCTGCTGGATAACTCCGATTACATAGCACTCCAGTCCTACTACCGGCATCAGGTACCGGCCGACCGGAGCTTCCACGCCTGGGACCAGTTCAGGAATGAAAACGGTGAACCCGCCCTCCCCCAGAGAAAGAGCGTCATGGGCTACTTCTTTACCGGCACCGGCACCGTGCAGGACGGCAATATTCAGGGAAAAACGATCGTGGTCCAGAGCCTTATGGATGAGAGTACCTGCCCCTGGTGCGCCGACTGGTACCGCAGCAAGGTCCGGGAAGCGAAGGGGAGCGAGAAGGATTTCCGTGTCTATTACATGGACCGCTGCATGCACGGCGATGTGACTTTTATGGAAAACAACATGGTCACCAATTACCTCGGCGCTCACCGCCAGGCTCTGCTGGATCTGGCAGACTGGGTGGAAAAGGGAATCGAGCCGCTGCCTAGCAGCGTATATGAGTATCAGAACGGTCAGATCATCCCGGCTCCGACAGCCGGGGAGCGCCGCGGCCTGCAGCCCGTCGCGGAACTGACCGCGAATGGCAGCGACTGCGCAAGGGTAAAAGCGGGTGAGCCCATTACCTTTACCGCCCACGCGCAGGTTCCCGAAGGCGCCGGTGATGTCACGGCCATGGACTTTGGTTTTAACGACAACCGGAATCTCCCCGGCGGGATTGACGCGGACTATCCCGTAAAGGGCTGTGTGGAGTGCTTTACCGAGGACGGCCTGTCCGCAGCGAAGGCCACTGTGGAATACACTTTCCCGGAGCCTGGCGTCTACTACGCAGCGGTCCGCGTCAAGGCCAACCGAAACGGGGACAAAGACGATCTCTTTACACAGGTTAAGAACATCGCCAGGGCAAAGGTCATCGTTGAATAAACAGACACGAAGCCAAAACGCCTCACTGCAGGCTGACACCTGCCGCGGTTCACGCGGGCTGGGCATGCTCCTGCTCGGTGATCGCCATGCGGATCCTGTCCTTCACAAGCTCGGCGATCTGCGGAGTCTTCAGATCCTTGTATTCATCGTACGGGATCGGCTTCAGATATCGGATAACCGGGCGGACCGGCCATTTTGTCTTATTTTTCATGGCGGAAAATACAAAAACTGCCGCACCCTTTCATGTGCGGCAGCCCAGTCAGATAAAACATTTTACAGCTTATTCTGTTACATCAGCTTCCGGAACATCGCCTCGAAGTCTGCAAGGGTAGCAGGTCTCGGGTTGCCGGGAGCGCATGCGTCAGCCGCTGCGGACTCGCAAAGGAACGGAAGATCCTCTTCCTTCAGCTTCTCAAGCTTTGTAGGAATTCCTACGTCAACAGAGAGCTGCTGGACAGCGTCGATTGCAGCCTTGCGGTATGCAGCTGCATCCATTCCGGTGGTGTCAACGCCGAATGCCGCGGCGATATCCTTGAACTTCTCGCCTGTGTACTCCTGGTTGAACTCCATAACGATCGGGAGCATCATCGCGCAGGCAACGCCGTGCGGTGTGTCATAAACCGCGCCGAGTGTGTGAGCCATGGAATGAGCGATGCCGAGACCGACATTGGAGTATGCCATAGCGGTTACGTACTGTGCAAGAGCCATGCCCTCACGTCCGTCGGGATCGTTGTCAACGGCCTTGCGAAGATTCTTTGCGATCAGCTTGATCGCCTCGAGGTCAAGCCAGTCCGCAAGCTCCCATGCTGCAGCTGTGGTATAGCCTTCGATTGCATGTGTCAGAGCATCCATACCGGTGGAAGCTGTAAGGCCTCTGGGCATGGAGGACATCATATCGGGATCAACAACCGCGACATCCGGGATGTCGTTAGGGTCCACACAGACGAATTTGCGCTTCTTCTCAACATCCGTGATGACGTAGTTGATCGTGGACTCCGCGCCGGTACCGCCGGTCGTCGGGACGGCGATGGTAAAAACGGTGCGCTTTTTGGTCGGGGCAACGCCTTCGAGCGAGCGGACGTCAGCAAACTCCGGGTTGTTCACGATGATGCCGATGCCCTTGCCGGTATCCATGGAAGAGCCGCCGCCGATCGTGATCATGAAGTCCGCGCCGGACTCCTGGTAGG
>ODAI010452437.1_pt1 | contig 13240 bp, 9 predicted proteins | sample 1539321 | NCBI WGS metagenome assembly ODAI01 (sample SAMN02144231, study PRJEB22623) | gut metagenome | biome: sheep rumen | host: Ovis aries | place: New Zealand | reverse complement strand
TCAACATCACCGTTCGCATCCAGACGGCGTTCGTAATGCTTACCGAGCATGCTGTGAGTCTCAATCTTACCGGTGTCTCCGTCAAATCTGCGCTTCATGCCGATAGCAGACAGATCGGATACATACATTCCGCCCAACTTACGAACTTCCTTGCCGCTGGCATCCTTGGTTATCTGCTCTGTACGGCGGATCTGCATACCCTTTGAAAGTCTGATCTTGGAGACATGCATCTTGCCGTCCTGACCGCGCTTCAGACGCATAAACGGAATGCTGACCTTATCAAGCTTACCGTCCTTATTAGTCTTCCAACCGCCCATTCCGAACAGGCTCACCTTGGAGCTCTTGTCATCCTTACCGGTATTCTTGCTCCAGCTGATACCAAATACATTGCCACCCATACTTCCGTCTGCCTTCAGACCGAAGTTGAAATGCTTACCAAGGTTAAGTCCCCAGCGCTCCTTGCCTGACGCATCCTTACCCTTGACAAATATACCGCCAAGGAACGACTCCTTAACGCCGGCCTTTGGCTTCTTTTTCTTATATTTCTTGACGCTCTTGCCGCCGGCACCGCCTGCTGCGCCTTCCTGTCCCTGATCATCCTGACCCTGGGCATCTGCAGCTGCTGCACCACCGGCTCCTGCACCTGCTCCGGCACCACCTGCGCCCCCGGCTCCTGCACCTGCTCCGGCACCGCCTGCGCCTCCGGCTCCCGCACCTGCTCCGGCACCACCTGCGCCTCCGGCTCCGCCGGCAGCCTTATTATCAGCAAGCTTCTTCGCATTATTAGCAACAGCACCGCCTGCGCCTTCTTTACCTCCTGCGCCTCCGGCACCGTCAAATTTAGCTCCCTTACCGCCGGCACCGGATCCTGCTCCGGCACCGCCTTTACCGTCGAATTTAGAAGATCCGGACTTTCCTCCTGCGCCGCCTTCCTTACCTTCGCCGCCTTCCTTGCCTTCTCCTCCTTCACCGCCTTCGCCGCCTTCGCCGCCTCCGCCTCCGGCTCCGCCTTTGCCCTTACCGGCTACACTGCCGAGAAGACCGCCTGCTCTCTTGCCTATTGCCTTAGTCAGAGCGTATGCGGTAGCAAGTGCTCCCTGGAAAGCCTGTCCCTGTGCCGTTTCCATAGAAGCAGCTTCGGAACTGATCAGACCGGTGATTACAGTACCGGCGTTCATAAGAGCAAATCCGCCACCTACAAGAAATACTATACGCACGATCATATCGCCTTCCGTACTGCTTGCGAGAAACTTGATATTCCCGCTCATTACGGAGGGCACGATCATCAGATATATCTGCATTGCCACGACAGATCCGTATCCGGAGAAGAGCTGTCCGACGAACATTCCCTTCCAGGATTCATAATTCTTGCCTTCATCAATCGGAATTGAACATGCAAAGAAAGGCGAAATGACATACAGCACGATAACATTGAACATTCTGTTGATGAACTTGAATGTGGTGCTCGCCATGATATATAAGAACAGAATTCCTATTCCATAGCCGAGGATAAAGTTCATCTTGGAATACTGGAAATCACGTTCTACTGTCGAACTGTCAGTGAAATCCTTTTTTTCACCGGTATAATCCGAATAATAGTAAGCCGCTCTGAGACCGTCATAAATACCGGCTGTATCCGGACTGGTACTTGTATTGTACGCACTGAGCTTCGCAGCATCCAATGTTGCTATACAGAAGATAGTACGTCCGAGTGTTGTCTTGGAGTTGCCTTTTGTATCTGTTGAAGCAGTAACAACATCATTGATACCCGTATATACGCTCTTAAGGACTGCCCCCGACAGACGTATCATGAGCATACAGACGATAGGTATCGTGATAAGCTTAAGGAAGCTGCTGCCTGTAAGTCTGAGCACCTTGCCGACGGGATTCTTCATCTCATCACTCAGATCAGCTATAGACCTGAGAACCGAGATCAGTGAGAATGCCATCATGAGTATCAGAGAAATCGCAATGAGCACCCAGGTCGCATGCTGTACCTGCTGATTGGAAAAGAGCAGATCAAGAAGATAATACTGCTCATTATCATACGTAACAGAATCTATCCCCGCGAAGACGTTAAAGACCACCTGTATCGCATCAACGATCTTCAGGATCTCTGCCATAAGTTCGTACAGCATTCCTGCGATGATCTCATAGATCATCTCTGCCAGCCCCTTGAAAAGAGGGAAGAAAACATCGATCAGGAGAGGCTTGAGGATATTATCGAATACCCATGTGAAGACAGAGTTAAGAAGCCCGCCAAAGAAATCAATGATCGGCTTGAGGATGGCATTGTAGACTGCCTTAAATATGCTGCTGAATAATCCCAAATAAACAGATTGCATAAATTATTTTCCAAGTATCTTCTGGGTAGCCATACCCTGAATAAATGCTCCGAACCTGCTGTTCTCGTCGAGCTGTGATCCAAGTGAAGGATTGACGATCTTGACAAGCATATTACGGCTGGTAAATATAGCAAAGCTTCCGCCTAAGATGAACAGCACCTTAATGATCGTCATGCTGACTCCCTCAGGGAATGTCAGATTCTTGCCGTCGGTACCCATAAGCACCGGCAGGAACATCATATACAGTCTCATTGTTATGATCGGCGAAAAGGCACTTATAAGATAAGCCACGAATGTATCACGCCACTGGTTGAAGCTCTTCCCCTCATCAATGGGCATATATCCGACAAAGAGGGGACTAATGATATAAAGGATGAGGATCATCAAAAGCCTCTGTATCGACTGAATTATGGTAGCAAGCAGTATCAGGAGCATTGTTGCAGTGACAACCGCACATATTACCCAGTCGAAATGCACATAATCGAAGCTGTTTTCGACAGCTGTCAGATCTCCATACTTACGTCCGCTGGAAAAGGCATTAAGTGCATCTCCCTGAACCTTGGCATGGGGAGATGCAAGAATATAAAATAGCGTATCTCCGAGTGAAACCGATTCAACCTCACCGAGTCCGGTATCAATCTGAAGAAGCACCTGGGTAACCATCTGAATGGCAAATATACACGCGAACTGAAGCATCAGAAATGTCAGTATGGATTGCATCACAGTCTTGAAAACTGCACTGAGAGGCTTCTTGTTTTCAAATGGAGAATCCGCAAGTGAACGTATAACAGCCACCAGTGTGGCTCCGGTACAGAGGATAACCGATATTCCGGTGATCATCAGGAACGCTTTCTGAACCGTTCCGAGTCCGAAGAGATACTGAAGTATTCCCTGATTCGTAAGTGTTCCGTCGATTGTAAGCTTGGTCATTCCGGAGAAAATAGAGAATACATCCTCCATGAAGTCGATAAGTTTCAGCAGGATCACCCACCCACGCAGAAAGATACCACTGAACACCGTGATGATCAGCTCTCCAATCATACTGACAAGGATATTAAAGACCGTCTTTAATACCGGCATCAGTACTGAGTTGAATATCGTTCTTAATATTTCCTGTAAAAATTCCAAAAATCCAAGATATACCGTTTCCATTATCTCACCTTAGTATTCTTATTAATGTACTTGATATACATGAACAGTCCCACTATAGCTGCGATGATGATAAGTATCGTCACAATGGAACCCGTGTTAAAACCAAACTTAACCTTAAAAGCCACACCGGTTACATTGCCCGCGACATCCTGGGCAAAGTACCTGTACTCTCCGGTCTCCTTGATCTCATAAATGATGTTCGTCTCTGTCGCATATAGGTTGTCACCGCGATAGACTATCGAACGTGCCACATCACTCGAATCGTAATAAATGGTTGCAAGATTCTTCTCAACCTGAACGTTAAAGCGGGGATGTACACGGTCAAGCCTGTAATACACCTCCATGGTAGCTGCATTGTTACTGATGCGGAAACGGTAATCCCCATCTTCGCGGAGAAGTACCGTTGTATCGTTCATTATCAGTGCAGATGCACAAGTACGCGCCTCACCGTTTACGTACATGTATACACTGTCTATTTTGAAGCCGACAGGCGCATGGTATACCGACAGATCGTTCAACGCATTTCCTATTATCCTGAAGCTGAATACCGGCTTTTCCGTCTCATATGAAGACATGTAAAGTACGTCATCAGCAACCGGGATGAGCATATAACTGCCAATCTCGGAATAGACGGTCGAATTGCTTTCATAGATCTCACCATCCTTATATACGGTAAAATCAAGCTTGTCGGCGGTGCGGATTGTCACGGACTGCCTTGTGATCCCTCCATTCTGGATATCACTGTAAAAACTCTGTCCGCTTATGAGGGTGTGCTGATAATATCCGGTAGTAAAGTCATATACGGATTCCATGCCTGTAGCTGCCGATATACCGTCAGTATGATATATATCCTCAGTCGTTCCGATCTGTGCATTCAGACTTGCGGTTACAAGCAGTGATATTGCATCATCATTAATGCTTCCGTCAGCATTAAAGAACTCCTCACCGGTATAATCGCCATTCATGAGCGCAGCCTTCAGAGCCTCTCTCTCTTCGGGAGTAAGATCTTCAAGTGCCTCAATCTCGGCAAGGATATCCTCAGGAGTTTCCTCGGAAGTATTGCCATCTTCTTCTCCCGTTTCATCAGGCACAAGCTGTACCGGTTCGACAGGTTCCATGATGCGGAAACGGTAATAGGACACATAATGTGTCGTTTCGAGTCCGTTCACCTCATTTACGGTAAGAGTCATAACATAGGAGCCGATTGCCGTTATATTGGTGTTCTGCGTATACTGGATCACCTTACCGTCTTTCTCAAGAGAGTATGCGATATTTCCCGGTATCTCAATTTTTACAGATTCCGAGGTGATAGCACCGTTTCCTACATTGCTGTAGAAGAAATACTTATTGTTAAAGCCAAATTCATAAAGCTTGTACTCTTCGGTGTATCTCTCACTTAAATACACCTCGACAGTACGTTCACTGGGAAGAAGCGGATTAGCGGTAGCTGCAGCCTGAACAGTGGGCGTAAGACCGGATGCGAGCGGTGCACCCTGTGATACTGTCTGGTTCGTGACATTAGCCATTGCGCCGGTCAATGCCTGTCCGGCACTCACATCCTGAACATCACCAAGCGAACCGTATAATGCGGAATTATCAACCGCATACACAGTTTGTGGTGTCTGTATGAAAAATGATCCGAGAGCAAGAGCTGCCGTCACCCCGACGTGCAGCAGCAGCTTCCCGGCTTTCCATTTCTCTTTACGCATCAGCGTCCTCCCCTGCATCTTCGCCTTCATCTTCGTCACCCGAATCCAGCACCAGATAATTACGGTCGTCAAGGTCATAGTAGACCTCTTCGCTGTAGAATACATTGTTACGGACCTCTGTCATATCCATCTGTCCGAACTCATAAAGAGGACACTTGTAGCTCGGAGTGAACTGGGTCTTAAGAGGATTATTACCAAAGGTAACTATGATGGAGTTACCTGTTGAATACTTATTGTTCAACTTCATCAGCTCTGAAGGATAGATCAGAGGCCTTGTGGTCAGCTGGTTGGAGAAGTTCACCTGGTCACCCTTGTCACCGGTGGAACCGGAGACGGATGTCTGACGTACGGTCATGTTACCGCAGAGCTTGGAGAATTCTTCGCAGGTACCGATATCGTTGGATCCGATGAACATCTTGATACCGCAGTTACCCTTTACGATATCGGCAACGGTCTCGCCGTATACATTGTTTAGCTGTGCGAAGGACTGGACGATCATGTGGAACCAGATCTTACGTGAACGTCCGACGGTGATCATCTTGTCGAACTTGTCGATCTTGGGCATGTTACCGAACTCATCAAGGATGAAGTATACGTTTCTCGGAAGAGAGAGATCCTCTCTTGAAGAAGCAACCTTGATAAGAGCCTTATAGATACACAGAATGAATACCGCTGCGAGGGCGTGACGTGTATCTTTCTCGTCAGGTATCTTAAGGAAAAGTGCGGTAGGCTCGAATGCAAACTGTTCAGGCTGAATATCTGTAGCTGATGTCAGTGCACAGAGACCTTCGTCGTTGAACATCGAAAGTTTATCAAATGCGATTGACATATAGGATGACAGAGTCTGATCAGCTGCGGAAAGAACCTGTCTTGAAAGTCCGACTGCCTTGGAAAGTCTGTCACGTCCCTTGAAGTAATCCTTAAGGGCTGCGAACTCATTCTCGGAGTTCATGATGGCCTTGCTGATATTGAAGAAGCAGAACTTCTCCTTGGTCATCTCGAGTTCGGGATTCTCGCTGTCCTCAAGCATTGCGAGCGCGGTTGCCATGATGATGGAACGTGCACCTTTCTCCCAAACGGGATCGTCCTTGGATTCAATAGGACAGATAACGCTGATGAGGTCGTTCAGATCCTCATACATCTCATCGTAAATCTTCTGCTTCTCAACACGTACGATACCGATAAGCTTCTTTCTGTCGGAATAAGCCTTGCCCTTATACTCATACCAGACATCCGTAAAGCTCTCGATGGGATCGGCAAGTTCAAGCTCCTCTGCCTCAGAGATGGGATATGTGTTTTCAAAAAGCCCGTCTCCGGCATTCAGATATTCCTGATAGCGGTCGTAGATATCTCCGAGAGGATTCCAGCGGAACGACGAATAGGGATCACGAAGATCCAGTACCATACAGTTATATCCGTGCTCCTTGAGCATCTTAGAGTGCATCTGGAAAAGTTCGCCCTTAGGGTCGGTACAGATCATCGAAGAACCTGCTGCCGCATGACCAAGGATCTGGATCAGAGGGTTAACGAAGGTGGTCGTCTTACCGGAACCGGTAGCACCGATGATGATACCGTGACAGGGTGACATCAGGTTTATATCGAGTTCCTTCTTCTTATTGTTGTATACCGCGTAAACGGCTACGCCGTCCTTCTTCTCCTGATCAAGAGTTTTGAAGTTCTTCTTGGGGAAGAGGTCATCCCTCTCTTTGTCTGTAAGGAATCTGGAATTCTCGAGATTGCCCTCGATTCCCTTTGCCTTGCCCTTCATCAGCTTTGCTGCATTCTTGCCCGGTGTTCCGTTGCCGAGAGCAAAGTATAGTACTATGAGTGTGATCAGAAGTATCAGACCGTACAGATAGCTCTGTCCCCACAATAATACGCGCAGATCAAAATAGCTGTCGGTCCTGCCAAGGGACACGGTCGGTGCAACCGGCTGACCGTTTGCATCCACGCGCGAAAGAGTTCCGTCATCATTACGGACTATATACTGAGCCTTATCGGGATCCTCCATCTCCGCAGCAAGCTGACTCTGATATTCAGCCGATCTCTGCTGAAGAATGGGATTTATAACGAACTTCGGAGCATTGCTCGGAATGCCTATGAAGTACCACTGCGCCATGGCAAGGAGTGCACCGATAATGGCGCTGACTACCAGAAATATTCCAAGCCATATAACCAGCTTTTTCCCGTACTCGGCTATTTTCTCTTTCATACCTTTACTCTCCTATACTTCCTTATATCTATCCTGCCGGTATACAGTCCCGCCAGAGCGAGAGAGATGGCAAGTCCGAATATTCCGTACAAAAAAATCTTCCATTTACCATCATACAGTGCCTGCGAAACCTGAGGATCCGCAGTGGTGAAGTAATTAACGGCAGCTGTCAGGTTAAATCCTATATGAAGCAGAACACCGTAAGCGATGTTATCTTCCTTCATCGAAGTCTTCGCAAGTATATGGCCCAGCAGGAAGGAATACAGCATCCATATGGGATTAACATGCATCAGTGCGAAGATAATACTTGAAATGAGGATCGATCTGTTTTCCGGGATATGCTCCAACAGCGTATTGAGCATATGTCCCCTGAAAATGATCTCCTCAACAACAGGCGCAAGAACAAGAAGTGTCATCATCGAAAAGATCAGGTCTCTTCCAAAATCCGTTGCCCTTGATGCATTGGTGTAATTGCTTGTCAGGAAAAATCTCGGCATCAGGGTCAGGAATGCCGAAACAGCCGTTGCGGAGGCATATCCGAAAGCAAGGAAACCCAGCGACTTGACAGGCCTCAGTTCCCTGACAAAGAGGGTCGATTCCTTGAAAATATTGCTTCCCCTGCGCTTAGCCCTGCGGTTCAGTATCCAAAGTGTCAGAACCGTTCCCATGGTTGTGTAAAAGTTGGCACCGTAAGTGAAGAATTCCTCAAAGGTCATTCCTCCGTCTTCATATCCGCCGAATACATAGCCTATGCAAAGACAGAGGGACGGCATCACTGCATAAAGCAGAAGCGGTGCTATGGCGCGCAAAACAAGCCAGCCATACCACCATATCTTCTGCTGAGTAGTAAGTTCTCCCTCGGGCCATTTCCTGGTAATAAGAGGTTTTAGTTCTTTTTTTTCCCGTTCTTTTTTCTTCATACTTCCAAAGTCAGGAATCCCGAGAAACCGGTCACATCAAATATCTCACGGATCGAATCTCCGGCACCGCGGATAACCATCGATCCGCTGTTGGCATTAACGCTCTTCTGCATTGCAAGAAGGGCTCTCAGTCCCACTGATGAAATGTAGGCAGTTTCAGACATGTCAATGATGACATTGTAATGGCCTTCATTGGCAAGCTTAGTCAGATCTTCTGCAAGCTTGGGAGCTGTTCTTGTATCAATGCGCTTCTCTGTTTTGTAAACAATTGCTTCTTCCATAACTGTAATTTCTGCCTTTCAATATATTATCAATTCTGATCTTCAATCGGTTCGCCGTATTCATTCAGATACACGATCTTGCCGTTTTCATCATAGATGAACAGATTGCCGTTCTCATCCTCGTAACAGTACTCATCCTCAGCCGCAGCGACCTCAGCTTCATACATCTCCTGATTGATCTCAGCCCTTTCTTCCTCACTCATAGTGCCGTCATCGATCAGGTATTCCTCCGTCTCCGCTTCTCCGTTAAGAATAGCCTCTGCCTCTTCGGCAATCTCCGCATAGAGATCGTCATCTTCGATATCATCAAGGATAAGTTCATCATCAGGTCCGGCATGGAAACCCATTATCTGCAGTTCAGACTCTCCGCCCTCCTGTACAGGCTCAAGAACGATATAATCCTTGCCACGGAATCCCATAGTCAGAACGGGCTCATAGATATGCTCATTGCCTTCCGGATCCACGAGTACCATCTGTATACTGCTTGTTACGCCTTCATCAGCCATAGGCTACATCCTCCATATTCATTATCTGTCAATAATAGTTCCATTCAAGCATAAATCATATAAAAAGAAGTGTAAACAATGTGCAAACCATTGAATATTGAAAAAAACTGCCTGAAACAGCCACTTAAATATGTCTCAGACTCATCTCAGCCCACGAATACTGGGTCATATACTGTCCATAATAATCATTCAGTGCAGCAGGGTTTCCGTCCAGCATCTTATAATAATCGCAATCCAGCATTGAAGTATTGACCGCCACCGTATTCCAGGCCTTTATGATCACATCGCCCATTCCGAGCGACTCGAAGGTTTTGCGCATATCCTGTATCAGCATGCGCATCCAGGATTTGCGGGAATCGCTGTTTTCATCCTCGTACAGGACTCCCATCAGTTCACCCATCGTACAGGCCGCTCCCCTGCGATCCACCAGATAGGCAAAGAGCTCCTTTGTACGGCTTCGCCTGAAAGTAACCGGCTTGCCCCCGGCAAAGACCTCAAAATTACCGAAACATATAACCTTCAGCATTCCCGGTTCTGTTTCTTTCTTTTCCTCCGGCCTGTTAAGATTATCAAGTGCTCTCTGTACATCATCGGGGGTGACAGGCTTCAGAAGATAATCACTCACATGCAGGCGGAGTGCATCAAGGGCATACTCGGAATATGCTGTCACCATTATGATATCTGTTTTGGGGCTCATGTCCTTGATCTTCACCGCCAGTTCCAGACCGCTCATCTTAGGCATTTCAATATCAAGGAATGCCACATCAAAGGGTTTCTGAGATTCTTCCACGATCTTAAGGGCTTTTTCCGCACGATTGGCCGTACTCAGATCCGCTTTATCCCCGAATATCTCCTCAAGTACCTCTTTCAGATTCTCAATTGCCGCTTTCTCATCATCTACGATCAGTATATTCATCCGGATCTCCTGTCTGTTTTCCTATACCGCTATAATATTATTTTTTATCCCTGCGGGAAAAAATCTTCTTACCGGACTCTTCTGCTTTGGTCTGCTGTGATACCGGTATGATCAAAAGAACTTTCGTCCCCTCTCCTATAGTACTCTGTATTTCCATTCTTCCGCCGCACATATCACGGATGCGGTCCCTGACATTCTTAAGCCCGACATTCTTGCGATGGGCAATAGCCTCTGCATTACCGGTATTCGTGTTCAGATCCGATTCCCATGTGGACGTATCGAACCCCTCTCCGTCATCCTCCACCATAAGATGCACTCCGTCCTGTTCTTCCCATGTACGGATAGTGACAGTACCGCTTTCCTTAGACTTGCGGATACCGTGCTTGACGGCATTTTCAACGAGTGGCTGAAGGCTGAGTGCCGGCAGTGTAAAGTTCTCGGTCGCTATATCATATACAACACTGATATCATCACCGAAACGTCGCTTTTCTATCGAGAGATAGAACCGGGTGTGTGCAAGTTCGTCTTTAAACGGCACCGGCACGATGCTGTCCATGTTTTCAAAATTGATCCTGAGATACCCGGACAGGTCAAGGATCATCTTGCCGGCTTCCTCGCCGTCCTTCTTACATAAAGTGTATATTGTATTGAGCGTATTGTACAGAAAATGAGGCCTGATCTGACTCATCATAAGAGCCAGCTGCTTTTCCTTAAGTTCCATCTCACGCTTTTCAAGCAGTTCCCTCTGCATTCTGACACCATGGAGCACCATCGCACCGTAGGCAAGCCCGTAGAAGAACATAAGCGTCAGAGTGATACCGAGATGCAGGGTATTGGATATGTAATAGTATATGACGAAATCAGTCAGACTGGCGATAGCAAGAATTATGCATGCCCAGGCCTGCCAGTCGCCAAGTTTCTTGCCTATATTGATGATACTTTTTTCAAGGACTACAGCGAGAGATATGACAAGAGCTGCCTGGATCAGGGCAAGATTGCTCCTCAGATCGCTCACTCCCGTCACATGAAGAGTGATAAGAACGATATCGAAGAGCAGGAAAACCTCACATAAAATGGTATATACTCCGGTCTTAGCCTCACGCCACGACAGGAAGCATGTAACTGCCGGAATAAGCATCATCAGTGCAAAGAATGATGTATATGTAAATGCTGCATTGGCTTTCGGAAACAGAATGGCAAGTCCGGGAAGATCGAACAGCTTCCAAATTCCCAGATCCGCTATCATCAGTCCCATATAGAATACCGACTGGCCTGTTTTACCCGGCACTCTCATGATCAAGGTAAAAAGACTGAACAGTATTCCTTCGATGACGCAGAACAGACTTATGATAAGAAGGCTCTGCTCACCCTTCATCCTCTCATTGAATATGTTCCTTATAGTGGACGCATAAAGCTGGGGAGTAGTATCAGCCACGTTGCTGTATGCGGGAGTCACCACCAGACGGATAGGAACTAAGGCATCTGCTTCAGTAAGAGGAACAAGCGCCCAGTAATTGCCGGGGGTGTGTCCGATATGCGGTTCTTCGGGTTCTTTTCTCTCGTATATCAGATCATCACCGGCCCAGATCTCTATATATGAATGAACAAGCCATACCGCAAGATACTGATAACCGTCCGACAAAGGAATCGGCGGAAGTGTATATGTCCTGCGTATGCCTCCGTATTCTTCTATACGCTCCGTCCCTGTGAGATACCGGGTCAGATTCAGATTAACCAATCCTCCGGGATAACGTTTTGACCCTCCCCACAGCTCAGAATCGAATGCCGCACGAAAAATGCATATCAGTATCATTGTAATGCATATGGCAAATATAAGTATCTGAGAGATATAACGGACCCCCGTCTTTCTGTCGACCCGGACCACACCATCTTTGGCTTCAGGCATCTGCCTATTTTTACTGACATCTCCCATCTTAATTCTCCGCAATACTCTTGCGTAACGTGAGGATATTCTGTCCGTTACGATACTCGTATTTCACATCGTCCATGCTCTCTTTGACCATATAGACGCCAAGACCGCCTATCTTACGTTCTTCGGGAGGCAGGGTGACATCAGGATCCTCCTTGGCGAGGGGATCATATGGAATACCGTTGTCCATAAAAGTCATTACTATCGAAAGCGGATCATCTATGACCTCAACCCTGATAGTCGCCTTTCCAACCTCAGGATTATAAGCATAGTGTGCGATATTAACAAAGACTTCCTCTACAGCGATATCTATCTGTATCTGGGTAGCCATGGGACATTCAAGACGTTCCAGTTCCTCATCCACAAAAGCCTGTACTGCCTCAAAATTATCGAGGATAGCATCGATTTCCATTTCTTTCATAACCGTGCCCTCCTATTTACCAAAATAAGTGAATCCAAGCATCGTGATATCATCGAACTGAGGTGCGTCTCCGACAAAATCGTCGATTGCTTTCTTAACATTTCCGAGCAGAACATCAGGTGATGCGCCGGGATCCGAGTTAAGAGCCTTAAGAGTCCTCTCTTCTCCAAACAGTTCCTCAGAGATGTTGGTTGCCTCAGCAACACCATCGGTATATACATAGATGCTGTCTCCGGGATTCAGTTCGAATTCGCGCTCCTTGTACTGGACGCCTTCCATGATCGCAAGTGCGGGAAGATGAGGATACTTGATAAGTTCGTATTCGCCATCCTTTCTTCTGAGGGCAGGATGCTCGTGACCGGCATTTACAGCTTTACCCTTACCTGTCTTAATATCGATGATCGCCATCCACACGGTAACAAAGAGTCCGGCCTCATTGCCCTCGCAGAGACTGTTGTTAACATCTGTAAGGATTCTTGCGGGAGACATGGATTTGCTGGCCTGTGTACGGTTCTTGATAAGAGTCTTTGCAATGACCATGAACAGTGCTGCGGGAACTCCCTTGCCGGAAACATCCGCCATGACCAGTGCAAGATGATCATTGTCTATCATGAAGAAGTCATAGAAGTCTCCTCCGACTTCCTTGGCCGGAAGCATGCTGGCAAAAAGGTCGAAGGACTCGCTGTTGGGATACGGCGGGAAGATCCTGGGAAGCATGTCCGCCTGAATCTTTGCCGCGACATTGAGTTCAGCACCGATTCTTTCCTTCTCTGCGGTAATGGTGGTGATTTCGTTGATATAGTTCTTTGTCCTGACCGAAAGATCGGCAAATGCCTCCGCAAGGACCT
>ODAI010037725.1_pt1 | contig 13241 bp, 7 predicted proteins | sample 1539321 | NCBI WGS metagenome assembly ODAI01 (sample SAMN02144231, study PRJEB22623) | gut metagenome | biome: sheep rumen | host: Ovis aries | place: New Zealand | reverse complement strand
TACTATTAATACTAAAAAAATACTATAGCTATTGGAATTTTCGTTACGACTATCGTAACAAAAAGTACGACTATTGGAATGAAAGATACGACTATTGGAATATAGTTGTCATACATAAATAATAAGCGACCCTTCTGACCCTTCCGCCTCCATGCTTAGGGGTCGGAAGGGTCAGAAGGGTCACATCCTTTCAGAGTATTTGCATTCTATTAGGGTCTACCGCCTATTTCTTATATTTCTTGTATTGGAGAAGTTCTGGCGAATTAGGACTGAATGTGGTCATAGAATCAGGGAAAAATTCTGAGGGCGCAATGGTTCCAGACCCCATTGCGCCCCTGCTGCTGCGCCCATTTAATTGCTCTCCTTATAGGCAGCGATGCGCTTGGCCACGTTGGCCTTGATGTTGTTGTAGAAGATGGAGTAGTCGTCCTGGTGGTAACACTGAGGTCCGGCAACATCTACCATCTCATTGGGTTCGGCTTTGGCGTTCGTGATGACGGTACCTCGGGCAAGGTTCACCTGTGCGTCACCGTCGATGTCGCGGATTTCAGTCTTTCCTGTCTTCTCGTCGAGCACGATTGAACCGAGGTTCATGCTGGCGGGTGCATACGTCTCGTCACGACTCCAGTTCAGCGGGTTGATGCAGATGCCGTCCTTTCCTATAATGAGGTTCGGAAGCGGCAAGTTCGCCTCTACGTTCTTGGGGCCCTCGGCGTGCCAGCTAATAATGACGCCCGTGTCGGTCTCGCCGGTAGCGAACTTCATGTGCGGATTGGCTTCGAGGTCCTCCTTCGTGATGGAGTAGCCTATGGCGTAGGCAGCCACCATGCGCTTGTAGCGGTCGGGATGCTCCTTGAAATACTTCTTCAGCACAAGGCGGAGTATGGCCGCACCCTGGCTGTGGCCTGCAATGACAAACGGACGGCCCTGGTTGTAGTTCTCGAAATAGTAGTCGAGCGCAGCGGTGATGTCACCGTAGGGCGTTCCGATGAGTGCATTGTCGATGTTCCCATCCTTCTCAAAGGCTACGGCCGCATGCTTCAAGCTGGACTGACGGTAGAGCGGGATGAACAGGTTGGTGGACTCCTCAAAAACGCTTGACTTGATGGCATGCTCCACCTTGATGCCGTCCAGCATCTCGCGGTTGTCGAGTGTTGCGTAGTCAGGGTCGCCCTCGTTTGCGCCGAAGTAGATGGTCGAGTAAATGTAGAAGGTGTCGAACTCCTTGGTGATTTTCGGAATCTTCCACCAGCAGGCTTCCTTGGAATAGTCGGGGGCACCGGGTTCCTCTGGAGGCGTTGGTGCCGAGTTGTCATTGTTGTTGCTGCATGAAGTGAGCACTGCTGTAGAGCCGCAGACGAGGGTTGCAGCAAGCATCATTTTTTTCAATTTTTCCATAATACAATAATTATAATAACCTAAGAATAGATGCGGATATGCTGGCGCAAAGATAGCCAATTCCCCTGAAATTGCTATCATCAAAAGACCAACAACCTGTAGGTTTTGATAATTTTGGGATGGATTTTACGATTTTACGGTCAGCATCCACTCTGTCGTGTTCATTCCCATCATCCGCTTGAAGGCTGCACTGAACGTATTGTAGTTGCGGAAGCCGCTCTGGTGGGCCAGTTGCTGGGCGGTAACAGGCTGATGGGTTGCCACTGCCTCGCGGTAGAGCTTCACAAAATGCTGGATGCGCAGACCGTTGATATAGGCATTGTAGGTGATACCCTGCGAGGCAAAGTGCTTGCTGAGGTATGACCGGTTAACACCAATCTGTGTGGCAAGCTGGGCGAGTGAGATGTCGTATTGCAAGTAGAGCTGCGGCTCCTCGCAGTGCTGCTTCAGCAGTGGCCCGATGTTGCCGGCAATGGTGCGGAAGGTACGGGTTTTCCTCGAAACAGTGTCGCTCAGGTCGCTCAGCGTCTCTACCCGCCACAGCAGATAGCCTATAAGCACGGTGCAGACGACAAGCATCGCGTATACGTAAGCCCGGCTTTCGTTGGCCAGCGCATAGATGGCGAACATCAGTAGTATGGCTGCCAGCACCACGAAACTCTGCCACACCTCCTTGTGCTCCAGGTCGGAGAAGTTGTCGCGTAGCCAGCGCCCATACTGTCTCGACGCGCGAATCATATATAGGATTAAGCCCAAGCACATCAACAGGTAATAACCATATAGCATCGGCAGGAGGGCATAGCTGCGAGTGGCCAGGTTCCACGCATTTCCTGCGATGATCGGTGCCATCATCACGGCAATGGGCCACAACGGTCGCCTGCGATCTTGCAGCATTGCGAACAGTACGGCTATCGCCAGGGGGAAATACGTCAAGGAATCGAGCAGTCCGCCTATCAGGTCGCACAGTTTTATATCTTCGCTTGAGGAAAGGAAGAGTATCGGCATATACCACACATGGCTCAAGGCGATGGCGGCAAACAGCGCACCTGTCCATCGGCGCAGGCGCAAGGGCGGCGTGACGTCGGGGGCAATGGCGTTGGCACGGCGCAGCAGCAGGTAACAGCTTGCCATCATGGCCATAAACGTCACACCCGCATAAAGTATGATGAAGAGCGTATCTTCACGAATCTGTTCGTACATCATTGATGATCGTTAGCGAATCCCGATGCAAAGTTACGAATTAATTGTGAATTATGAATGAGGAATTAGAAATTATTTCGTACCTTTGCAGCCGGAATGACGAAATACAACACCTATACACTGAAAAACGGATTGCGCCTGATCCATCTGCCGTCAGACTCAGAGGTGGTATACTGTGGCTATCAGGTGGCTGCAGGCGCTCGTGACGAACTGCCCGGCGAAGAAGGTATGGCCCACTTCTGCGAGCACATGACCTTCAAGGGAACGGCCCGGCGTAATGCCCTGCAGATCATCAATGCCATCGAGGGACTTGGCGGTGAACTGAATGCCTTCACCAACAAGGAGGATACCTGCTTCTATGCCGCCATCTCGAAGGAGCACTTTCCACAGGCAGTCGATGTGCTGACAGACATCGTCTTTCACAGTGAGTATCCCCAGCATGAGATCGACAAGGAGGTAGAGGTCATCTGCGATGAAATCGAGAGCTATAACGACTCACCTGCCGAACTGATCTACGACGAGTTCGAGAACATCCTCTTCGAAGGCCATCCGCTCGGTCATAATATCCTCGGCAACGCCAAGCAGCTGCACACCTATACCACAGGCGATGCCCTGCGCTTCGTACGTAGGAACTACCGTCCTGACAACGCTGTGTTCTTCGTCTATGGCGACATCGATTTCAAGCGGCTCGTCAAGCTACTGGAGAAAGAGTCAGGGGCACAGGTCCATGAGCCCGTGCAGAATCACGCGACCTGCGACCCTGATTACTGTGCCCCTGATTCTGGGGAAGCCATCACCCGCGAGCTCAACACCCATCAGACCCACGTGATGACCGGCTGCCGTGCCTATGACTACACCGACCCTCGCCGGCTGACCCTCTACCTGCTGAACAATATCCTTGGCGGCCCAGGTATGAATGCACGCCTGAACATATCACTAAGAGAACGTCACGGATTAGTCTATACCGTTGAGAGCTCGATGGCGAGCTATGGTGACTGCGGTGTCTGGTGTGTCTATTTTGGCTGCGACCATCATGATGTCAGGAAATGCTGCCACCTGGTGCGGAAAGAGCTGGATCGCGTCATGCAGAAGCCTCTCAGTGCTTCCCAACTCTCGGCAGCCAAGCGACAACTGAAAGGACAGATAGCCATTGCCTGCGACAACAGAGAACAGTTTGCACTGGATTTCGGACGCAGTTTCCTGCACCATGGGATAGAGCGCAATCTTGAACTGCTCTATCAACGCATCGACGCCATTACAGCCAAAGAGATACAAGAAGTGGCAAACGAACTGTTTGCCACTGAGAAATTAACAACCCTGATCTTCAAGTAACAGCAGGACTAATCGAGCACCGCATCATAGCCTCTGACGATTTCGCCATGTGTGATAAAGTTGCGATCCCTTGGCAGGGAGTCGGGGGTAATCGTGAACTGTCGTCCATTATCCAGATTCAGTGTTACTTTCTGGAATCGAGGCTTCGTGAGCATGTACCTATCTGTTGCCGGGCAGACGGGATAGAAACCCATTGACGAGAAGACATACCAAGCCGACATCTGCCCTGCATCATCGTTGCCAGAAAGACCGCCTGGGCTGTCATTATATTCCGTATCGAGGATATGAGCCACGCGCTGGGCTGTCTTCTCGGGCTTGCCTATGAAATCATATAGATAGGCAATCTGGTGGCAAGGCTCATTGCCATGCCAATAACGGCCTTCGGTAAACATCGAGTCGAGCCTGGCCTCAAACTGCTCCTTTCCTCCCAGCATTTCTACCAGCCCATCGACATCCTGAGGTACATACCAGGTATAATGGCACGTGGCACCCTCTGTGATGTAGGGCTTGCGGTGGATAAAATCGAGATTACCCTCAAACCTGCCGCCATCTGTCTTCTTCTTTGAGATCTTCTGTGGCTCATGACGCCCGTCACAATAGCCCGTCTTGGGATTGATAACGTTACGCCAGTTTGCAGAGCGGCGCATCAGTTCCTTGAAGTCATCCACTTTTCCAAGTCGTTTGGCCATTTGGGCTACAGCAAAGTCATCGAAAGCATACTCCAGCGTGCGAGAGGTCTGCTCGTCTTGGTGGAATGCCTCCTTCACACCATCCTCCAAGGGAATATAGCCATACTTGAGATACGAAGACAAAGCCCTGCGCCCCATGCCATTCTTGTAATCCTCGAACGAGGCGGGCGACTCAAAGGCATTCTTCCGCATGCCCTCGTAGGCCTTCTCATAGTCGAAGTTACGAACACCTTTCACATAGGCATCTGCCAAGGCAACGCTACAGTGATCGCCAATCATCGCTGCCGTATAGGAGTTCCAGCAGGGGAAGATGGGTAGCCAGCCCCCCTGCTCGTACATCGTTACCAGCGACTGCATCATATCAGCCGACTCCTCAGGCGCAATGATATTATAGAGCGGATGGACTGCCCGATAGGTATCCCACATCGAGAAGTCGCCATAATACTTTCTTTTTCCATCGGCAAGCATACCGTTGGAAAAAGATGGATAAGTACCATCCACATCGCTCATCTCACGAGGCAAGAAAGAGGTGCGATAGAGAGCACCATAAAACTGATTCACACGAGCAGTGTCAGGATCCTCCACATCGATGGTATGCAGGCGTTCTATCCATTCCGAAGCCGTTTGTTCCATCATGCGTTCGAAATCATATCCCTCAGCCTCAGCTGCAAAATTATTGACAGCGCCCTCCTTAGTAGTAAACGACGAGGCTGCCTTCAAGATGATGGGCTCGTGGGCTTTGCCCTTAAAGGTGAACCAGGCACAGAGACTGTCGATGCCAAAATCCTCGATCTCGTCATAGGCCTGCAACAGATAATGTCCGCTGAAGCCTGCTGGCTCACCCCAGCCTTGATAGATGCGGTGCACAGGATTATAGCCGTAAATCGACTTTTCCTGATGGTCGATCTTCAGATAGCCCTCGCCCTCGTCGCTATTATGGTTCAGGATGACGTGCACGGGGCCATCCTGCTCTGGGGTGATACGGAAGATGGCCGCATGACTACTACCCGTCATCTCCACCTTCAGATGTTCCTGGGGCAGTCGGACAGCATAGTAATGAGGATGCGAAACCTCTTCAGCATGCGAGAAGGGCGTGGCACGCTCTTCAGGCCTCAGGCGCAGTTTGCCACTGAGTGCTGCAAGGGTAAACGAACCGTAGTCCTGCGTGCAGCCACCCACAATCCAATGGCTATTGCGGAAGCCCTGCAACAGAGAGTCCGTATAATAATAAGGTGCAATACACTTCTTCTCCGTATCGCGAGTCTGCGGAGTCCAAAAGTTTTGTCCGTTGGGTGCCAATACTGCAGGCAGCGTCTGCCCGTGTTCCTCAGAGCCCTTGCCGAAGAGACCAGCAGTCTTGGTGTTGGCAGGTGCCGTACCTACCATCGTGTTCAGACTGCAGAGCTGGCGCAGGTGCTCCAACCGATGAAGGCGGTCAGCCACATATTGCTTCAAGTCATCCCAGTAGTAGAATCCATTGACCTGAGAGTCCATATACAGATGGGCCGGATGCTCATTGTGCAGCAATTGCACAAGTACCTTGCCCTGTGCATTTCTATAAAAGACCATCTGCAGGTTGGCTGCCATCGGCAGAATCTCGTCCATCGGCTTGCCTTTGGTATCCACCCCCATCAGTGTCATCAGGCGATAGAGGTTTGTATCGTGCCCGAAACGCAGGTCGGCACCTATCCTTCCCGCAGCGACAGCTTCATCGGCTTCCTGTTCAATCCGCTGCCAAAGGGAGATGGCCGAGCGGGCTGCGATACCATGATTCATGATTTCATCGCCATTCTGAAGTGTCATTCGCAGGTTATTGGCCTCATAGACGCCCTTCAGTTCCTCTTCGGTAAAGAGATCATAGAAGGATACTTTAAGCTCCACGTCCTGCATATCTGAAGCGATGGTGTGCAGTTCAGAAAGCAGTTTAGCCCTATCGCTGGCTGTCAGATGGCTTCCATCGGTAAAGAGCGCATTGATAAACCTGTCTGTAGAAAGTCTCAGCGGTATATAGAGCTGATCCTCAAAGGCACGCTGTTCGGGCGACTTATAGGCTATCCAGGCCATATCCTCTTCACGAGTGAGCGGTTCGATACGGATAGATGGACTCTGGGCCTTCAGTTCTCCGACAAAGTTCTCCATACTCGTCTTGCAACGGGGCACCGTACTCGAATGTGCCGTCAGATGTGCCTCTGCGGTGAAGAGCTGGGGGAAATTCTGGAACATCCTCTGGGCAATGCCCCGATGCTGCCGCCCTCCAAGAGCCGTCAGCAGGCCTCCGTTACCTTCTGCATTCTTCCAGACCTTCGCCAAGCGCTTGCGAACATCCTTACCCAACTTGGTCAGCCTTTTCGTATCCTCAAACTGCTTGTTCACCCAGATATACCGATCCTCATTCGGCAACCAGCGCGACCCGTGACGCCCATAATGCGAAATGTAGAACGGCTCAAAGCCTTCAGGGGCAGCGTTCATGATGGTCTGAGTCATGGGATAGGCGTAATACACGCCCCCCAGTCGCTCGTATTGAGCGTATGAGGGTAAAATGGCGAGAAGATAGAGAGGCAGGACTACCGCTACACGCCTTAATACCGTTGTCAGATTATTCTTTTCCATACTTTTTTTTTACTTGGTGTTTACTGTTATTTTCTTTCCTACGTCCTGGGCAGTTCGAGGATGAAGCGTGCGCCGTCAGAATACTTCTTGTCAAGCCACAGGTCACCTCCCATCCGTCGGGAGATGGAACGGGCAACCGTCAGTCCGATACCCGTACCGTCGGCAAAAGTGTCGAGCTGTACAAACTCATCGAAGATGTGATCCGTCTGTTCGGGTGGGATGCCGATACCCGTATCTTCGACAACGAAGCGCAAGTCACTATCGGTATATTCTACCTTCAGCCTGACCGTGCCCTTTTTCGTAAACTTCACGGCGTTTTCAAGCAGCTGGGCTGCAGCACGAATGGCAAAGCGCTTGTGGGTGAGAACAGGTATCTCCGGTATCAATTCCGGACGCTCGAACACGACAGACGAATTAGGATTATCCGGACGCGTATGGAGTGTTATCCTGGAATGCTCGACAGCCTGAGCCACCAACTCCCGGAGAGTTATCCGGTCCATACGCTCAATGACGGCCTCACTGCTGACATCGCTCATCTCGAGCATACGATCCACCAGTTTAGTGATGCGATCCGTATTCTCCGTAACCCGCTTCTGGATATCCGCCTTTTCATCTTCTGACAGTCTCGTGCCTGGTGCCGTCATGATCTGCGTGAATCCTGATACGATATTCAGCGGTGTTCGTATCTCATGAGAGATGTTACGGATGAACTCTGTCTTCATCTTCGAAGAGACCTTCGCCCGCTCATTGGCGATGCGCAGCAGCTCGTTGGCCTTCTTCTGCCGGATGGCAGAGCGCCAGCCAAAGAAGCCCAAGAGGAGGAGCATCACTACGACAGAAAAAGTACTAATAAACATATACTTGATTCTGGAGCGCTGCTGTTCTGTCTTGAGCTCGTCTATCTGGAACAGCGTGTTCAGTTCGTCAAGATGCAGTCGTGTCTCGCGTCCAAAGACAGAGTCTTTCTCATAGTAGAGCCGCTGATAGATCAGGGCAGCCTCCTCACCCCTGCCCAGCATGATTAGTGCCTGGCCGCGCACGTCATCCGTATGGTCATCCTTCTCATTGGTTGTCATCCTGACGCTGTCAGTATAGAGTAATGCCTGGGGGGCATCGCCCTTTGCCAGGTTTAAGCGAGCCTGCATCTTATAGAAGTGGTGCATACTGAGAGCGGAATGCGTCCGACGTGAATGACGTCCTGCTGTATCGAGAGCCGTCTCAGCATCCTTCAGTCTCTTCATGCCGATGAAGGCGGCGGCACGAGCCAGATAGCAGGCATTATAGCGCTCACGGATATCCTGCAGCTCCTTCTTGCCTACTTTTTTGTGGAGGAAGTCGAGCCACTCGTTGGTCACCTGCAGTTCTTTGTCAAAGTTACCGTCATAGTCATAGGCCTTGGCCATACGGTAGTAGATGTTGCTCAGTGAGACATAGTCATCTTTCTCGTCCTTCATCAGGTCCGCATAGTGCCTCAGTGCCTCAATAGCGGGTTCTGTCTGTTTCATGTTCAGGTAGATGATGCCTATCTGCTTGTAAGCCATTGCGTAGCCCAGCTTGTTTTTGCGCTGTTTGGCATCGTCCAGCATCCGTTGTGTCTCCTGGAGAGCCTGTTGCAAGTTGCCCAGTGCACTCAAGGCATTGGCCTTCAACTGCCAAGAGCGATAATAATAGTCCCACTGATCATTCTTACGAAACCAGTCCATTTGCACTTCTGCCTCTTTGGCCTGTTCCGCAGTCAGTGAGAAGTTCTTCAGTGTGACAATCTTTTGCCAGCGAGCGAGGCACTCATTCCTGGTGTCACCCTTCTGACGGGCGTGGCTGATTTGTCGGTCGATCTCTGCAAGGGCAGCCTCGGCGGCATCCTTGTTCTCTGTCGGACTTGCAATCAGTGTCAGGCTCCAGGCCAAACAGGTCAATATAGATAGTAATCGTCTCATATCGCAGTATTCGTTATGATTCGCCAGTCGATTCCCAATGGGTTATGCCGCATCTCGATGACCAGCGGCAACGACTCGTCGTCTTTGATCCACATCTCCGTCTGGTCAATATCTGCCCGCACATGGATGGTGCTGCCATCCTGATCGATCTTTCGCCAGGTGATGCTGTCATAAACGAACGAGCCTTTCTCCTGCAACTCGCGCAGAGCCTTCTTTGAGATGAAGCAGAAGGTGCCCTTTGCATCATATACAGCCCCATCGGCAGGGATGTCCCAACTGAAGCCAGTGCCCTGCTCTACGATAGAACGGGCGATTTTGTAGGTCGTATCCTTGCAGGTAAGCCATAAGGTATCGCCTTGCCACTCGTAAGCCAAGGGCCAAGTGCGATACTGCTTGTTCAGCGTGAAGCTTACGGCTCCTCGTTTATTCCCAACGTGGGAATACTTTGTTCCCAACGTGGGAACGCTTTGCCAGCCTTAGTCTTCCGAGCTGTAGATACGTAGAAGGCGAGTTCTCCTCCTTGCATTAGGTCTGCGTGTTCAATACGGGCATCTTTCAGTTCCTGACCATTGAAGGTTACTTTCTCAAAATGTGTGCCCTTGCCTTTAAGTACACCTTTCAGCGTATTACCATTACAGAGCTTCAGTGTCCACTCGGGAATCAACGGGGCATGAAGCAAGTAATAGCTCTGACCTGCATTAGGATAGAGGCCCAGCATGTGGAAGGCGAGCCAAGATGACATCGCTCCGCTATCATCATTGCCAGGCAAGCCGTCGGGCTGGTCGGTATAGTTGTCGCTGATAATCTGGCGCACACGGTCTGAAGTCAGGTCAGGACGCCCAATCCAGTGATAGAGACAAGGTGTGAGAAATGAAGGCTCGTTGCCCACATTATAGCGCTTGCGCTCAAAGAACATGTCCAAGCGCTTGCGGAATGTCTCTTCACCTCCACAGGCAGCAATCAGCCCCGGCACATCGTGGGGGATACTCAATGAATATTCTGCCGACAACGCTTCGTAGAAGAACGTACTCCACCAAGGGAGGTACCAGGGAGCAACCTTCGTCACAGGCGTATAAGGAATCTGAGGATGGAACACTTTAGATTTGCCCCAAGGCACAGAGTCGAGCCATCGGCCTTCAGCATCGCGAGGCATGATATAGCCTTTCACATCGTCCCATTCATAATCTGCACGCCAGAGATTCTTCCAGTTTTCCGATTGTTTCAGATAGCGCTCATAGACGTCCGTGCGCCCCAAGCCTTTGGCAACTTCTGCGATACAATAATCATTATAGGCATATTCGATGGTACGCGTACCAGCACGATCAATGCCGTATGGGATATAACCGTATGTCAGATATTCATTCAGCCCGCCTCGCCCGTGCTTCTCATGGTCTGCCCCAGGATCAACCTCTGCATCCTTCAGCATGGCCTCGAGAGCATAGTCGTAGTCGATCCTCACTCCACACTCCTCGCTCCTCGCTCCTCGCCCAACGCCTTTCACAAAGGCATCGGCAATCACCACCTCAGCATTCGAGCCGCCCTGCGTCCTGCCGTTGCAGTCGCCACTGCGGGCATCAGGCATATAGCCCTCGCGCTTGTAGATATTCAGCAGCGAGTTCACGATTTCAGCCTCTCGCTTCTCATCGAGCAAGGTGATGAGGGGTGAACTGGAGCGATAGGTGTCCCAGATGGCATAATAGTCGTCATAATAAGGTGTTTCGCGCCATTTAGGATTTTCGCCACTCTTGTCCACAGGCATAATCAGCGTGTGATAAAGGGCTGTGTAGAACATCCGCTTGTCTTTCTCTGTGCCTTTAATCTGGAACTTGCAGAGCTGTTGTTCCCAAGTCTCGCGCACCTTATTCAATTGGGTGTCAAAGTCGCAGCCAGGGATATTCCGCTTGGCCTGTTGGGTGCTGACGTAGGAAATGCCTACCTTTATATTCAACAAGGTATCATTGAATACGAACGTATTTGCGCCTTTCTGGATAAACGCCTTATCACTCATCAGGCAGAAATAGACCGTATAAGCATCGCCGTTGTTCCAACCACCACGAACTCTGGAGAAGCCCCGGACCTCATGGTCGTTGACAACCTCGACCTCTGCCCCTACAAACTGTTGCTGTTCTCGACGGTCAGGCAGAGGATTCTTTCCCAGATAGTGTGTCGCATCAATCAGGAGGGAGTTCGAGGAGTGTGGAGTGTGGAGGGAGGAGTGAGGATAGTGAATCCGATAGAAGGCACAGCGTTCTGAGGCCGTTATCTCCGTGCGGATACCGTTCTCGAAGGTTGTCGTATAATACCCTAGAGAGAAGTCTTCATTGAGTCGAGTTTGAGTCATCTCACTCCTCACTCCACACTCCTCACTCCACAAGATCGGCTGAATGAGGATATTACCATACTTCTGCCCTCCACCCGTACCACTGACATGCGTCTGCGAGAAACCAGTCACTACCTCGGGCATCGGCGCCCAGCCTGCATTGGGTTTGACCGTGCAGTCAGGACCAGGTTTACACATGCCGAAGGGCATCGAAGGTCCAGGGAACGTGCGCCCTACCCCCTCGCTACCAATGCGAGGGTCGACATATTGCCAAACTTGTGCCAAGCTCACCAGTGAGCAAAGAAGCAGACAAACGGTTACTCCAATTGTTTTAAGTTTCATGCTGCAAAGATAACAAATTATTTAGACATAAGCACATCAGAATAGATATTTTTCCGTTTCTTTGGTTCTTTTGTCTAAAAAATAAGTACCTTTGCAAGCAAAAAGACAAGAAGATGAAAGATTGTATATTGATTCTCAGCGGAGGCATGGACTCCACCACCTTATTATATGACTACCAGGACCGTATCGCCTTAGCCATCTCATTCGATTATGGCAGCAATCATAATGCCAAGGAAATCCCATTTGCCAAGATGCATTGCGAACGACTGGGCATCAAGCATCTGGTGATTCCTCTCGACTTCATGTCACAATATTTCCGCAGCTCGCTGCTTTCAGGTGACCAAGCTATCCCAGAAGGGCATTATGCAGACGAGAATATGAAATCGACAGTAGTGCCCTTCCGTAATGGTATCATGCTCGCCATCGCAGCAGGTATGGCTGAGAGCAACGATCTGCAATACGTCATGATGGCCAATCACGGAGGCGACCACACCATCTATCCCGACTGCCGCCCTGAGTTTGTCGAGGCTTTCGATGCCGCCACCCATGCAGGCACCTTCAACGGCGTCCGTCTGCTCTCACCCTACTGCAACATGACAAAGGGCCAGATAGCAGCCCGAGGCAAGGAACTGGGCATCAATTACGCAGAGACCTGGTCGTGCTATCGTGGTGGCGACAAGCATTGTGGCCGCTGCGGCACCTGCGTAGAGCGTCAGGAAGCCCTCGCCGAAGCCGGCATCCCCGATCCTACGGATTATGAATAGTTTGTCATAGGGGGTGGGCCAAATTGCCCACGTCCCTCTGGCTTGCTGACAGCTGCGATGTCCTGTGCCATCGCCACCTTTTCTGCCTTCTGACAAACAAAATCCCGAAACGACCAAACATTTCGGGATTTTTAATATTAACAAGGTGTGGAGGTTACTTTATCACGACCTTTTTACCGTTCTTGATGTAGAGACCCTTGCCAGGCTTAGCGACGCGCTGACCTTGGAGGGTATACCATTCTCCCTCGCCTTCGGAGAGAGCCGGGGTGAGGTTCTTGATGCTCGTCGTGCCGTCATCATCGCCACCGATGCTCTTGAAGTCGATGGGCAACTTGATCACTTCAGGCTCCTCGACCTTGTAATTATCCTCTGCACTACGGGTAGAGGAAACGGCTACCATCGAAGTGGGCAACTCCAAGTAACACTTGTTGTTCTTGATGTTCACATAGCCCTTCACACTCACGAACGAACCGTCACCTTTCAGGTAGTAATTCGTCTGACTGCCATCTTCAGATGTCTCCAGAACCTGAATTTCATTACCACTCGTGTTGCCAATGAACATATTCTCATATCTGCTCTGAACGGCGACAGAAGGTATCTCGTAGCTATTGGGATCGCCCTTCAGCAGCACTCCCTCACCCTTCTGAAC
>ODAI011774868.1_pt1 | contig 13243 bp, 2 predicted proteins | sample 1539321 | NCBI WGS metagenome assembly ODAI01 (sample SAMN02144231, study PRJEB22623) | gut metagenome | biome: sheep rumen | host: Ovis aries | place: New Zealand | reverse complement strand
TAATGTTTTCTCCGGTACCCATCTGTGATGCCCTTCCGGCGACAGCTACAGCTATGGCGGCATATCTGACAAATATCGTTGTCACGTCAGGGTGGAACGCCGTAACATCAGAAGGGAGTCCCTCTCTCTTTCGTATGCTGACTTCTGTTAAGCAATTAGAGGCCGGTGCCGGTGTGGATGTCCTGGCCGTTTTGCAAAAAATATACGACGCGGTTAAAAGTAATTCAGATGACATAAGTACTGCTATCGTAACAAACATGAAGATAGGCACTGGCGAAAACGACGTTCTTTCGGTTTCCGGAGAGGATGTATTATCATGGAGAAATACAGATTACGCAAATTATCCTTCATCCCTCGGATTGCCTGATGGCGCAGCCACTATAAAATGGAACAGCACTGAAAACCGTTTTGATGTAGTAACTTCCAGTACGGCTGCTAACATCGGAACAAACAACACGGTCCCGTTTACTCAGATTGCTTTTCCGGCACCGGTATATTATCGTGCCAACTCAAGCATAGCGGTAAGCAACAGCCAGTCTCTGGAAGAGTTGATAGCACTATATGAAGATGCTGATAACAGTTGGGACGATATACTTGCCGCTCACGACGACGGTAACGAAATAACGAAGGACACACGTGCTGTGGCCTTGGTTGACCCTGTAAAATATGCAGTAGGCCGTTTGGACCTGCGCATACAAGCCAGCGCTGCCACATTGACCGATGCCAACGATAACGAAGTTGACATGTCAAAAATAAAACTGACAGGTGTCCTCGTAACCGGACAGAGACCGGTAAACTTTGAGTTTGTCCCCATTACAACGGTGGGAACGCCGGTGTATACTATCTATGACAACCAGATTAACGGTAACATAAGCTTGACATACAATCAGGGTAAGAGTGACGAAAATGCCAGATGGAACCATACTCTGGTTTTGCCTACTCAGGCTGACGGTACAGAGTACATCTTTTTTGAGTTACAGAACAATACTGACAACGAGATTATCACCAGTCGGGTTGTAAATGAAGAGATGGTGAAAACCATTATTCCCGTCGGCGCTAAGTTCTATGTGTGTGGCGCTCTTCACGATGACGAAAATAACAAAGCTGTATTCCAGGAGGCCAGCGTGACAAAAGTAAAGGCTACTATAAATACACTTCTGAATGCATACAACGTAATCCCCAGCATAGAGACTGAACCCTTGCTGACGGTAGAGCTACAGGTTGCCATTAAAGATTGGGTAAACGTTGGAGAAGAAAATCATGACGTCTATAATTGGTAAACCAAAAACGAAAGAAAAAATGAGACGCTATTATATATCATACTTGTGGATAGTTCTTGTGATACTTTTTGCAGGATGCTCTGACGACATGGAGACTACGGACACAAAGGTGAGAGTAACTATTAGCACCTCTCCCCGTCTTTATAATGATATGACACCCGCAATAAAGGCACTTGACGGATATAGTCCTTACAGCGGCGCAGAAAATCCGCGAATGAAAGTATTCTTTGTGAACAACAGCGATAATGAACAGACGCAGACTGTTTTTAACTGGCAGAGCGGATACACATGGTCAGCGGAGGCAAGACTCTCTATCGGCAATGTGTATAGCACGTTTGGCTTTATGCCCTCTTCTGCAGTTACAACGGCGACATTAACGCCAGCTGTCGATCCTTCGACCGGTGCGACGATGACACTGGAAGGCCTAAGCACAGCCGGAACTCAGGATATCTGTGTTATGGCCGGCGTGTTAAAGGCAACAGAGTTGACACCGGACATTACTGCGAAAACAAATAGTGACATATTGGGAAAATGGACCTTCGAGGCAACAGAAACAGGGAACGTGCTCTACGTACTGATGCACCACCTTTTTGCACAGGTGAGCTTAGACTTTGTCGTGGGATCTCAATACTCAACATTGCGTGCGATAAAACTGAAGAAAGTTACTATGACAACTAAACGAGGTCCGGTCACAGCAACAGTCACAAACAATGCGACCAGCTATGCTGATGTAGCTTTTATATTACCTGCAACTGAGTCAACGGAAATAGTGACACTATATGAAGATGCGGAAGGTAAGTTCATCTCTCTTGAAGGAGAGACACCAACGACTATTCCGGCGTTCTTTACTCCTATACTGTCAGGCTCTTCAAGAGAAATCACGTTTACATCAACATATGACGTATATGATGATACAAGAAGCACAATTGTGCGATCAAATTGTACGGCGACCAACTCATGGACATTAAATACTCCATTAGGAAGTGGAGAAAAATATACCATTAACGCAAAAGTTAAACCAACATACTTATATCAATTGGCTGATCCCGACTTAGATAATCCAACGATAGTCCTGGCTGCGCCATAATATTTTTATGCATGTATCTGACAAAATGATAAAACTAATTATTATCCGAAAAATGAAAAGACTTCCAATATGGACACGAGCCTTCCATTTGATGTTCATATTAGGAATGACCATACCTGTGTCGCTTTCCGCTGATGCTAATGATTCCACGGCAATCGCAGATACCGTTCTTGTTGAAGCAGAAGCAGAACCGACTGTGCTGACTATCGGCGATAATGTATACGGTGGTGGAAACAGTGGTAACCTGGGCGGTACGACGAGTGTAACAATAAACAGCGGAACTTTCAGCGGAAATATCTTTGGTGGTGCCCGTATGGCTGATGTACATACTGACGGAGACCTGGTGCTGACGGCTGAGGAATATGCCGCTAATGTTACTTTTAAGGGAGGAACGATAAATAGCGATAAAGCTGTTTACGGCGGTAACGATATTACGGGTAGAGTAATAGGCGGAACAAATGTCAATATCCTGGGTAGCATTGCCGGTAGTGTTTATGGCGGAGGTAACGGTTCGTATGTTTATACCGACAATAATGACAATGCGAACAACGAACTCTATTATGCTCCGGGTGCTAACTCCGCAGAGGCACTCAATAATTTCCGGCCTAACGTTGACAAGACACTTGTCTATCTCGCAGGAACAGAGAGTGAAAAAACCTATATTGGAGGAAAAGTATTCTGCGGAGGAAACAGCGCGACACTAACTGCAGCAGAAGGTTCTTCTGCGACAGCTACACTGAAATTAGGCTCCTATGTAATTGCGGATAATGTCTTCCTTGGCAGTAATGGAGAGAATATGATTCTTGCGGACTCATTGAGTAAATATAATACAGAGTGGAGTAGCTTAAATATGACTACATCTGCAACCTTTGAAACGTTTATGAAAGGTGTGGAGGTGAGCATAAAGCCTAATGTGGCTTTTGATGACGATTATGTAGATAATTCTACATTGATAGGCTCTTTCTTCTGTGGTGGTAATATAGGTAGCATGTCTGCATCTGGGACATTTACTATTCCTTTCACAAAATCAGTAATTATATATAATAAACTTGTTGGCGGATGCAACAATGCCAATATCGCGGCTGCTGATGGCTTAAATGCTGCGCATAAAGGTGGTTTAATAACTCAGGCAGATACAAAAGTGCAACTTGACCTTGATGCCGTCAAGTTTGACTCACGAATCCTTAACTTGTCAGCACCTGAAGCAGAAAGATTTACATGGTATCAGAATGACGCCGGAACAGAACTGCTTGGCGGTAAAGTCTTTGGAGGATGTTATACAAGTGGTTATGTAAATGGTTCTGTCGTTATCAACATCAAACAAGATGCTGTCTCTACAGAAGCCAAGGCAAAGATGGAGGCTGACGACGGTGCAATGTGGAAAACAATGCGTGATGACGTCTTCTCTACCGGTTTCTCCGCATTTGGCGGTGGCTACGGTGCTAATACCGAGATATGGGGCAATACGACTATCAATATCAGCGGAGGACACATTCTTAAAGTCTTCGGCGGAAGCCAGGAGGGCTATATTGGTACATCTGACAGGACGACAGTCATAGGTAATACGCGGATAAACCTCACGGCAGGAGAAGTAGGCAAAATATACGGTGGCGGCTTTGAGGGACCAGTTACAGGAAAAACAACTGTTTACCTTGACGGTGGTACGGTGTATGATGCTTTTGGTGGCGCATGTAACGCCGACATTTTGGGACATGCTGAAAATCATATCGGATTGAGCGGATTCCCAACGATTACGCATAATGTTTATGGCGGTAACGATTTCGGAGGCCAGATATTGGGAACGAAAGACTTCACAGACAGTATAAGCACTGCTAACGGAAGTGCCACGTTAAGTAAAGTGTACCAATATGATTCTTCCACTAATCCGCACCCTGCTGTGCTTACCGCTTCTACCTACGTGCAGTATGTAAAAGGAGCTGTTAACAAAATCTTTGGAGGCTCGTGCGGTTTTTATGATTATACCGATGCTAAGTATGCGGCATATACTTACACTACCGGAGGTACGGGGACCACACCTGCCAATCTCGGTACTGCCCGTGACGGTTTCCATAAACCTTATCTTATAAACTCCATTGTCAATTTCAGGGCAGACACCATAGCAGCCAATGCTGTCAATGGTGTTTTCGGTGCAAGTCAGGGTTATGCCCTTGAGGTAGACCAGAATTATCTGCAGGACCGTAGTTACTTGTTGTTAGACTTTCCTAATGAATACAAGAAATTTTCTTCTTCATTGTCAGTTTTCGGAGCGGGCGACTACAGCGGTGTGGGAATGGGTGTAACTCCAGCTACGGCTAAGACCAATGCCAGTGGCATCGAGGCGGCTTCCGTGGTTGACCTCATAAATTGTAATATTTCTTCAGCGTATGGTGCCAGCAATAATCAGGGTGTGACACGCCGTACTATTGTTAATGTGCCACAAGATGCTACTCCAAAGGTAGTCAATATTTTTGGAGGAGGTTATGGTGAAGACAACAGGTATCCGTGTGATGCTTATGAGACTCATGTGAACTACGCCAGTCACCTTGCACGTGCCAATTATGTATATGGAGGAAATAATAATGCACGGCGCACATTATATGCTCAGGTCAATGTTTCAGATACGATAAGGCAGACTAACAACAAATATTTTGGTTATGTATATGGCGCAGGTTGTGGAGAAAATTCATGGGCGCAGTATACTGAAGTCAATTTGAATGACGGTGCTTTAGTTTATGAAGCATACGGTGGCGGTTATGGCGGTATGGTACTCAACCAGCAGAGTGAAGCTGAGTTTGCCGCAAGAGGAGCAGATGGCGATGCTGCCACTACTGCTGACGCATTTGACCTGACTTTAGGAAAAGGATATACAGAGAATTATTTGGAAAACGATTTGGCTCAGGTCAGTGCATTGTATTCAGATACCCATGTAAGCACTGATGAAAGTGCTGCACCCAGTCATCCCCTGTACGAGAGTATAGGCAACAGTTTTAGGAAATTCAATACAAATGTCCATATAAACGCAGGGGCAGAAATCAGTAATTACTGCTATGGCGGAGGCTATGGCGCTACAGGTGTTATATGCGGAACGACATACATAGACTTGCTCGGCGGCTATGTCAGGAAAGACCTTTATGGTGCGGGAACGTATGGTGGCGTGATGGATAACTTCAGGCTTGGTACATTTACTGCCAGCACCAATGTATATATTAAAGGTGGCTCTGCTCGTAATGTTTACGGTGGCGGTTGGGAAGGTGCAGTCGGATATCATAACACCAGCACAACGTCAACAACAGATGATGTCTTGGGAGAAACGCACGTCTTTATAGGCAGTCTGGAAGGTACATCTTTCCTTAATGGTTACCCGACTGTGCAGCGTAACGCATATGGTGCAGGTGAGGGCGGTCCTGTTTTTGGTACAACAAATGTGACGCTCTTTAACGGCTATGTGGGTTATTTTTATAAAAACGATGACAAAAATGCTGCATACAACGATACATATTATATGGCGAAACTTGATGATGAGACTACAGCGGATAGTTTGCAGCACAATGCGCTGTTAGAGGCCGGAAATATATTTGGTGCGGGTTATGTCGACAATAGTAATGCGGATATCACCAACGTGACACTCTATGGCGGTGTCGTGCGTAATGGTCTTTACGGCGGCGGAGAAATCGGAACAGTAGGACGTGGCCGGGTTACTGGTGGAAATGTGGTGATTGACAAGGTTGGCGAGACACATATAAATATATATAATGGTCAAGTAAAAAATGACGTGTTCGGCGGAGGACGTGGATTTGACAACTTGAACCGTATGAGTTCGATTGGAACATCAGGCTACATATTCGGAACAACTGAAGTTAATATTCACGGTGGACAGATTGGAACAGATGACGGTGTTGCCAATGGCTACGGGAATGTCTTTGGCGGTGGAAACATTGGTTATGTGTATTCAGGTCATGGTGTAAAAAATCCGAGTGACGGATACTATTATTATAATGGTAATCTTACAGAAGATTGCAAAGTTGTTGTATCACCTTATGCTCAGGCATCAGAAAGTGTTACAATTAACGGCCATGCATATACCACAGGTCAATATGTTCCTACAGAAGACCTAAACACATTGGTAAGTGAGGCCACTGAATGGAAAAAGGTAGATGAAACGGGTATTACAATCAAGAATGCCGTCTTTGCAGGCGGAAATGTATCGGCTGGTTCTGACCGGATTTATGCCAATGCCAAGACGGTATTTGGTAATGCGACGGCATCAGTTGTAGACTTGTTTAATAAAGATCTCATTGCCATTGGCGAGGACGGTATAGGAGGTTTGTATGGTGACGGAAACCTCACGTTTGTGGACGGATACCGAGAATTGAATGTCTCAAACTACGGAACTGATTATTATTCGCTGAATTCAGAGTTGACGTATGACGACTATAAAGCGTTGAGTGACCGTGAACGTGCATATTTTGAACTGCAATATGTATGTCAGGCGGAACACACATATTCAGGCTATTATTATTCCAAAATACTGCATGAGTATGTTGTTGACGAAGAGAATCATATATCTGTAACTTATCGCAAGAATCAGAAAGTATCTTCTGCGACATATGCTACGTTTACCGCTGCTGAAAAAGCTTACTGGACAGCGGGCCCGAATATTACATATAAGAAGGAAGACAAAATATCTGAAGACTTGTATGACTTGATGGATCCCGATGAGCAAGGCGGAGGCAAATGGGAGATATTCGGCTTCTGTACATTGTATGCCGGACGTATGTTGAACACTATTCAGCGTGCAGATTTCTGTGGAGTCTTCGGTAGTCGTATTGTGTTGCGTGGTGCGCAAGACCGTGTGCCTTCAGTTGTTGATTACACCAACTATACAATTAACCGTGTAGACGAGTTGTCACTCAATCAGGTTACACAAAGCGGTGTGACACATGGTAATTATTTCGGTATATATAATGTGGTAAACTACTTGGGTGCCCTTACCAGTGATGTAACATTCTTGCCCGCAGATAAGGGTGGTGCAGTGCGTACAACAGACAACGCAGATGCTACTTATCACGCAGATGGGACAACAACCTATTATGATTGGAAGTTGCCTAACTTAAATAGCCGTAAGCGCAACAATGGTTCAAGCGCCAACGAAGTGGCATTGAACTCTGGTGTATGGCTGGAGATTCTGAATAAGGAGACGGAGACTGCAGGTGAGAAGGTTTACGGACCTATCACGGGTGTTGTGGAATTAGCGCTTATCAGTGTGACGCAAGGCGAAGGCGGTGGCTATGTGTATGCAAAGAACGAACACCGCACAGTGGCATCCATAGCTCCAGCGGCATCAAGTCAAACAACACTGGCTGCATCTAATCTGAACGCCGTAAGTTATAAGCAGTATACTTATAATGGTGATGACAGTAAAATACAGATGCAGACTTCCGGCAACTTTATCAACAGTACAAAGCGTATTGTTGACGACTGCTATCCTCAAAGCGGAGCTTATGAGGGAGAGGGTGCCGCACCGGCACACTACTGGTATATCCGCGGTGAGTATTACATTTATGACCAGTATATCTCCGCATATACCGGTTCGGCTCAAGCTTATGCCGAGAAAGTTTCAATCCCGCTGACCATCACACCGGAAGCACGCGGACGTCTTAAGTTGAGTAACATACAAGACAACCTGTATGCATACTGGACTGATGCCACAGAGGATTTGAGTACTTATCAGAGTACAGTTGATCCAACAGCGATTGTCATCAATAACATAACATACCATAAGAATGATCCTATCACCTATTGGGAGTACTCCCGATTGTCAACGGCACAGCAGGCTTTCTTCATAAAAGATACATATGTATGCTCTCAGAACATGAATCTTGGCGGGGCAACTTACACAGAAGATCAGGTATTGACGGCTTCGGAGTATGCAGCATTGCCGACCAATGTCTATGTCTGCACAAATACCTTCATGACTCTTGCCGAGCACACTTATAATCAGGGTGAGTCTTTGACGGAAGAGCAGTATACGGAATTGGATGAGCGCTATAAGGAAAACTTTGCTCCGGCGAAATCCTTGGTACATACATCAAATGCTGTTTCTCATGACAACGGCTTCCTCTTGACGTTTGACTGGGATAACCCCAATGTTTGGAATGATTATTATCAGTACACTTCAGGTACTGCGCCTTCGTCATTGCCTCAGTATGTGCGCAAGTCTGATTATGACGCAGTTGAATTCACTGAGAATAGGTCTCAATACAGTCCAAGTCCGACGTTTAAGTGTATGGCTGATGGTGTATATGGCCAACTTAATTACACCACGGGTGATGTGATAGACAAGGTGACATATGACTATCAAGCCCAGATAACGACAGACCTTTCAGAACTTGGTGTAACAGACACCAGAGAAGAAGGCTCGCAAGCGCAATTCTCACGTGTATATGTGGCTAAAAATGACTGTCGCTTCAATGTCGGTGGAACAGAGTACACCTATGTTGCAGGTGCACCGATATCTTCTACGCTTTATAGCACATTAGGGGCTAATCAGTCAAACTTTGAGTTAGGATATTTATGTTCAAGTACATATCAGATATCAGAAAACGAATATTTCCTCTCCGGAGAAATTATCACCAAGTCTGTATATGATAATATAGAGACCAAATACAGTACATCTAACGGCTATGCTGAAGGCGTGGCTGCAGCTATAAAAGATGTTATATCGGAAGCGTATATTTGCACACAAGACGGTGCTTGGGGCGGTAGTGTATATAAATCAGGATATAATTATCCGGCAATCAAATACAGTGCCCTTTCAAGTGCGGAGCGTGCTAACTTTAAGTATAACTACGATGCATTAGACCTCTTGTCTGAAAACTTTGCGGAGGACGGTGTAGAAAGTTCCAAGTATCAGGGCGCAATGGGTAATTATGCTGCGGGGGGTACAGTGATACCAAACCAGATTCCTTATTGCGAGTCACAGCCGATAGACTATACTGCGACTTATTCTGGTGGTCCAGGTGGCTTAGAAACCAAAACGGTGAGCAACAGTGTAACTGTGAAACGCGGTAATGAGCAAGTGACGACAAATGTGCTTCAGCCCAATGACGTGCTCATAAATACCGAATATGAAAAATTGTTGAACGAGCAGTTCCATTATACACCATTTGTTGTATCTGGAAGGGATGAAGAGTCTACTGTTTATTATATCGTTAACACAGGTTTCCAGATAGGTGACAACTGGTATAATCCAGGTGCCAAAATCGCAGATGAGGTATACGAAGGTTTGTCAGAAGGCAACAAGGAAAAAGTAACGGCAATTTCACGTTCATCATTACCTGAATTGCCGACCGGGGACGGTATATTAGAATATTATTTCTGCACCAGTGAATATACGGCAATTACACCTATTAAGGATATATTGACGAATAGTGAGTATACTGCAGGAACTGATATTCCTGTTGGAACGATTATTGCCGCTAGAGGTGTATCTAAGGCTTATGAGAACCTTGTGAACGAACAGATAGACTTCTCTATTGACGGCAAGATTCCGACGGAGACAAGTACGCTATATGTATCGCGCGAGATTGATATTAACGACCTAAGCCAAGACAAAGTCGTGACTGCAGTATATTGGTATGAATATATTGAGAGTGACGAGAGCGGAACTTCCTATGAGACTATCCGTGAACGCCACATAGTCAATGTGCACATCCACTTTGAGAGTGGTGTGCCTGTGATTGGCGAATTGCTTGCCCCGGATGTAGTGTTGCCAGGCACCTCTGTAGGTTTGAACTTGCCAACGGTAACAAAGGGTGCGTATGAAATCCTTGGCGGCGGTTGGGAAATCTACAACAATGAGACGGATGCTCTCGCCCATAAGAATGGCTCTCCTTATGTCAACAACTCAACCAAGATGTATTGGTATCAGGACGGCTATTATGTAGCCTACTACGCTAAGTCTTATCTGGGTAAGACTTACAGTAATGCCGTGCCAATCACTGTGGCTAACTATCATGACATCGCAGATGTGATGGCAGATCCTGTCAATCATATGCATATAGATCATTCTGATGTGAAACGTAACAGTAAGATATATATCGACAGACGTACAGTAGCTTCTGACGGCAAAACAGAACTTGACATGCTCAATGATCTCTATCAGCTCAGTACCAAGACGACTGACGATACGGACGAGGATGGCAACAGAGTCTTAGCGGAAGGCAGCACAGATGTCTACGCGCTGAAGACCAAAGTGACAAATTGCCAGAATTTGGATTTCATTCTGAAGAGTGATGTTTCGCCTAAGGGTTCGTGGACACCTATCGGAAACAATGAAGCAACCTGTTTCGGCGGAAACTTCCATGGCAACGGTTATACCATCAAAGGATTGGATCACTCTTTCTTTGGACACCTATGCGGAAATATATATAACACAGGTTTCATGGGCACGTTTACTGCAGGTGGTGTGGCTGACTATGCCAGCGGTCATATAGAAAATACTTGGGTATGGAATACCAGTGCTAATGCCACGGGCAATGCTATAGTGGCTAATCCTGATGCTGCGGGAGAGACACCTGTGATATATAACAGTTTCTATCCTGAAGGTCAAGGCTTCACCAATAACAGCACCCACAATGAGGTTAAGGCAGAGGTGAAAGAACGCAGTATTGCTGACTTTGTCAATGGTAAAGTTGCGTTTGACTTGAACAGCAACTATCTGCAGGCACGTTATCTTGCCTTCGGAGACCATTCCAATGCGAAATCCAGCACCAACAACAAGGAGAAAAACTTCTACTATCGCAAGGCTGACGGAACCCTGCAGACGAAGACTGTGATGGGTGATGTTCTGAATCAGGAGTATCCGATTACATATACGAATTCCGAGAGCGATTGGAAGTGGCATTCCGGCAATGGCTATGTGGAAGATTTCATCGGTGATGGCGATTTCAGATATGCAGATGGTGTCAAGCCGACTGAGCAGGATTTAAGGTATTATATGGGTGAATATGTGCCTGTATATCCAGATGATTACATTTTCTTCGGTCAGCGTCTAAGCTATAATTTGTATGATGACCGTAGTCATGATCTTCAACCTGCTGCGGCTGCCAAGATAGCGTCAACCGCTTCAGACAACTCCAAGCACATGTTGCTGACGGATGATGTTGATACCCGCAACCGCGTATATCGTGCTCCGGCTTACTTCCGCAATGGAGTATATGGCAGAAGCGTATACTTTAACAGCGATGCCGCATTTACGCGAGAGTATACCGTGGACGGAACAACTTATTATCCGCACAAGAATATGACCGCTGTAGACTTTACCGGCGGCAACGGTGACATTTCCGGTTATTCTGGTGAAGTGCCCGGCACAAGTGCCGATTTCAAAGACGGCACAGCGCTTTATGCACCGTTGCTGGATTATTACGGACTGACAGGATTCAAATGCAACGGATTGACGCAAAACCTCTTGGCATATACACCGGCACCGACAGCAGGTGACGCTTCAAGTGCCGCTTCCATAACCAACAGCGTCCTGACTGCTTACTTCCAGGATCCTGCATACAGCGAAACAAATGACACATACCACACAGTGGATGTCCAAAATACGTCAGGTATCAGGGGACACCTTGTACAGAAGAACGGCAGCTACACGTCATACGCTGACCAGTTGCTGGTAGATGACAATGATTTCAATGCGCCTATCGCCTATAATTTCGACACCGGCAAGCGTATGTGGTATCAGCGTGAGCCTGACAACTATGCAGATATGACGATGGGATGGGAAACTGTCAGCCTGCCATTTACTGTTGAGCGTGTCACTACTCAGGATAAGGGTGAGATAACCCACTTCTACGGCACAGAGTCAACGGGTCATGAGTACTGGCTGCGTGAGTTCAGCGGAGTAGCGAATACGGACAATGCCAACGTGAAAACTGCAACATTTGTCAAACCTGCCGTTGGTACGGCTAGCAAGACCAATACCAATACCTTCCTGTGGGATTATTATTATTCCAAGGATGTCTCAAGGGATGCAAATGCAGATACTTATCAGCAGAATTACTATAACAGCTCACGCACGCATCAGAACTATCCGTTCGGTGCTGCAGCCAAGCCTTATCTCGTAGGCTTCCCGGGTTCAAGCTACTATGAGTTTGACCTCAGTGGTACTTTCACTCCGGCAAATACGTCAGCTACCGCAGCAGGACTTATTGAAAAACTTGACCCGCAAGTCATCACCTTTGCATCGCCTACAGGGACGACGATACAAGTCAGTGACACTGAACTTGCCAGCGCGAAAGTAACTCCAGACGGATGCAACTACTCATTTGTTCCAAGTTACCTGAATGATGAACTGGCTGCAGACGGAGGTTACGTGCTCAATGTTGATGCTGCTGAAAAGGCAGGAAGCAGCTTTGTCGTGACATCAGGAGCTTCTACTGCCGTACGACCATTCCGTCCGTACTTCGTTCCGGCGGCAGTGAGTCCAAGCAAGAAATTCTCTATCGCACGACTTGACATCAATAATGTCGATACGATGTTTGGCATAAACGAACCTGACATTAATGCTTTGGACGGCGACCTCTTCGTCTTGACGGGACGCAACAACATCGTTGTCAAGTCCGCACTGAAGCGAACAGTCCGTGTTCGTATCCATAATTCTACGGGCCAAACGATTGCCAGCTTCGTAATCGATCCGGGTGAGGAAGTCTCCACTCATGTTGCACCTGGTGTCTATGTTGTCGCAGGCAAGAAGTATGTGGTGAAATAACACACTTTCTGCGTTCAAACATAAATTAAAGAACGTGTGCGCTCTCTAACGCACACGTTCTTTTTGTTTTATCAAAAATACAGATGCTTAAACGTGGGCCATGGG
>ODAI014661691.1_pt1 | contig 13244 bp, 14 predicted proteins | sample 1539321 | NCBI WGS metagenome assembly ODAI01 (sample SAMN02144231, study PRJEB22623) | gut metagenome | biome: sheep rumen | host: Ovis aries | place: New Zealand | reverse complement strand
TGAAATAATAGAACACACCCGCAGCGAAAAATACTGCTCCTCCTCACGCGTCGATCTCATCCATCCAGGCCGGATCGAAGGCCCTTCCCTCTTCGAAGGCGTCGATCGCCTGCCGGTAGGCGCGGATGACATGAGCGATATAGAAAATGCTCTTCATGCGGCCCTCGATCTTCAGAGAGCAGATGCCTGCCTTTGCGAGATCGGGAATGTGCTCCAGCATGCAAAGGTCGTTCGAGTTGAAGATGTAGGTGCCCCGTCCGTCCTCTTCCACGGGCCAGTATTCGCCGGGGCGCTTCTCCTCCTCCAGCCGGTACTTATACCTGCAGGGGTGGGCACAGGCGCCGCGGTTGGCATCCCGTCCGGTCATGAAATTCGACAGGAGACATCTGCCCGAGTAGGAAATGCACATGGCGCCGTGGACAAAGGCCTCGATCTCCCGATCCTGCGGGATGTGCTGCCGGATCTGCGCGATCTCGACAAGGCTCAGTTCTCTCGCGCACACCACGCGCTCCGCTCCCATCCTGTACCAGAACAGGAAGGTCTCGTAGTTGGTGTTGTTGGCCTGGGTCGAAATGTGGATCGGGATCTGCGGGCACGCTTTCTGTGCCAGTGAGAACATTCCGGGATCCGCCACAAGGATCGCATCCGGCTTCATCTGTGCGAGCTCGCCAAAATACCGCTCTGCCCCGGCCAGATCGCTGTTGTGGGCAAGGATATTCGCCGTAACGAACACCTTCACGCCCCTCTCGTGGGCATAGCGTATCCCCTCCTCCATATCCGAGGGAGAGAAGTTTCTCGCCTTGGCTCTGAGGCCGTATGCTTCCCCGCCGATATACACCGCGTCGGCGCCGTACCGCACTGCGGTCTTAAGCACCTCCAGGTCCTTGGCCGGCAGAAGGAGTTCCGGCTTTCTGATCTTCTGATTTAATTCCATATTATTTCCAGTCTGTTTCTGTATTTTGACGTTTGACACTAAGAGCAGCCCCGTCGCCGGTCTCCAACAGGACCGTTCTGAGCCGCCCGTCGGAGGAAATCGCCGTCAGGTACTCGCGCATCCTCTTGTGGATCGTGCGGTTGCGGCGCGTCAGGACAAATTTGGACTCCAGGATCTCTCCCTCCTTGAGCACATTATCGGATAATAACACGCCGCCGGGGCTCAGCAGTCTTATGACATCCGGCAGGAACCGGATATACTGGCCTTTCGCGGCGTCCATGAATATGAGGTCGAAGGGTCCCTCCAGCCCGGGCAGGATCTCAGCTGCGTCCCCCTCGATCAGGCGGATGCGGTCCGCGCCGAACGCCCGGAAATTCTCCCGCGCCTGCGCCGCCCTTGAGGCATCCTGCTCGATCGTGACAATGCTGCAGGGTACAGGTGAATATGTGTACATGACCAGAGCGGAATAGCCTACGGCAGTGCCTACTTCCAGGATCCTCTTCGGCGCTTTCATCTCCAGAATGCACTGCATGAGCCCTCTGGTCTGAGGGCGGATGATGGGCACGTTCTCCTCCAGCGCCTTTCTCTCGAGGTCCCTGAGCTGCGGCGTTTCCTCAGGCAGAAGAGACTCCGCGAATACGCTGATGCGCTCTGCCGAATCTGTCTGCGCCGAGAGCTGTCTGAGCAGATCGTCCTTGTCTGTCATTTTATCTGCCATCCTGTCTGTATATCTGTTATTGCTTGGTTTCCTGCTGCGCGGCGTCCGCCTGCTCCTCCTTGGGGGCAAAACGGGACACCTCGGTCCCCGAGATCACCCGCAGGATCTCTTCCGTCGTCATCTCTGAAGAAAGATAATAGGTGCCCGGCACGTATTTCCCGGCATAATCGGAGACCCTCTCCTGCACAAGGAAGAGTCTGGAAGATTCGATGATCCCCGCATCCTCCAGTTCTTTGCCGAGCATGGAAGCCGTCATGTTCTCCCTCACAGTAAACTGCACGACTATACCGGTGCCCGTGGCGTCCTTTCCCTCCTGTGAGAAGATCCCGTAGCCGACATCATAATAGTGTTTGGCCTGGCCTGCAACGAACAAAATGGCAGCCGCGATCACCGCATAGATGATCAGGCTTCCGAGCGTATCTATGATCGTCCCTATCGTCGCGCGTACTTTTTTCATTAATGATTGCTCCTGTATCAATGAATGTCTCCTGTATCAGCGTCTTCTGTGACTGTTGGTCCCTGCGGATTCTTTATGATTTCTTTTGATCTCTTTTGGTCTGTTTTGGTCAGATTTCGATGATCACGGGCAGGATCATAGGCCTTCTCTGCGTCTTTTTCCAGAAAAAGTCACTGAGATTGTCCCTGACTGCGGCCCTGATCTTGTTGCGGTCAATGGTCCCGCGCTCCTCACAGGTATACAGGACATCCTGCACCACCGTGTTGGCGTTGTTCATCATCTCGTCCGCTTCCTTGATATAGACAAAACCTCTGGATGTGATCTCCGGCCTCGAGACTACGTGGGGCTTTCCTTCTTCCATGGCCAAAGCCACGATCACGATCCCGTCTTCGGCCAGATGCTGTCTGTCCCTGAGCACAATGTTGCCCACATCGCCTACTCCGAGGCCGTCCACGAGGATGTTGCCTACCGGCACATCTCCCACGATCTCCGCGGAATCCGGCCTGATCTCCAGGACATTGCCCGACTGCAGAATGAAGATATTCTCTTTGTCTATTCCCAGTTCCCTGATGAGTTTGGCCTGCGCCTTGAGATGGCGGTACTCGCCGTGCACGGGAATGGCGTACTTGGGCTGCACCAGCGTGTAGATCAGCTTAATGTCTTCCTGGCAGGGGTGGCCCGATACGTGGACGTCCTGGAATATGACGTCTGCCCCCTTGAGCAGGAGCTTGTTGATCACGTTGGTCACTGCCTTCTCATTGCCCGGGATCGGGCTCGAGGAAAAGATCACGGTGTCGCCGCTGTCGATCGAGATCTTGCGGTGGATGTTCTCCGCCATGCGGCTGAGCGCCGCCATGCTCTCTCCCTGGCTTCCGGTCGTGATGATGACCGTCTGCTCGCCCGGATAATTTCTGAGCTGGTCCACATCGATCAGCGTGTTCTCCGGTACATCCAGGCAGCCGAGTTTGGACGCAGTTGCAATGATATTGACCATGCTCCGGCCTTCCACGACGACCTTGCGCCCGTATTTGTAAGCGGAATTGATGATCTGCTGCACTCTGTCCACGTTGGCGGCAAAAGTTGCAATGATGATCCTGGTGTCGCTGTGTTCCTGGAACAACTGGTCGATCGTCTTGCCGACCGTGCGCTCCGAAGGCGTAAATCCGGGCCTCTCCGCGTTGGTGGAGTCGCACAGAAGGGCCAGCACGCCCTTCCTGCCCAGTTCCGCAAATCTCTGCAGATCGATCGCATCTCCGTACACCGGCGTGTAATCCACCTTGAAATCGCCGGTATGGATCACGATGCCGACGGGCGAATAGATCGCCAGGGCAGCCGCGTCCACTATGCTGTGATTGGTTTTGATAAACTCTATGCGAAAGCATCCCAGATGCACGGAAGATCCGAATTTGACGACTTTGCGCTGCGTGGTCTCCATCATGCCGCGCTCGGTCAGCTTGTTCTCGATAATGCCCATGGTCAGCCGCGTGGCGAAGACCGGCACATTGATCTTCTGCAGCACATACGGAAGAGCACCTATGTGGTCCTCGTGTCCGTGTGTGATCACAAATCCCTTTACCTTGTGAATGTTCTCTTCCAGATAAGTGGTGTCCGGAATCACAAGGTCGATTCCGAACATGTCATCTTCCGGAAAGGCCAGACCGCAGTCCACCACAATAATACTGTCTTCGTATTCAAAGGCAGTGATATTCATTCCGATCTGCTCAAGTCCTCCCAGAGGGATGATCTTGAGTCCTGTCGGATTCAGTTCGTTATTTTTGCTTTTTTTCAAGTCTTATCCTCTTTATAGTAGTCAAAATACAGCCCGCTGCAGGGCTCTCTCATTCTTCGATCAGAATGCCCATTTCCTCAAGTTTGTCGCTGAAAAGAAGAAGCACGGCGGACAGCTCCTGTTCGTCCTCCACGATCTCATAGAGGCTCTCGTCGGCTCCCGGCTCCGCATCATCTCTGAGGATCAGCGCCATGGCGTCGCCCTCTTCCCGGTCCGTCACCAACAGATACATCTTCCCGCCGAGCTTGGCTTGCTCTACAATATAAAACTCCTCTTCTTCTCCGGTGTCTGTCGAAATGAGTCTGATACTCTTTGTCTGATCATTATCTGTTTTGCCGTTGATCATGCCGTTTCGCCTTTCATGCGCTCGATCTCTTCTCTGTGGTTTTCCATATATTCCCGCAAAATGATATTGGCCGCGATCATATCGACATAGCGGCCCCATTCTTCGCGTTTGATCTCCATTTTATTCATAACTTCATAGGCCTCCACAGTCGTGAGTCTTTCATCCGACATCACGATCGGCAGGCCTGTCCTTCGCTCCAGCATGCTGCGGAACTCCAGTGTATTAGTGACTCTCTCTCCTGCGGTATCATCCATGTTGAGGGGAAGACCGAGCACGATCAGGCGGACATCGCTGTCCTTGCAGATCTCCTCGATCCTGCCAAGGGTCTTCCGCAGCTTTCCCGCTCTGTCCCGCCGTATGATCTCGACAGGGTGTGACGTGATCATCAGCTCATCACTCAGAGCGACCCCGCAGGTCTTTGAGCCAAAGTCCAATCCCATGATCCTCATATCAGATCACTTCTTGTTCCAGTGATTGAACTCGATATAATCATTCATGATCTCTTCAACAAGTTCGTCGCGCTCCACTTTCATTATGAGGCTTCTGGCTCCCATGTAATTAGTGATGTAGGTCGGATCTCCCGACATGATATAGCCGACGATCTGATTGACCGGATCATAGCCTTTCTCGGACAACGCCTCGTAGACCACGGAGAGGATCTTCTTGACGCCTGTCTCCTGGTCCGGCTGTACCTTAAAGTACTGTGTGTTTCCCAAGTCCATCCCGGACTTTTTGTTATTGTTTTGATCCATAAATTCAAAGACCTCATCTGCGACAGTTTACATTTTCCTCTAAGCGGCCCTCCTGCGCCGATCTGCAGGGGCGGAAAGTCTGCTTATCTAATCTATATTACCTTATTTTGCCTCAGCTTTCAACCGGCGGCAGGAACATAAGCCCCGGCGCTTGCCCGGCCGGTTCCGTAAATACTCCGGTCACCAGCTGTCCCGCTCTGTAAGCTTCCCCATCCGAGCAGGGAATATAACCTTCCACGTACCGTTTCGTATGTCCGCGCCATGAAGGGCCCCAAGGCATTTCCACCTTCTCTTCCAGCAGCAATTCTTCCTCTTTGCCGATGAAGCTTCTGCGATACTCCTCCGATTGTCTCGCGGTCATATCCAGCAGTTTGTCGCTTCGGACTGCCTTGACCGGCTCCGGGATCTGCACCGGCATAGTCGCCGCGACCGTCCCTTTTCGGATCGAATACTTGAAAACATGCATCTCATAGAAGCACACTTCCTCGAGGAACTTCACCGTCTGCGCAAACTCCGCCTCCGACTCCCCGGGAAAGCCGACGATCACGTCTGTGGTGATGGCCGGATCATCATAATAACGGCGCAGGAGACGCACACTCTCCATGAACTCCTCCGTCGTGTAATGGCGGTTCATCCTGCGCAGCGTCGCGTTGCATCCGCTCTGCAGCGACAGGTGAAAGTGAGGGCACACTTCCGGCATCTTGCTGATCCCTCTCACAAACGTCTCCGTCATGATGCGCGGCTCCAGGGAGCTGAGGCGGATCCTCTCTATGCCGGGGATCCTGCGGATCTCTTCCATCAGGTCCAGCAGATAAGCCCCCGACTTTTCGGGGTCGAATCGCACCGCATCCGTCCGGGCATCCCACTCCAGTCCGTAGGAGCTGACGTGGATCCCCGTGAGCACTACTTCGCGGATTCCCTTGTCCGCCACGGTCCGGATCTCTTTCAGGATCTCGCCGGGTCTTCTGCTTCGGATCCTGCCCCTTGCATAGGGGATGATGCAGTAGGTGCAGAACTGATTGCAGCCGTCCTGTATTTTGACAAAGGCGCGCGTGTGGCCGGGGTCTGTGAGCTGCATGTCCTCGTATGCGGGGCGGTGTGTCAGGTCAGACATGGTCCGCCCGCCCAGCGTGCGGCGCGCAAGGCCCGAAGCTGCGTCCCTGCCGGTCTTGTCCGGATCCGTCCCGCCCGCTTCCGTTCGGTCCCGTTCCTTCCCGGCCAGGAGCTCCTCCAGAAGGTCCGCGACCCTGGCCTTGTTGTTGTTGCCGATCGCGAGATCAATGGCGCTGTCCGAGCCGACCCTCTCGGGATCTGTCTCCACGTAGCATCCCACGGCGATCACGATCGCATCCGGGTTCCTCTTCTTGGCCTTGTGGATCATCTGGCGGCTCTTGCGGTCTGCTATGTTGGTCACCGTACAGGTATTGATCACGTACACATCCGCCTTCTCCTCGAAAGGAACGGAAATATACCCGTGCTCCTCCATTTTTTGGCGCATTATGTCCAGTTCATAGCTGTTGACTTTGCAGCCCAGGTTATGAAATGCTACACGATTCAAGCTTTTTCCCTCTCAAAGTTTATGGATAACGACATTGACTTTTTCAAGACCAGAACTTACTATTAAGACACATAAGCGAGTGAATACAAGGAGGTAATGACTTATGAAAACCGTTATGATTTCGTTAAATTCGATCGATAAAGTCAAGTCATTTGTTAATGACATTTCCAAATTTGATTATGATTTTGATCTGGTATCCGGCCGCTATGTCATCGATGCCAAATCTATTATGGGAATCTTCTCCCTGGATCTGAGCAAGCCCATCGAGCTGAACATCCATGCAGCGGACACCGCTGATGACGTTCTGAGCGTACTCGAACCCTATATCGTCTGATCATCGGATGGATGATCCTATAATTCTATAATCAAAGCCCCGAAGCCGATGCGTTTCGGGGCTTTATTGATGTTTCAGATCTTTATTATTTCAGACCTCAAGCTGTCCGTCTCTCTCCTTGACGACTCTGGAGCCGTCCTTGCCGACGATCAGAATCTCGTCTGTCGCAATGGCTCTGTCCACCATCTCGTCGATCTTCTCATACAGATTCTTCTCATGGCGCTGGATGACTTCCAGGCGCGGCTTTGTCACCGGATGCTTGGCGACGAAGATCGTGCAGCAGTCCTCGTAAGGCAGGATGGATGTCTCAAATGTGCCGATCTTCTTGGAGACCTGTACGATCTCCTCCTTGTCGAATCCGATCAGCGGGCGGAATACGGGAAGCGTGCACACTTCATTGGTGACGCCGAGCGCTGTCAGTGTCTGGGAGGCGACCTGTCCGATGCTCTCTCCGGTGATCAGTCCGAGGCACTCTGACTCGCGCGCGAGCCTTTCTGCGATGCGCATCATATATCTGCGCATAATGATCGTCAGCTCGTCGTGCGGGCACTTCTCGTAAATATACAGCTGGATCTCCGTGAAATTGATGTTGTGCAGCCAGATCGGTCCCGTGTACGCGGCCACCTGGCTTGCAAGATCGATGACCTTCTGCAGCGCGCGCTCGCTCGTGTAGGGCGGCGCGTTAAAATATACAGCATCCAGCTTCACGCCTCTCTTGGCGATCATATATCCGGCCACGGGGGAATCGATTCCGCCCGAAAGCAGCAGCATCGCTTTTCCGCCGACGCCGACGGGCAGTCCGCCCGGCCCGGGAATGATATGGGAATAGATGTATATTTTCTCACGGATCTCCACATACAGTGTGATATCGGGGTGATGCACATCGACAGTCATGTAAGGGCACGCGGTGAGGACCGCCTCTCCCAACTCTTCGTTGACGGTCATGGACTCCACGGGATATTCCTTGTTCAGCCTCTTGGCCCGCACCTTGAAGGTAGCCTCCTCCTCGGGGTACTCTGTCTTCATGAAGTCCGCCGCCGCCTCCCTGAGGTCCTCGACAGACACGAGCGGCAGTTCAACAATGGGGCAGATGCCGGAAATCCCGAACACGCGGCTCAGCGCCTCGGTGACCTCACTGTAGTCGTATTCCGAAAGACATTCCACGAATACTCTGCCATATGTTCTGTGCACGGCGAAATTGCCCTCGCAGGGTCTGAGTGCATGCTTGATCTGTTTCACCAGGGCTTCCTCAAACACGTGGCGGTTCTTTCCCTTGATGCCGATCTCCGCGTATTTGATCAAAAAGGATTGATATCTCATTCTCTTGTCACCTCATTATCTCTCAGTGTCTGGTATATTTTCTCAAAAAAGGAATGAGCTCATGCATCGCCTCTGAGGCCTGGCGCACGTCCTCTTCCGTATTCATGCCGGATAAGCTGATCCGGATGGTATTGTCCATATGCTCTCTGGGCAGTCCGATGGCCTCCAGTGTCTGCGACAGGTGGGGTCTGTTGGTCGCGCATGCACTTCCTGAGGATACGTAGACGCCCTTGTCCTCCAATGCGTGGAGCAGGACTTCCGCGCGGACTCCGGGCACCGTCAGGCTGACGATGTGGGGCGCGCCTTCTCTTCCTTCAGGGCCGTTCACATAGACGTCCGGCAGGTCCGAGACCTCCGAGATCAGCAGCTCCCTGAGTCCGTACAGCTTTTCTGTTTCTTTGTCAAAATTCTGATACAGCATCTTGGCTGCCAGCCCCATAGCTGCGATGCCGGCCACATTCTCCGTTCCGGAGCGCATGCCGTTCTGCTGGCCTCCGCCGAAGATCAGGTTTTTCACCTTCACCTTGTCTCCGATGTAGAGGAATCCGATGCCCTTGGGCGCATGGATCTTGTGGCCGCTGACGGCCATCAGATCGATCCCCCACTGTTTGGGGAAGATCTTGACCTTGCCGAATCCCTGGACTGCGTCCACATGGAAAAGCACTGCCGGATTCTTCTCCTTGATCCGCCTTGCGATCTCCCGGACGGGCTCCACGGCACCGATCTCATTGTTGGTGTGCATGATGGAGACGAGGATCGTGTCTTCTCTGACGGCCTCTTCCACGGCCTCAGGGGAGACGATGCCTTTGGAGTCCACAGGCAGATAGGTCACCTCGAAGTCCAGACTCTCCAGGAACTTCATGGCTTCCAGCACTGCCGGGTGCTCGATCCTTGTCGTGATCAGGTGCCTGCCTCTGCGCTGATTGGCCAGCGCCCCGCCGATGATCGCGATGTTGTCGGACTCTGTGCCGCAGGAAGTAAACAGGATGTTCTTGTCCGAAACCTTGAGGATCTGTGCGATCGTGCGCCTGGCTTCGATGATGTGTTTCTCCGCCTCTACGCCTTTGTGGTGCATGCTGGAGGGATTGCCGTACTCCTCCAGATATATTTTGTTCATCAGCTGTGCGACCTCCGGAAAGCACCGGGTCGTGGCCGAATTGTCCAGATATGCTTCTCTCACTCTTTCCTCTTTCTATATCTCAAATCAGCACTATATCTCAATTCAACACTATATTTCAAATCGGTAGATCAGCCATGACAGCACTGTGAGGGCCGCCGTCTCCGTCCTCAGGATCCTCCGGCCGAGCGAGATCGGGTGGATGCCCGCCTGCTGCGCCATCTCCACTTCCTCCGGGTCGAAACCGCCTTCCGGTCCTATAAAGACAGAAACCGTGCTTCCTTCCTGAATTCCCTCGATCCACTCTCGTGTGCTGCTGTCCGTCTCCTTGAGCTCATAGGGGAGCAGCCGGACATCCGTGTTGTCCCTTGCAAAGCGGACCGCCTCCTCCATGGTCATAGGCTCCCGCACGAGCGGCACCACAGCCCTGCGGCTCTGGCTCGCCGCGCCCTCGGCAATGGTCTGCCACCTCTGCGTTCTCTTCGCGCGCTTTGCGCCGTCCAGCTTGACGATGCTGCGCCGCATCTGCACCGGGATGATCTCCGCAGCGCCCAGTTCTACCGCCTTCTGCACGATCAGGTCCATTTTGTCGGATTTGGGCAGTCCCTGGAAAAGATAGACTTTGACGGGAAGCTCCACATCCGACTCTTTCACGAACCGCAGGCGGCAGAGCACCTCCTGGTCCGCGAAGGACTCGATGCCGTAGCGGTATTCGCGCTCGTCCTGCCCGGTCCTCACACTGATCTCGTCGCCGGGTTTTAAGCGGAGCACGTTCTTAATATGATTGACGTCACTGCCCGTCACGTGCAGCAAATCTCCCTGCATCTGCGCGGGATCTACGAAAATATGCAGCATACTTCACTCTCTCCCCATGTCTGAATGCGATGGGTCACTGTTTTGACCGGTCCATGCGCCCTCATGCCAGAGGCTTGCGCCCCACGACGCAGCGCCACTCACCCTGTGCCGTGATGCTGACCACTTCCAGTCCCGCCTCTCTCATTGCCTCCGCAACACTGTCCTCGCGTCCCTCCAGGATGCCCGACGTGATGTAATAGGCGCCGGGTTTCATGGCGGGCACCACATGGGGCGTCAGCGGGATCAGCACGTCCGCCAGGATATTGGCCGCGACCAGATCATATTTCTCCGTTCCGACCTGCTCCTGTACTTTCTCGTCGTCGATGAGGTTTCCGAGGATCACCTGGAATTTGTCCGGGTCTACGCCGTTCGTGCGCAGGTTGTCCTCGATGGCCGGCGGCGCGCAGGGATCCAGATCCGTTCCTACAGCGCTCCTGATGCCAAGCATCAGCGCCAAAATAGCGAGGATCCCGCTGCCGGTCCCGACATCCAGCATGTCCGTCTCCGGCGTCAGATATTTGCGGATCTGGCGGATACAGAGCTGCGTCGTCTCATGCATGCCGGTCCCGAAAGCAGTACCGGGATCGATATGGAAGACCAGCGCCGGCTCTTTGTCCGTGATCTCGGGCTCCTCCCAGGACGGGATGGCCAGTATGTCGTCGATCCAGAACTGGTGGAAATACTGTTTCCAGTTGTTGATCCAGTCCAGGTCTTCCGTCTCCTCGATGACGACCGTTCCCTCGCCGATCTCCGTATACGTCCGCAGCATGGCGAGCTCCTCGAGAATGTCGGCCTTCACTTCTTCCGGGGTCCTGGGCTCATCGTTCACAAGGACATGCCCGTCCTCTGTCTCCTCCAGGAAGAAGCTGAGCACGGCTGTTCCGTCATCTTCTCCGGCCTCCGGCAGGATATCCACGAACATCTGCTCCTTCTCCGACGCCGTCAGCGGGACATGGTCCTCGATCTGTGCGCCGTACAGGCCTATGTCCTGCATGGAACTGATGACAATATCCTCCGCTTCCGATCTCGTGCGGACCCTGAATGCGATCCATTTCATATCGTAATCCTCCAAATCTGCTTCCGGACTGCCATAAATGCGGCTTTCCGTTTCGCGCAAATGAGCCGGCAACGCCAAATACGCTGCCGGCTGGACATTAATTCTTCCAGAATTTCTTCTTCTTGGTCTGCTCTTTTTTGCCGCCGCCGTCTTCCTTGGTCACGCGGTCCACTTCTCCAAGCGAATCCCCCGTGATCGCATCGAACTGCCTGAGCAGTTCCTTGGCCTCTTTGCTGAGCTTTGTGGGCGTCTCGACGACAAAAGTCACATAGTGGTCACCGCGGATCGACTGGTTGCGGATCGTGGGAACGCCCTTGTTCTTGAGCCTGATCCTGGTGTCGCTCTGCGTGCCGGGTTTCACATCGTAGATCACCTTGCCGTCCACTGTGTTGATGGCGACGCTTCCGCCCAGTGCGGCCATCGCATAGGAGATGCGCACTGTTGAGAAAATATTGTAATCCTGGCGAAGGAACTCAGGATGCGGTTCCACAATGACTTCCACGAGAAGATCGCCTCTGGGGCCGCCATTGACACCGGGCTCTCCCTTGTCGCGGATGCGGACGCTCTGTCCGTTGTCAATTCCCGCGGGGATAGAGACCTTGATGGTCTTCTTGCTGGAAATATATCCGGTGCCGCCGCACTGCGTGCACTTGTCCTTGATGATCTTGCCGCTGCCTCCGCAGTCGGGGCAGGTCTGGACATTTCGCACGGTTCCGAAAAATGACTGCTGCGTGAAGACGACCTGGCCCTTGCCTCCGCACTTGGGACACATCTGCGGTGTCGTGCCGGGCTTGGCTCCCGTTCCGGAGCAGGTCGGGCAGGGATCCTTGAGATTGAGCGTGATCTCCTTCTCAACACCGGTCACTGCCTCGAGGAAAGTGATCCTCACACTGGTGCGGACATTGGCTCCCTTCATGGGGCCATTCGCGGGTCCTCTTCTTCCGCCTCCGAAGAAATCTCCGAAAATGTCTCCGAAGATATCTCCGAAATCCGCTGCGTTGAAGTCAAAACCGCCGAATCCGCCTGCGCCGTCAAATGCAGCATGTCCGAACTGGTCGTACTGTCTGCGCTTATCCTGGTCACTCAGGATGGCGTACGCCTCAGAGGCCTCCTTGAATTTGGCCTCGGCATTCTTGTCGCCGGGATTCATGTCGGGGTGGTACTTCTTGGCGAGCTTTCGGTATGCCTTTTTGATGTCTTCATCGGATGCGTCCTTTGCGACACCTAATACTTCATAATAGTCCCGTTTCTGTTCTGCCATAGTCCTCTTGTATTCTCACTTAAACTTTACTGTATACAATTGCATTAGCCCAAACTGCACTGCAAAGTGCAGTCTGGGCATTCTTTTCAAACACTATAATCTCAATTCGATCAGATCACGATCTGATTCGCTAACACGCAGTTTACACTTCTCTGTAGTCGCCGTCAACTACATCGTCGTTATTTCCGCCTGCAGCATTGGCTGTATTGCCGCTCATATCGGGGCCTGCGCCCTGTGCGTTCTGCATATTCTGATACATCTGCGTGTACAGCGGCTGGGAGTCGTTCATCAGTTTCTCTTTGCCGGACTTAAGGGCATCGATGTCCGCATCGCTGATATCCGTCTGATCCTTGGTTCTCTCAAGAACTGCCTTGAGGTCCGCGATCTCGGACTCTATGGTTGCTTTTGTGGATGCATCGATCTTGTCGCCGACTTCCTTCAGGGCCTTCTCAGTCTGGAATACGATGGAGTCCGCCTCGTTTCTGGCATCGACGCCTTCCTTGCGTCTTCTGTCCTCTGCCTCGTACTGCGCTGCTTCCTTGACGGCCTTCTCGATATCTTCATCGGACATGTTGGAGCCTGCCGTGATGGTGATGTGCTGCTCTTTGCCCGTGCCCAGATCCTTAGCGGATACATTTACGATACCGTTGGCATCGATGTCGAATGTGACCTCGATCTGCGGTACGCCGCGCATTGCAGGCGGGATTCCGTCCAGTCTGAACTGGCCGAGGGCCTTGTTGTCTCTT
>ODAI011945461.1_pt1 | contig 13245 bp, 23 predicted proteins | sample 1539321 | NCBI WGS metagenome assembly ODAI01 (sample SAMN02144231, study PRJEB22623) | gut metagenome | biome: sheep rumen | host: Ovis aries | place: New Zealand | reverse complement strand
CGTTCGCACTCGTGATAGTCACTGTAATATCATTGACCGTAAAGCTACCCGTGCCATAAGCACGAATTAACGGCTTTGCATCGTAGTAAGTCGGATTAAATAGACTCCCGTTTGATGTCAAGACATTTACATTGTCCCCGGATTTTAAAAACCTTTGAGGCTGAAAAGTAAATGGTAATGTCAGCGCCGCACCTTTATGATCTGACTCGGAAACTTCAAAAGCACCGCTGAACCTTGCAAGTCGAAACTCATCAGGATGCAAAGCTTCTTCGTACCTTACAAATGATTTATTATTTGACAGCCATGCTCTAAGTCCGTCTATTGTTTCCTGCATATTTCTTGGAATGTATGCTTCTATTTCATCCGTAAATGGCTTGAAACGATTATTACTATATGTCAGTTCACCGTTTCTTCCGGGGATTTCGATAGATTCAATATCTGGCTCGGCACCATCAAAAGCACGAGACTTTGCGATATAGCAATTAAAATCCGTTGAACTTTTTCCGTTAAGGATAAAGTAATTTCTTATCATGCCCATGCTGCGCTCCTCCGATTAACCTGTGCATTAATCTTACGTGAAATGATTTCTGCTAACTCGGTTTCACTCTGTCCTTTTGCCCCGTAAATAGTCATATTTACAACATTTCCACCGCTTGTGCTCTGTGCAAGAGTTGCCCCGTATCTGTGAGCGCTCGACAGTGTAGCTCCGTCAATCGTTGCCATGCTCGAAATACTGCCGATGCTCTTGGACAACGTACCCATGTTATCCTCAACACCCTCGGCAATTCCTGCTGGTATCCATTGACCAACCTCATCAGCAAATACTTTTGATGGGGATTCGATTTTAAGCTTCTTTTTTGCCGCGCCTAAAGCATCTTCCGCAAGACCTCTCAAGGATGAAAAAAGTGTTCCTGCCGCACCTGATATACCGCTTACGATGCCGGAAATAATATTGCTTCCGATAGATGCCCAGTCCACACCGTTGAATGATTCAAGTGCCTGAGATGTTACCTGACCAATGCCGGATATTACGTCCGGGATAGAATCAATTAATCCCTTAACGAGATTTCCGATGGTCTCGATACCACTTTGAATAAACTGTGGGTAATTTTCACCTATGGTAGTGACGATCTGTGTCGCAACGTCTAATGCCGCCTTAGCAATTTCGGGCAAATTCTGAATAATGCCCTGCACAATATTGACTAACAACTCAGCACCAGCCGCTAAGATTTGTGGAAATGCTTTATACACTGCCTCGATAAACTTTGCCATTAACTGTCCGGCTGAGGATATGATCTGTGGTAAATTCTGAAGTATTCCGTTAACGATATTGGTAACGAACTTTACACCATCATCAAGCAATTTAGGTAAATCTTTTTCGATAAACTCTATAAAGCCATTCATCATTTCCGATGCACCATCAAGCAATTGCGGGATGGCTTCCATGACTCCGTTAAGAACGTTAGTAACTATCTCAGCGCCCGACTCAAGTAAGCCCGGCAAAGCCTGAGTTATGCCCGTGATAACGTTGCTAATCGTGTCCATGCCACCTTGCTGGAATAATGCCACCGATGTTTCATAAGCTGTCAAAAGCGCTGTCGGTATGCCCTGAACAATGTTCACGAGCATCGGAATGAGATTGTTAACTACAAATGTTATGGCGTTTCCAACAAGCTGCTGCATTGGCGCTGTTATATCCATGCCTAACGCAAGATTAGCCATTAGATTCTGCGCCGCCGCCTGCATAGCACCCATGGAACCTGTAAATGTTCCACTTGCTTCTGCCGCCGCAACACCTGTTAAACCTAATTCGCCCTGTATAACATGGATAGCGTCATAAACGTCACCTAAGTTTGATATATCGTACTTAACACCGCTGATTTTCTCAGCATCAGCAAGCAACCGTTCCATCTCGGTTTTTGTGCCACCATAACCGAGTTTCAAGTTGTCCAACATGGTGTAGTTCTGTTTTGCGAACCCCTGGTATGCTGTCTGTATGTTCTCAATTGGTGTACCCATTTTCGCAGCATTGTCAGCCATATCCATGATGGCTGTGTTTGCCGCCTCAACCGCTTTAGTTGTATCACCCTCAAACGCTTGCTTGAGCGATGCACCAAATGAGACAGCTTGCTCAGCATAATCATTTGCACTTATTCCGGCTTGCTGTGCCTCGTAAGCGTATTTCTTTGCCGCCTCGGATGCCTCACCATAAATGGTATCAAGACCGCCGAAAGACTGCTGTAAAGCACCGCCAGCGTCTAAAGTTTCTTTGATTGCAACACCTATTCCTGCCGCCGCAATCGCACCCTTTAGCGCTCCGACCAAATCAAGCCCGGCACTCTTTCCGGCACTTGTTGCCTCGCCGCCGATTGCTTTTTCAATTGATCCACTTATACCCTGCGCCGATGGAATAATCTGCACATAGGCTTTACCTAATTCAGTTGCCATTTATTAACCTCCATTCGCGCATAAAGTCATCCCCGGTATCAAATTGCTTGTATTGCTTTTCACTCTTCGCCGTTAATGCTTCCACCATTGACTTTGGTCTATTTCTGCCGGACTTTGCGTCCTTGGTTTTAGCATAAAAATTGATTGCGCAACTATCGGCGATATGTGCTAGGAGTAGCGTGTTAATGTCAATCTCCAGCCCCATGAGTTTAAGCTTGATACGTGCGTTATTCCTCAGACCGTCCGCAAGTGTAGCAATGTAATCTACCGGGAATGACTTATAGTCATAAATGTGGTAAAACTCAGCAAAATCACATATAAGTGCGTCCTCATCGAGCGCAATCATTCCGATAAGGACTGAGATTTTTTTACTTGGTCTTTGAGCATTGTCAGAATTTCGCTATATTCTCCGATTACTTTTTTCACGTCTGCTATACCGTCAGTTTTTGCAACATGCTCGATAAGCTTCTGAGTGTCTTTTTCGCCCAATATAAAAACAAGCGCCTTGTTAACGTTATCAATTACGTTAATTTCGTCGCTTGCTTTTGCAATCTGGGATGTGAGCGTTATAAAGCGCCAATCCTTTATTATGTTCTCATTAACAGAGCACTTGAACCCACTTTTTGTGATGATTTTCATAGTTTTACCACCCGATCTTAAGCACGTTTGATGTACTCGTAGTGAGTATTTCCGCTTGCGTCCGGCATACAAGTCATTGTTGTCTCGTATCCGACAGCATCGTTATCAACATAGTTAATGTCTCCAAGGTCCGACAGCTTGCCATCAGGAATAACGATTCTCTTTGCTGTGTTGTTGCGGAGAATGAGATCGATAACAAGTGCACGCTCATCAACCTCTTTGTTGTTTACTGTGATAGTAACACCTGTATCAAGTGCTCCTGTTACGTTATCATTTCCATAAACAAACTTGCATACATCAAGATTGAGGATTTCAAGAAGTGTAAACTTAAAAGTATCATCTCTTGATGTCTGAACGGAAAGAACGGTATCGCCGCCCCATGCCTTAATGTTCTCGGACTGTAAATCTGTGCTGTTAACAAGTCCGTCCTCGGAACAATAACCAAGCGGCTTAAAAGCCTCGTTGAGTGCTGTGGTTGTATCTGTCGGCAAAGTTGTTCCGACCGGTGCCGCATAAATTGCACCTGTGATTTTAGGCTTACCAGCACTAACATTTGACGCTGTATTCATGGTATACCCCCTTAATAATGTGTAATGTCAAATACCGCTTGATAACGGTATCTTTTTGTTTCTGAGTCTGTGTAGTTGTAATCGCTGTTTAATCTCACGCTTGCGACCTCATCAACGGTTATCAAGTCATCAAGCATACATGCCTTGACGGACTCGTTCAATGCCGCCGTCTGATATAAAGACTCAGCATAAGACTGTATAGCGAATGTACTTCTTTTTATATGGTTTGATTCTGAGCCACCAGTTTTTTCGATGATAATAAATCGTTTTGGCGGGTTTGCCGGAATCTCCATGTAAGCTGTCGGGAGTGTTTCCGAGTCGTTCAGAAAATCTAATATTGTTTTTTCGATCATCGTTTAACCCCCTAGTGCTTTTAGAATTGTGTTATTTTGGCTGTTTTCGCGCCTTGCTTGGTCTGAGTCGGCTGTCACCTCTGCGTTACATCGGTTGACCCCGACATAAGTATTTACGGAGTAACCAGCACCTAAACCCGATAGCGCACGTCTTGCATAGCTTTCACATACGCTTTTCATTTCATCGGATTTCAACAACTCTTTAACTCCTGCGTGATTCAGCTCGAACTTAACAACCTTACTCATAGCGTTCCACCATTACATTCTGGCCCCATCTCAACGGGATATTTGCTTGTATACCCGTTTTAGGAAATCCTATTGTGCGGAATCTTTCAGGGTTGCCCGTTATTGGATTAGGGATAATGACTTCAACATCCGTCCAATTGTGTGTATCGCCTTTCGGAATCCCTAATGTATATTCCGCTTTTTTTCCGTATAGCGACAATGCGTTAGTTACATCATCTGTTGTCGGACTTCCCACAAGCACATCATCGACACTCACAAAGTCATCGTCAAAGATTGGTGCTCCAAACGGGTCTGTCCCTACTTGCACGTTATTACGGACTTGTATAGTCATGCCTTTCATTCCATCACCCCCGTCAACTCCTGCACAGGTGAGTAAGAACCGATTTTATTTGCAAGCTTCAGCAAGCGCCTATCGTCCTTTGAAAAATACAGCTCACCCACTGAACCGTTTGAGACTGTCCAGCTCTGAGAATATCCGAGTCCTGACATTGAGCCTTGTGTAGCTCCGACGGGCACATCTATATCACCGTTTCCGAGTGCGCGAATAACCATATTGCACGAAACGATCATTTTTACCGCATCGCTTGCGGTTGTTTCGGTTGCATCTATCCTTACCGCGGCATCATCAAGCAAAGTAGCACATACAGTCTGTTCTGCCTCGGATAACGTGCGGGTTGTTCTGCTCTGAACGTCTGTTACTGTTGCGTATGCCATAACTACCTCACTTCTTTTTGGTTGATCTCTTTTTTTCTTCTTTAGGACTTTCAACCTCTGCCTCTTCAACGGGTTTCGCATAAAGCTCAGCGGCAAGCTTGTGACCTGCCGCCAAGTATTCATCTTTACGCTTATCCGCTACCCACATCGGAGTATTGGTTGTTTTGTGGATAAACTTTACCATCAAGATGTTGCATCGGTAAGAGCGTTAAATACAGAAGTATCAGCGCGGAAACCGACCTCGATCTCTGCTCTTACTGCAAACATGTTCTGCTGGAAGAGATTGATTGTTGTATTGCCATCAACAAGTGTTGCATCGGATGAGTAACCGATCTGTACACCCTCAACAGTGCCATAAATAGCCTGTGTCCAGTCACCAGCAAAGCCGACAACATTTGGAGCGGGTGATGTTCCGGCAATATATGCGCCCTTTGCGATCTCAGTTCTCGCACCAAGTACCATAGGAACTGCGCCCTCGGCAACAGAATTGATGAAAAGTGGTCTCTTATTCTCATCAGTAGCGCCAAGAAGAATAGACTTACCCTGTGGAGCAAGGACAACACCATTCATGATACCGCCATGTGTAGCGATGTCACCATCAGCCGCAACAAGTCCGCCATATGTGAGTGTTCCGCCAATTGCCTGAGCTGTTACGTTTGCGAAAGTGTCAAAATCTGAGCCGGGAGCGTTAACCTTGCCAAATACAGTCTCATCGAACTTCTTTCCGAGTGCATTTGGAAGTCTCTCAATGAGTGCGTCATAAAGAGCCGCAACATCACGTCTGAACTCGTTTGAGAATGGAACAATTACCGCAAGCTTATAAGCTCTGATGATCTTAGTATCAAGTCCGGGGTCGGAAACCGGCTTAGCCTCTGTCTCACCTACCCAAGCTGCTTCGGGGTCACCAGTAATAACATTGATTGCGGCACCTCTGCCAGGGAGTGCAATCTGTCTTGCAAGCTTCATGATTGCGGATGATTCCTGTGTTTTCTGAAGAATTTCATTTGATACGTCAACAGGAAGATTGATAGATGTTCTGTTTGTTGGTACACCTGTAACTGCCATATTATTAACCTCCGTAATAAATTAACCAAAAGCCTCTGCCGCCCACTGTGCAAACTGCTGTTTGGTTGTTCCTTTGTTTGTGTGTGTTACTTCTCCACCGTCCGGTACCTGTGGGTATCCGTTCGGTGTTATCATGGATAAAATGAGTTTCGCCTGTTCTGTGCAAGCTTCCTCAGTTTCACCCGTCAAAAGTGACATTGACGCGGCTGGAATACCAGTCTCACGCGCTACTTTTTCACGAATTAATCGGATAGATTCAGCCTTTTTCATACCGTTTAACTCAACTTCAAGTGCCTGTGCTCTCTCCGTAGCCTTTTGAAGTTCGGTTTTTTCTGCCTCTGCCCGTTCGTCATACAGCGCCGCTTTTTCCTTTAATGCGTCATAATCTGCGTATTTACCACGCTCACGAGCTAAACGATCTTTGACGATTGCATCTAACTCTGACTGTGTAAATGTCTTTTCCGGCTGTGCCGTTGTTGGTTCTTCCGGTGTAACTACCGTAGTGTTAGTATTTGTTACTTCACTCATGTTTTGTCCTCCACGGTTTTACGAGTCGGTGCTCAAATTTGTATTAAAAAAGCACCCTTGTAAGGATGCTTAATTAACGTTTATTTCCTCAGCTTCGGAGTTTTCAAGTTCCTTGTGCTTTTCGTATACGCTCCGCTTCTGAGCATTGATACGTTCTTTGTTTTCTTTGTAAGCCATACGGCGGATAGAGTTTAACTTTTCCTCTTTAGTGTTACCCTCTGCCGCGCTCATGATCTCTTTATACTCATCGGGATTATATGCCGCGTAATCTGTTTCCTCGATATGCTTGATTGCGTAAGCACAATTACAATTTCCGTGTATGTGTTCGGCATGTCCTCCGGCAAGTGCTTTTTGTGTAGCTTTTTTCCATCCCTCGGCGGCAATGGATAAGCAAAACGGGCATGTGTCACCTGTCGGAATCCAAGCATACAAAGCACCATCACGGATTGCATTTTTTAATGTTGTATCCTGTCCGCAACGTTTAACAAGTCGACCAATTGCCGCCGCTGTGACCTCTGCCGCAAGCAAGTATTTAAGTGTTCCATTAACGGTCTTAGCAACCTCGTTATAATCGGCGGGTTCGGCGGGTTCGGCAGGGTCTAAAATTACACCCTCGTAATCTGCCTCAACATCATACATCTGACAAGCGAACGTAGCCGCCGCCTCTCCGTACTTTGCCGATATGCCATAGCAAAAAGCTATAAGCGCTTGTCTATCCTCATAAGTATCAATAGGATGTTTTGATAAGTATTCCAACGTCAGTTCTTTGGCTTTATCGCTTACTTGTGTTAGACCGTTTATGTAATTTTCCCATACTCGTTTAGATATAGTCATTACTCAACACCCATCTCGGAAAGTACACTTGCGCCCCTTGCTTTTTGCTCCTGAGCCTTGATACGTCTTACTGATGCCTTATCAAAGCCGATCATCTCAAGGAATGTATCAGTCTGAGCGAATACCTCCCTTGCACTTGCTATCTTAATGGCCGCGTCCGCTGTCATTGCAACTGTCGGCATAGCCGGATTTTTGAAGTGTGCAATCACGTCGCTCTGCTCTGGAGTTAAGTCGGAAAATGAAACATCATTCGCAATAGCCGTAGCCATTAGCGCTATAGTCCTAAGAGCGTCACCATTTCCGACATTAAGTTGCTCAGCCATTCCGATAAGAGTCTGAGACTGCGCCAGAATCGCATCAGAACTTGTCGGGTTAGCATCATTCACAACACCTGTATCGGTAACAGATAGCCCCGTGGCGGCGCTGAACTGAGTAGCAAGCACACGAATCATTTCGACATGCGGTTGAATGTTACCCTGTGGCAACTGCCCGAATGTTGGTTTCTCACCAGTGTCGGGATTAGTTGTTGATGCAAGGATATTTCCGACATACTGTTTAAATTTCTGATTTATCAGTGCGTCATATTGGTCATCGGTAACGCCTAAGAGATATTTCTGTGGTGCTGTTGCAAATTCCAAGCCGATTGTTGCATTGGCGATTGTTCTGACGTATCCATCAATCAAGCGCCTTACGGGTTCTTTGATTCTTGACCGCCCAAATGGTTTATTGCTTGTGGCATTCCAGATAAGCGCTTCCATCAAAGGTCTACCCATCTTATGACGGTACTCTGTCGCTGTCCATACACCACCGTCAAAGCGAAGCATCCATACTGATGTGTCTGTATAGTAATTGATTATTGACGGAATCCAAATATCGGAGTCATTGCCATCCGGCTTAGTGTCAATAATAGCAAAACCGCAATCAATGCGGCCTTTTGCACCGTCCCATTTTGCGGCGGCGGTCATTGGTGAATGAAAGCGAATCTTGCATCCGATCTTCGGGTCTTTGGAAAGTGTAGCAAACGTACAACCAAACTTTAACTCATCTCGGCAAGCCTTATTATATTCTGCTATTAGGTCATTATTGATAACAATACTATCGAGTTCAGCAACCTCATTACCATTAGCACCAACAAAGCCATCAAACATTGAGCGCCCTGCCAAAACATCAACAGTTTTAGCACCCCATGCACAACCGATTTCGAGACCTTTCAAAACCTCTGGCAATGCTATTCCGAGATTAACGCTACTGAGCGATATATTACCCTCGTAATATTTATTTTTTGTTTGGTTTTTAGACTGATGATACAAAAATGTATCAACAAGCGCTTGTAACCGTGTTTGTTCGACAATTGGTAAGCCTATTACTTCCGTAGGCACTAAGTTAAATATCATTGCTTCCCCCTTATCCTATACGCATAACCTTATTAGGGTCGCGCTTACTTGTCTTAACACCATATAGCGCTAATGCACATGCTTCTATCGGAGTTGAGTCACCGCCACCGAACCCCCAACCACCGCTAATCGGTCTTTTGGTGGAATTAATAGCGCTGTCCCTCAGATCGGCCTGTTGTCTGTACCATGTCAACGTGTTTTCGTTCAGTCCGTCCATGATTAATGACGCGGCGGCGATAACATCTTTTGCTGTCGGCTTAATAACTGAGTCTTTAAGCTTCCAAGTATCCGATATTTTATCAATCAACACATCAACACCGTTTTTCCCGTCAATAACAACACATGACGCTTGCTTGTATCTGACATTAAGCCAGTCAGCAAGCCATTGTGTGCCGAACCCCATAGGCTTACGATCAATCATGGATATGCGGGTTATACCCAAAGCGTCTGTAACAGCACCGCACAGACAAACCTCGGCACCATCGGCACTAAACTTGATTCCGTAAGCGGTTTTTCCATCGGGCTTTGGTGCGTCACTTGCGCATGAATCCCATAAGTCTGACGGGATAGCGTAATCAATCTTTTCGCAAGCTTTAGGCATTAATCCTAAGTGTTCACGAGCAAAAACTATTGGAGACATGCTAACAGAATCTTTTTCGAGTGCAGACTCCAAAAGCTGATAGCCAAGTGACGGATTGACCTTATACCATCTATCTTTATCAGTGATATCACCAATTTCTTCTTCGCTCCACTGATGCAAACATGAATGTGGCTGTGGCTTTGAATGAAAAGCGTTTATAGCTCTTACAAATATTCCGCCCTTTTCACCGCTTTCTAGCATTGGTGGTGTGCCCATCAATATGGTTTGTGGTGAGCCACTTGGAGCCGCCGAGTTCAACGGCGATAGTGATGCATCCTGCGCCTCCGTGTAAGCCTGTGCCTCGTCGATAACAACTAAGTCAAATGTACCACCGCGCCCCATGTCGGAATTATTGCCGCGCGTTCTAAATTCTATATGCCCACCGTTGATTAGGTCTAAGACCATCTGACCGGCGCTAACTGTGTAGTGGTCTACCAATGCGTTAAGCTCAGGATATTTTGCATACGGGTCATTTTTCTTTGTTCCAAATTTTTTACGCAATCTGTCAAAGGCTTTTTTGGCTGTCTGAAACTCTTGCGCTGTATGCAATATTGACTCAGCTCTTTTTACAAGTCCCCACGTTTCGCGCGGGTCACTTACACCCGTTTTCCCGTTTTGGCGCGAAACTTCTAGGACACAATAGCTATGTATAAGCTTTCCGCCATCATCAACTGCAAGCCAATCATTTAAAATTAACTCCTGCCATGGATGCGGCTTTAGGTCATAGCTTTCCGATAATTGCACAGCGTATACACCCTCTGTTTTTGTATATGACTCTGCATGATGGAATGTCGGATTTTGATTACCGCATCTATTCATTAGATGCCCTCAAAATCTTAAACAATGGTGCGTCAGATTTTGCTTCACTGTCCCTGGACTCAAGTGCTTTTAGTCTGTCAACCATTTCCATCATCCCACTAACAAGCGGTTTTATATCTCTGCCGCTATCGGTCATATCCAGCACTTTAGCATATTTAACTATAGACGCTTTTACCGCTCCTATTTCGCCCTGCTCTCTCCAAGCCTTTTCTATTGACTCAGGAGTAGAGTCTTTTGGTTGCTTATATTTCGGCATAATGCCACCTCCTATTCCATGATTTTTTAGTCTCCATGTAAGACTTCACATTTCATGTCTTATATTGTGATTTTAATGTCACATATTTATTGTCATTTTTAACTTTTAGAGTGTCGGCGCTGGACGCCGCGGTCTCGCCTAGCCACCCACACCGGGGTTCCCCCCCCACCCTTTACCAAGCTCCATCACTAGCAACCGCTCTCGAAATGTGTAAGACTCTGCGGTCAGTGGGTACTCGGTTACTTTTTGCCTGATTGCAAGCATAGTGCGCAGCTTGTAAATTATTTATGTCTAAAACTGCTTGCTCTTTTGTGGCATATCCGAACTCTTTCCATCGGCTGACGGGTTTTATTTCGTCGATGACAAAGGATAAGGGATGCTTGCTATCTACTGGAGCGTTGTAATCAATCGGTCCGAGTTTGCCGTTGCATATTCCGCATGGTGCATCCATAGCTTTGAAACGTGCTCTCATCTTGCGCCGGAAGTTTCCGTTCTTGTATCGTACATTGGTCATAGTTTCACCCAATAAAATACCCGGGGTATTAATTAAGTATCCCCGGGTCATGAGTATTTCTAATTTGTTAATCGATGCCTTGCTCACTTGCTCCGATGTCCATGTAACTATTATTCATATTTAGGAGAATATGAAATATAGATAACCATTAAAAGAGTCCATTGAATTGGTCTACCCTTTTATCCTACGTACAATATTAACACGATAAAAGAGTAACGAAAGTTATAATAACTTAGATTTACTTAGATTTACTTAGATTAACTCAGAATTACTTAATAGCTCGGAAAGTCGGCGCAATGCCTCACCGTTAAGTTGACATAAGTAATTATAATTTATGTCTAATTCGTCCGCTATCTGCTGGAGTTTCTTTCCCTCGTTGTATTGCATTGACAGTATTTGTGAATAGATTGAACCAACTAAATCAATAGTAGCTAAGATGTCATCAATCTCCAATGTGGCTTTGATAATATCTAAATCTATTTTTTGTGTACGTTCTACCAGCTCGCACACATTTGCTTCAAGTGCATTGCCCGGAGTAGTTTGCACCCGATCTTTAGAGTAATCTAGTGCAGGTATCGAAGCATAGCTCTCACGAAGTCGTTTAAGCCTTGAATTTTGTCGCTCAATATATTCCCGTTTATTTTTAATTTGTTTCAGATAATCTTTAGCACACATAAGAACCTCACAAGCTAAGCCATATTAAAACCACGATCAATGCGAATAATGTTGGAGCTAACAATAATATCATCGGCTGTCTTAACCTCATCAGGACTTGCCCAAATGACTGCACCTGTGTCGGCTGTAATGCATCGAATCATGTTTCCGCCATGGTGTTGTGGCACGTATGTTGCTTTGATGTAGATAACATCTCCGGGTTTCATAAAATTAGCCTCCCCTCTGTTAGTAGTGTAAATATAAAAATGATATAAAGTTTATAAAATGTTTATTGTTCTTCGGAGTGCCGAGACTCCTGACGTTTGAAAGCAAGCTGCGCTGGAATGTCCGCAAACTCATAACCCTCACATTCTTTTATATGTGAGCGCTGTAAGTGTCCGTCAAAGCATTGTGAATGCTCTCGATCTTGCCAGCGGCAAAATAAACATTTGGTATAGTCGGTTGCAATCATGATTCCACCTCATCAGCTTCGATAATTGTTGGGGTTAAATCAATATCCTCCGCTGTTGTTCCGTAAACACTAAATCCATCGACCGGACTAATATCCTTTAAGTTAATTGCATCCGTATCAATCAGCCTTCCATGACCTTTTGGAAGTATTTTGTATTTGCAAGAATAAAAATCCGTTTTTCTTGACACATCTACAAAATCAAGGTGTCCATTAGTATAAAGCATCACTATGTCCACAGAGCCTTTTTCTCCTTCATCTTCATGTATGTATTTGCTTTCTTCTAACGACTTCTTTATCTGTTCATCGGGTATATTAATTACTATCTGCATCCTGCTCCTCACTTTCCGCTCTCAAATAATCGTCCTCGTGCTCCTTTTGATATATCTTGCGGTATGCTCTTAACTCCTCTAGCCACTTGCATAATTGTTTAAATTCCAAGTAGCCTTGTAAATTGCCGTGGGTACGCTCGTATTCGGCATTTTGGCTGAATCTTTTGATTGTTTCATCAAGTTTTTTCATGTTTCCTCACTTTTCGTCTTACTCCTATCAAGTATAATCTGAATATCATTATCAGACATTCCCGTGTTTTTTAATTCTTTGATAGTCTGCATCAGTTCTTTTTCGTTATTCATTCCGTAGAGCTGACCTATTTCAAGAGTTATCATTCCGTCACCACTTCTTTAATCATTTCCAAGATTTCCCATGCTTCTAGGCCGCAATCATCAAGAATCTGTATTATTTTATCTTGTTGCTCCAGTGCTTTGATTGCCATATCAAGTGCATTTGCATCACGAATACTTAAATTCCAACCACTTCGGCGTCTTAATACTTTAAGTGCTTCTTCTATTGTCATGATTTCACCTTACAAACTTCCCAGACCAAACACCAAAATTGCAAAACATAAGATTAAGATAATAATTCCTATATTCATTCCGTCACCTCACTTCCTCCAAACTAAACCAATAATGCATGGTAATGTAATACACAAAAATGTGGCTCTTAATCTATCCGGCAAAGGAACAGCCAATCTTTCTTTGCCGATTTCTTTACAGTCTTTAACCCATCCGATAATCTGACATGTATACACCACTATGTTTATT
>ODAI010611218.1_pt1 | contig 13245 bp, 9 predicted proteins | sample 1539321 | NCBI WGS metagenome assembly ODAI01 (sample SAMN02144231, study PRJEB22623) | gut metagenome | biome: sheep rumen | host: Ovis aries | place: New Zealand | reverse complement strand
GCTGACGACGATTCCGAACTTCATTTCCTGGGTTCTGGTATATGCCATCGCGATCTGTATCTTCTCAACGGACGGTTTTGTCAACAGCTTCCTGACGAATGTGATGCATCAGTCGGGGGCGAACACGAACTATCTGCAGATTGCGGACCACACGTGGCTGAAAATGCTGCTGTGGGGAACCTGGAAGGGCGTCGGCTGGAGCGCCATCGTCTACATCGCTGGGATCGCCGGCATCGACCAGCAGCTGTATGAAGCGGCCCGCGTGGACGGAGCCAACCGCTTCCGCTGCATCTGGCACATCACGATTCCGGGCCTGATGCCCACTTACATGGTGATGCTGCTGATGAGCATCGCCGGTATCCTGTCCAACGGCATGGAACAGTACCTGGTCTTTGAAAACGCCATGAATAAAGACGTGATCGAGGTGCTGGATCTGTACGTGTATCACATCGGTATCGGTCAGAACCAGATTCCGCTCTCCACGGTGGTGGGCATTTCCAAATCCCTGATCGGTGTTACGCTGCTGTTCGGGGCCAATGGAATTTCCAAGGCCATCCGCGGCGAGAGCATCATATGATGGGAGGCGGAAAAGATGAGCAAGAAAACGAAAGAGCCTGCCATGCATATCAAGCGGACCGCCGGGGACTGGGTTTTTGACACGGCGATTGTCATCCTGTTTGTCCTGTTTACGATTATCTGCGTGTTTCCCTTCTATTATCTGCTGATCAATACGATCTCCGACAATGATCTGGTGACCAGCGGAAAAATCAACTTCTTCCCCATGCTGAAGGACGCGGCGGGGAACGGCGTCTTTGGCGTTCAGATCAATAACTATATCGCCCTGCAGAATGTGCAGGATCTGGGCTCCAGCGTGATCGTGACGGTTGCGAGAACGGTGATCGGAACCGCGCTGATGGTGATCACCAGCGCGTGGGCCGGTTATCTGGTCACCAAGCAGAAGATGTGGAAGCGCTCCTTCTGGTACCGCTTCCTGGTGATCACGATGTACTTCAACGCCGGTCTGGTGCCATGGTACATGAACATGCTGATGATGGGCCTGACGGACAATTTCCTGGCCTATGTGATTCCGGGCATGGTCGCGCCATACAACATCATCCTGGTGAAGACATACATCGAAAGCATTCCGGCCTCCCTGGAGGAAAGCGCGGTGATTGACGGCGCTTCCACGCTGACGGTGTGGAGAAAGATCATCGTGCCGCTGAGCATTCCGATTCTGGCGACGATCTCCATTTTCGGCGCGGTCGGCAACTGGAACTCCTTCCAGGATTCCCTGCTGCTGATGAACAACCGCCCGGATCTGTATACGCTGCAGCACCGGCTGTATATCTACCTGAATTCATCCAGCAACCTGGGAGCGATGATGAGCCAGGGCGGTACGATCAGCGAACAGGCCGCGGCGAGCATGCTGAACCAGCGCGTGATTCAGTATACGGTTTCCATGGTCAGTATTATCCCGATCCTGCTGGTATACCCCTTCATGCAGCGGTACTTCGTGAAGGGCATCATGCTGGGAGCGGTTAAGGGATAAATGATAAAAGAATCATGAAGAACAGGAGGACTTCTCAGATGAAAAAAACGGTTGCTTTGCTGCTGGCGCTGCTGCTGACCATGACGGTATTTGCCGGATGGACCATCGCGGCGGCGGAAGAGGAAGAAATCTACGGCAAGCTGGAAGAAATCGGGGTCTATGACGGAGAACCGATCACCATCAATGTATACAGCCAGCTGGCCAACTATTCCGGACTTCAGGGCCACTGGAGCGCGGACCTGCTGCTGGACAAGTACAATGTGAAGGTCAACATCATCCCTGATTCCGATGGCACCTATGCGACCCGCATGGAAAGCGGCAACCTGGGCGATATCGTCGTCTGGGGCGCGGATGGCGACCAGTATCAGTCCGCCGTGAGCCAGGGGCTGCTGCTGGACTGGGAAGAGGACGGACTGGCGGAGGAGTATGCCCCCTATATCTGGCAGAACTATCAGATGGCGCTGGAAGCGAACCGGGCGAAGAACAGCGACGGCAAGATCCACGGCTTCGGTCACAACGTGGCCCTGAAGGCCGGCAGCCATGAGAACTTCTTTTATACCTGGGACATCCGCTGGGATCTGTATCAGCAGCTGGGTTTCCCGGAGGTGAAGAACCTGGACGACATGGTGGAGCTGTTCAAGAAGATGAAGGAAATCTGCCCCACCGATGAAAACGGCAACGAAACCTACGCGGTTTCCGTCTGGCCGGACTGGGACGGAAACATGGTGATGTATGTCAAGGCCCTGGCGACGGCATACTATGGATGGGATGAATTTGAGCTGGGCCTGATCAGCACGGAGACCGGCGAGTTCCAGGGCTGCCTGGAGCCGGACGGAATGTATATCCAGATGCTGGAGTTCTTCAACAAACTGTATCGCGAAGGGCTGCTGGATCCGAACTCCGCGAGCCAGACCTATTCGACCATGGGTGAGAAGGTCAAGGCCGGCGGCACCTTCTGGTCGATCTTCAATTATGCGGGATCCTCCATCTTCAACACCAAGGAGCATCTGGAAGCGGGCAAGTACATGTATACCTTCCTGCCGCAGGAAGCGACCCCCATCGCGTATGGCCTGTCCCTGACGGGCGGAAACCGCATCTGGTCCATCGGCGCGGACGCGGAGTATCCCGAGCTGTGCCTGGCCGTGATCGACTGGCTGGCGACGCCGGAAGGCGCACTGACCATGTGGTACGGACCGAAGGGCCTGACCTGGGATTACAATGAGGATGGCGGCGCGTACTTCACCGAGCTGGGCCTGAAGACCAGCCAGGATCCTTCCTTTGACATGTCCGGAACGACCGTGATCGGACCGCGCACGGGCAAGGAGTATCCCCAGAGCGGCACCTACAATGACGGCGCGCTGCAGATCAACAATACGACCCTGACCGCCAGCCAGCTGAACCCTGACAGCAAGGTGCAGGAGACGCTGGACAAGGCCGGATGGGTCAGCGTGCTGAGCGCGGATCGGATGCCGATTCAGCAGGCCTGGTGCGAATGGGCCGGCGCGGCGGATACGCAGCAGTATCTGGAAAATCATCCCTACAAGGTCATGCTGGATCGGGGTACCTACGCGCCTGCGATCCGTGACGGAGATCTGGACAAGAAGTGGAGCCAGATCCAGACCGCTGTGAAGACCTGGTCCTGGCGGGCAATCTATGCCAAGAGCGAGGGCGAGTTCAAGGGCATGGTACAGCAGATGATCAACCAGGCCAACGGCTATGGCTATAAGGACTGCATCGCCTGGTGCGAGGCGGAAGCGGCCAAGTGCTGGGAAGCACAGCAGGCGCAGGCGGCAGCCGTTCAGTAATCGAACAGTTCAGAAAAACGACCGGGAGCCCCTTTCCATGCGCGAAAGGGGCTCCTTTATCGAAGAGAAAAGCACAACAGGGGGGAAAGATATATGCGGAGGATGATCAGCTATCTGATGATACTGATCCTGCTGACGACAGCGGGGCTTTCCGCCGCGGCGGCGGAGGGCGGAGCGGCGCAGGTGGATCTGAACGGCCTGACGGCGATTGAAATGACACGGCTGATGGGAAACGGCATCAATCTGGGGAATACGATGGAAGCCTGCAACAATGGGGCGAGCTTCGGCAACGTGACGGATGACCCTTCCTACTATGAAACGCTCTGGGGCCAGCCGGTGACGACGGCAGAGATGCTGCAGGGTATGAAGGAAGCGGGCTTCGATACGCTTCGTCTGCCCGTGGCCTGGATGACGAACGCGACCCATCTGAATCAGGGGGATTATACGATCTCGGAAGCCTATATGGCCAGAGTGCAGGAAATTGTGGATATGGCGCTGGATGCCGGCCTGTTCGTGATCGTGAATGACCACTGGGACGGCGGCTGGTGGGGAATGTTCGGATCGGATACGGCGGAAACACGGAAGCTGGCCATGGAAGCATATACGGGCATGTGGAAACAGATCGCGGAGCGCTTTGCGGCGTATGACGCGCGGCTGATTTTCGAAAGTGCCAATGAGGAACTGGGCGCGCGGTTTGATGAAAACTCGCCGCTGTATTGTCAGGATTCCGTGGCCCACTGGCTGTCGGACTCGGAGCGTTACGCGCTGACGAATGAAGTCAATCAGGCCTTCGTGGATACGGTGCGCGCATGCGGAGGGGAAAACGGAAACCGGTTCCTGCTGATTGCGGGATACGGAACGAACATTGATTCAACCTTTGACAGCCGTTTCAGTATGCCGGAGGATACGGCAAAGAACCGTCTGATGGTATCGGTGCATTACTATGACCCATGGAGTTACTGCGGCGCGGAGAGCGTGAAAGGTGCAACGCTCTGGGGAAAGAAAAAGGACTTTGAGCAAATGCTGATGACGCTCAGCAAGATGAAGAAGTTTACCGCATCAGGATACGGCGTGGTGATCGGCGAGTATGGCGCACTCCCGGCGGGCGGGGAACTGAAGCAGAATACGGCGGCCTATCATCAGACGTTCCTGGACTGCTGCGACGCCCTGGACTTTACCTCGTGTCTGTGGGATACCAGCGGTCTGTATCTCCGGAAGGAATGCCGGATGGTCAACGACGAGATTGCTGCGGTCTATGCCGGCCGGAATGCCGCGAGCGAGAGCGGGAAGACATATGACGAAGTGGCGGACAGCGGCATGAAGTCTTTTGAGGCAGTGAAGGAGGCCGCGCCGGAATCCCTGGTGGAGACGGCCTTTGAAGTGACGGATGATACGGTTGCCGCGTGGATCATGTTCAGCGAGGGAAGCTGGGCGATCAGCTACAGCGTCGGAGATACATATGCACCGGATTCCATCACCCCCGGTGTGAAGGCAACGGATGTGGAGGTTACCGGGGCGGGCACCTATACCGTTGCGCTGGATTTTACAGGGACGGAGAAGGGCTTTGCGGAGAACACCGCGTTCTGCGCCATCGGCATTGCCAACGGCGAAACGGTCTATCCGGACTATTCCATCAACATTACGGAGATCAGACTGAACGGCGAACCCATCCGGATGAAGGGACGGAATTATACCTGCTCGGATGACGGAAAATGCACCCGGTCGAATCTGTACAATGAGTGGGTGAATATGGCTGGCGAGGGGGGCCGTGCCCGCCGGGTGCACGGGGGTCTGACCGGAATATCCGCGACAGTGCTGGACCGGAATCTGCCGCAGATGAATCGGATTGAGACGCTTGAGATCACATTCCAGTACGGACCGCACAAATGAGATGAAGGCGATCGCCGGGACACATGGAACGGGCCAGAATCTTCATTCCGACTGAAGGGGGAAAAACGAAGTGAATCATTCCGCAACATTGCGCTGGATGGGGCAGATGGGTCTCTGGGTGACGATGGGACACACAACCGTCAGCATCGATTATTATGCTTCTCCATCGGCAGACCGGCGGACCGCGCCGCCTGTGCCTGCAGGAGAAGTTCAGAATGTTTCGGCATTTCTGGGCACCCATGATCATCTGGATCATATCGATCATGAATCGTGGAAAATCTGGGCGGAAAACTGTCCGGAGGCATGCTTTGTCTTTCCGGAAATGCACCGGGAAGCGGTGCTGAGAGATGGGATCAACTCGGCAAACGCAATCGGGATCGATGCGGGGGAGAGCCGGATCATCGGAGATGTCACCATCCGGGCCATTCCGGCAGCCCATGAGTTTCTGGATCCGGATGCGCAGGGACGTTTTCCCTGCCTGCAGTATATCATCGAGGGGAACGGCCTTCGGATCTGGCATGCCGGGGATACGCTGCGCTATGAGGGAATGGTGCCGACACTCCGTGCATTTGGCCGGATCGATGCTGCCCTGCTGCCGATCAACGGGCGGGACGGCGTGAGGTACCGGAGAAACTGTATCGGCAATATGACTTTCCAGGAGGCGGCGGATGTCGCCGGGGAAGTTCAGCCACGCCTTGTGATCCCCGGACACTGGGATATGTTCCAGGACAATTCAGGAGATCCGGATGCCTTTGCAGACTATCTGGACGCAAAATATGCGGGAGCGGTGAAATGCAGGATTCCAAAGGCCGGAGAAGCATTTTCCATTTCTGCCGCCCCTGTGGTATAATGAAAAAAACGGGCCGGATCCCGGCATAGAATCAGGAGAAGGACAATGAGAAGAGTCATATGGATCGTGCTGGACAGCGTTGGCATGGGTGAAGCACCGGATGCGGCGGATTTTGACGATGTCGGATGCAATACGATCGGGCATATCATGGAGCATTACCCGGATCTGAAGCTGGATAACCTCCGCCGGATCGGATATGGCAATATCGACGGAATGGCAGGCGTAAAACCGGTGGATGATCCGGAGGGTGCCTTTGGGAGGCTCAGGGAACTGAGCGCCGGGAAAGACACGACGATCGGTCACTGGGAAATGACGGGCATTCATACGTCGCAGCGTTTTCCGACCTATCCGGACGGGTTCCCGCCGGAGATCAATGACGCCTTTATTCAGGCGACCGGTGTGCCCGGGATCCTGGGAAACTGCGTTGCCTCAGGCACAGCGATCATCAATGAGCTGGGCGATGAACACCTGAGGACAAAAAAACCGATCGTCTACACTTCTGCGGACAGCGTATATCAGATTGCCTGTGACGAAAGCCTGTATCCGCCGGAACAGCTCTATGATATGTGCCGAAAGGCCAGGGCAATCCTGACCGGCGCGCATAACGTTGCCCGGGTCATTGCGCGGCCGTTCGTACGGGAAGGGAATGCGTATGTGCGAACGTCCAACCGTCGGGACTTTTCCCGCACGCCGGATGAGGACAATCTGCTGACCAGGCTTCGGAAAGCCGGCCAGGCGGTCTATGCCGTCGGTAAAATTGAGGATATCTTTGCCGGTGTCGGCATTACGGAGGCAGTGCATACCCGGGACAATGAGGACGGGATGGACAAAACCATCGAAGCGCTGGATCATGTGGAACAGGGGCTGATCTTTACCAATCTGGTGGAATTTGACTCCACCTGGGGACATCGCCGGGATACCGCGGGCTATGCAGCGGGTCTGGCGGCCTTCGACATCCGCCTGGGAGAACTGATGAAGAAAACCGGTCAGTATCATGGAAAACCATGCGATGATATGATCGTGATCACGGCCGATCACGGATGTGATCCGACATTCAAGGGAACGGATCATACCCGGGAGTATGTGCCGTTCCTGGCATGGGGGCAGCCCGTTCGTGCCGGAGTGAATCTGGGCACCGGATCCACTTTTGCGGATATGGGCGAAACGGTACGGGAGTTCCTGGGGCTTTCTCAGCCGCTGCCGATCGGCAGGAGCCGCTGGGGAGAGATCCGACGGTAAAAATGTGCCAGTCTGTCAGACAGCGGGCGACGGAAAGCCCGCTTTTTGACAAAAGGATAGAGCTGTGATAGTATGATCACCGGTTTCCCGGAAACCGGGAAACAATGAAAGAGAGGGATATTTTTGTTCAGAAAAATCATGAGCCTTCTGCTGATGCTGGCAATGCTCGCCGGATCCGCCTCTGCGCTCGGTGATGCGACTGTCATTGATATGGCGCAGGAGCGGAATATCAGCATTCAGAAGGCCGGGGCGAATGAAACGGCGGATGGTGTCAGCCCCACTACCGGACGCACGCTTGCGGAGATTTCCGCACCGGAGAACTTCAGCGGCATGGCCGTGACGGGCGAATATCTGCCCCTGATGGTTCAGGTGCCCAATGAAGGCGTCGGCGCCTGGTTTGCCAGCTATGCGGACGTGATGTACGAAAGTGCCAAGAGCCGGGGCGGGGATACCCGTTATTCGATTCTGTTCTCCGATACGATTCCGGAATGGGTGGGGCCGACCCGCAGCATCCGTGCACATCACGTATTCATCCGGGAAGAGTGGAATGTGCCCTACCTGTATTTCGGACATCAGTCCAACGATGGGAACGTCAAGGGAACGGATGTTTCTTCCACGATTGAGTCCCTCGGGTGGCGTAAACCGGAAGCGAAAACCGGTATCAGCCTTTTCTATGATGGTATGTATCCGAAGGAATGGAGCCAGTATGTGAACCGGGTGACCCAGCTGGCCAATCCGAACAACGCGATGTTCTACACCCCCGGAATCCTGGAAAACGTGGTTCCCAAGGGTGAATTTACGCCGGTGAACCATGCCTACCGGTTTGTGGATGAAGCGCCGGAAGGCGGGGATGACGCGGGCAATGTGTATATTCTCTGGAACAACACCCAGCAGAAGAACAGTACACACAACATTCTGATGCAGTATGAAGATGGCCAGTACTACCGGTATCTGCTGAAGAACCGCAGCAATCCGGACGCCGCCGAACCCGTGCTGGATCTGCAGCCGAGCAACATCACCAAAGTGCGGACGGATAACGGCACCATGCTTGAGGCAAGGCTCAATATCGGAAAGGGCGAACAGCTGGCCTTCAGCAATGTCATTGTTCAGTATATTCCGATGGAGTGGTACAGCAACGACGAGATGCTGGGAACGCTGACGGGCACCGGCAATGCGGACGTCTTCATGGGCGGAAAGCACTACAGGGCCGTCTGGAACCGGGATACGCTTCAGGAACGCACCGTGTTCTATGGGGAGGACGGAAAAGAACTGCCGATGCTGAAGGGCAAAACGATGATCTTCCTGATCGACTATCAGAATCAGCTTCGCGAAGTCGCATACGAATAAGCCAATCGATAAAAACAAGGACCTGCTGATTGGGCAGGCCCTTGTTTTTTATCCTTTCACGCGGCTTTTCCAGTATCGGTTTTCCAGGACCAGCCAGATGGCCAGCAGCGCGGCCGTCGTGACGAAAAATACGGAAAAGCTGAAGCCGGACAGCCGCTCGTTGATCCAGATGAAGAGGCCTTCCGGAATGATGCCTTCAAATTCCCAGGGACGGTCCATCATATATTGGGTGATGCCGTTAACGGAAAAACACAGGACAGTGAGAATCAGGGGAGAAGCCGGAAAACGGCCGGTCTGCGTCTTTCGGCGCCTGCACAGGCCGATCAGCAGCCCAATCATGACCAGGGCGCACAATACCTGCTCCACATGCACGAAGTAGAAGATCAGCGTCTGTGCTCTTGCAAGCTCCAGCAGGAATGGGATCAGGCACATCAGATACGCTGAGCGGTTCATGATCATCCCTTCGGCCTCCAGACCGGATGCGGCCAGCCGCCTCTCCCGGAAAGCGATCAGAATGATGATGACCAGAATCAGGAGGGTGGAAAGCGTGCTGATGGAAAAATACCACATGCCCCAGGCGTCGGAAACGGCGAAGGGAAAGTTTGCAAGCAGGCTGCCTTCTTCGATATCCGGCAGCCCGACCTTGTACAGCTCCGCCAGACCGATGTTGTCCAGGAAGATCTCGGCGAATCGGAAAAACGCGGCAAGCATGCATGCCGGCAGTGCCAGTGCATCAGCGACCATCGATCTGCGCTTCTGATCCCGCAGATCCGGCAGCAGATTGCCGAGACAGAACCCGATCCCGCCGGACGCAAAGGAATAGGCGTCCGGTGTGAAACAGATCCATCTTTCCGTCAGGGACTGATCTCCGGAGGATGGAAAAAGCAGGAAACAGATCAGCCGGGCGAGGATCCACCCAAGAATCAGGCCGACAGCATACCCTGCCCCCATGCGGAAGAAGGAAATCCCGCGACGCCGTCCGCGGACAATGAAGAAGACGGCGGACAATACAAGCCCCGCCGTCACAGTGATCCAGTACCATGTTGCAGAATTCATGACCCGTTCTCCCATCGTCAATCACTTACTCCGCGGAAGCAAAGTAAATGATATCCATCAGATTTCGGACGCCGGAAGAACCGACACCGAATTCATTGACCTTCTCACCGTTGAAGGCAAGCCACGTGGAGGCACCGCCGTCAAAGTTGTATGCCACCTGAACGTCCATGGAGGCGACCAGGTTGGCAAATTCCCTGAGCGTCATTCCGCGGTTGCCCCTGTAGGTCGTGGAACAGCAGACAATCTTGTACTGAAGCGGTCCCGTCTGGCAAAGGGCAATGCGTTGACGCTCCTTGTCGGCGGCCATATCGATCCATCCGTCCGCGCCCTGCCAGTTATTGATGACCTCTCCGTTATCCACAAGGGCAGGACCGAAGGAAAAAGCATTCAAAATCCGCTTTCCGTCGATCCGGGATTTGATGGAGCCGGCTGCGGGACGGTAAAGGATATGGAAGTCGCCGTCCTCGTCAATCAGCAGGACGTCCATCAGATACCATCCGTTTGGATCCAGACTGTCCAGATACAGCGTGCCCTGGCGGACGATATAGCCCAATCCTTTCTTTTCGGCGCTCTTCCAGAAATCACCGTTCATGGCAACGACAGCCCTGGATATTTTCGCAAAATTCTGCTGGCTGCGTTCACCGGATTTCAGGAAGGAACCGTCCATACTGCCGGACAGCGTCCGCAGCTGGGACGGATCGGAGATCTGAATATCGCAAACCCAGTAAGCGCTTCCGTTCTGGTTTCCGCTGCTGACGGAGGCGGAAATCGTTGAATCCGAATAGCTCCACTCGCTGATGAGCCCGTTTGCCTGGGGCGGGGTGCCTACGGAGAAATCGATGGGCAGTCGATACCCTTTATCCGAAAAATCCTGCGGCGTGTTCAGCGCAAGCGATGGATTGGGATCGTTGACGGGATCCGCCTGTACCGGCATGCCGGCTATGTTGGCAGCTTCCGCATCCTGCGGATAACTGTCCTCAAAGGGCACATAGGCGTACTGCGGATGGCGTGGGTCGTTGCCGAACATCTGAACCAGCGCCGCGTAATGGGGATGCATCACGGTGCTGTCGTTATCCAGATAACGCCATTTGCCGAGCGTGGAGTAGTGCACAGAGTCAATCTCGGTGTTCGGCAGAGCCGCCTGAAGGTCTGCCACAAGCGCTTTGGAAGGCTCCGTATTATACCGCTCGCTGGAATACATCCAGAGCCTTTTCAGCCCCGTCAGGTTTTTCAGCGGGGAAAAATCCTTCACTGCGTTGAAGCAGATGTTCAGATCCAGCAGGTGATCGAGCCCGGCCAGCGGGGTCAGATCGGACACCTTGTTGTTGAACATCTCCAGGTATTCCAGATTCCTGAGGGATGCGATGGGGGAGATATCCACAATATCCTTATTGATGGCGACAATCAGCACCCGAAGATTCGGCAGATCATACAGAAAATCCAGATTGGTCACATGATTGTGCCCGATATCCAGCGCCATCAGGTTCCAGCAGTACTTCAGAATTTCGAAATCCTTTTCCGTATGCTGGGGACTCCTGTTGTTGTGCAGGGTTGAAAAGGCGGTGGCATCCGTCCGGACCACATGCTCGTGGTCCGTTGAAGGGATCACCATCGTCCATCCCCACCACCGGATATTCGGATAACGGGAGGACAGCTCACCGCAGCGTTCCGCTGTCATACGGTTGTTCCACATATCCACCCGTCGGAGCGCCGGCAGCTGATCCAGGAAGGAGGTCAGCGCTTCCCAGTCACTGACCTCCATATCTCCCAGATCGATATATTCAGAATCCTCCGAGTAGAAGATCCCATTGAATTCTATCTCTGCCTGAGCGAAAACCGGACAGAGCAGGAGAAGAATCAGGCCAATCCAAACCCATCTGGACTTCAAAATGATCGATCCTTTCATGTATAACCGCGTTGATTATTCTTCATAGGAGACAACCGCACAGTCATCTGACGCGACGATATATGTTTTTCCGCGCTGGAACTGCAGTTCATTTCCCTGCTCATCCATGAAAATAATGCGGCTTGTGTCATTTTCGCGGTACCAGGAGCCCTGAATGTAATGGCCGTTCTGGAAGATGTCTGCGATACCGCCGCCGACCATGTTGTTTCTCCAGTACAGATATCCATCCGCACTTTCAACGGGAATGCGCATAATGATCAGATTGGAGAAATACAGGATATCCTTTGAAGTCCGGTCAATTTCGATGCCGGCGGCATTTTCACGGGAATAACCCAGTCCCTCATCGTAATAGAAGATGCAATTGCTTGCCTTGTTGGAAGAAGAACTGTTGTGGTTGTCGTAGAATGTGACGTCGACTTCGTTGGCAATGACGCCGCGATCCAGCGGAGTATCCGTGAACAGGAAGGGACGCTTTTCAAAGGCAACGCCGTTCCGGATCAGCATATCATGAATTTCCTGCATATGAGCAACCAGAGACGCGTCAAATACACCATTGACCTCTTCAACAGGAACGCGATGCTTGTAGGAGCCGCCACCCAGCAAATCAAACCATTTTTTATTGGCGTTATCACTGCTTGTCTGTGCCAGCAGTCCCCATTTTTTCCGCCAGTAATCGAACTGGATCGACTGGCTGAGTCCCAAAGTATCCACCGCATCCTGATGCGGGCCGTAGTTGGCGGACGCAAAGGCAGCATTAAAGGCGGTAGCGAAAGGAAGCGCAGTCATCCGTGCGCTGCGGGAACCGCCTGCGAGCTCCGGGAAAGTGGTGGAGAACAGCGCCAGCATTTTGGTATTGCCGGTGGACATGTTCGGAATCTGAATCATCACACTGGCGGATCCGACGCCCCAATGAGGATATCCTTCCGTATTGTTGTCAATCACCAGGATCACCGGGGTGAAGGCTTCGCCGTTGTCCGAAAGGCCGGTAAACGGATCCAAACCTTCGATGACAGCATTGTTACCCAACGATGCGGGAGTACTTACCTGTGCGTTATCGACTGCGTCCTGCGTCACAGCGATGGTATCTGCAAAAGCAAAGGACAGACAGGAGAACATCAGCAGGGTGGTCAACAGCAGAGCAATCAGTTTTTTCATTATGATTCAGTACCTCCTCATGAGAATAACCGTTTCCATCTTTGCTTTAGACAAAATAGGAAACAATCGCTTCATTATACTTGACGGCAGATGGAATGTCAACGTGCGGCAGGCATTCGGCAATCGTCGGAGGAAAGCGCAGCAAGTTTGTAAAAAAGGCTTCTTGTGAGTATAATGTGCGTGTTTGTGCAGTGTGCGCAGAGAAATATCCGGCATCTTGATCATGGAGGGAAGTTAGAACAGATGAAGCATCATGTATGGATCAGAGCTCTTTCGGCCTGGGTGACCGGACTGCTTTTTCTTGGCGTGATTCTGCCCGGTGCGGCGGAGATCCACGTGGGGCAGGAACCGCCGGCGGAGTGGGCGGAGAAGGAAGTGCTTCGGCTGACCGCGTTCGCAACGCTGATCAACGACTGCACACTGATGGAAGTCGGCGGAAAATCCATGC
>ODAI012773821.1_pt1 | contig 13247 bp, 10 predicted proteins | sample 1539321 | NCBI WGS metagenome assembly ODAI01 (sample SAMN02144231, study PRJEB22623) | gut metagenome | biome: sheep rumen | host: Ovis aries | place: New Zealand | reverse complement strand
GTTCCCGGATTCGGCTGTGCCGGCCGCGGGATTGTGACGGCTCTGGAAAAACTGGAACGGAAGCACGCATACGAAATTTACCGGCCGGATATCATTTTCTATGATGTCCTGGGCGATGTCGTCTGTGGCGGTTTTTCCATGCCGATCCGGAAGGGCTACGCGCAGAAAGTGTTTATTCTGACCTCCGGAGAAAATATGTCCATTTACGCAGCGTCCAATATCGCGATGGCTGTGGAAAATTTCCGGGGCAGGGGATACGCGAGCCTGGGAGGACTGATCCTCAACCGGCGCGGTGTCGAGCAGGAACGGGAAAAAGTGGAGATCCTGGCAGGAGATTTTCATACCTCCATTACAGGGGAATTACCATACAGCGAAACCGTGCAGAAAGCGGAACCGCTGAAAAAAACAGTTATCGAAGCGTTTCCGGACAGTGAGATGGCCCGGGCTTACCGGGAACTGGCGGATCATCTGTTCCGGATCTGCCAGGAAGAAACAGGAGCCCAGAACAATGCTTAGAAAACTGAGCCACCGCAGAGGCGCGGGAGAAGAAAAAAACTGCGCTGCCGGGAGCTGTGCAGTATCCGGAAGCCTGGCAGGACTGGCGGATCCGTATCAGATCATTCCGGAAAAAGTGGAGGTGCCGATGGGAGAGGCACGGTTTCCCGCTCCTTTTGAGGACGGGCTGGAATACAGTGCTCCGGCCAGGGGAACCTGGAATATTCTTCATACCGGCATGATGATCCCGGAGTCGCATCATATCTTTGTGTGCGCGAAAGGCTGTCTCAGGGGAGTGGTGCTGACAGCGGCGGAAATGGGAGCGATGGACCGGTATTCGGCCATAGAGCTCCGTGAAGAGAATGTGCTGAATGGCGACATCGAAGAACTGATGATGGAAGGCGTCAGGGACGTTCTGCAGAAATTGCCGTACCGCCCCCGGGCGATCCTGCTGTATATCAGCTGTCAGCATTTTTTCCTGGCGTATGATCAGGATTATGTGTACGATTCTCTGAGGAAAATGATCCCGGATATTGATTTTATTGACTGCTATATGATTCCGACTCTCAGGAAAAGCGGGATTACGCCGGATGAAAAAATGCGGATGCAGCTCTATGAGGCTCTCCGGCCTCAGGAAAAGCATGAGCGGCAGATCAATATTATCGGCAGCAATCTGCGTATCGATGAACACAGTGAAATCTATGAGCTCATCCGTCAGGGAGGCTGCCGTCTCACGCAGATTCAGGACTGTCAGACCTATGATGAGTATCTGGCGATGTCAGCGGCGGCCCTGAACCTGTATACCGAACCGACCGCGCGCAGGGCAGCGGACCGGCTGGAAAAACGTCTCGGCCAGAAATCGATGTATTTTCCGTATACCTTTGATTTTGATGAAATTGACCGGAATTACGCGAAACTGGCGGAGTATATGGGGATTCCGGCACCGGATTTTTCAGAAAAACGGATGGCTGCAGAGGACGCCCTGCGGGAAACCGCGGAACTGATCGGAGAAACCCCGGTGGCGGTTGATTTTACGTTTACGTTTCAGATCCTGGGCTTTACCAGATTGTTGCTGGAGCATGGGTTCCATGTAAAGGAAGTCTATGTGGATCAGTTCGCTCCGGAAGAAAAAGAGGACTTCCTGTGGCTCCGGGAACATGCCCCGGATCTGATCGTGGCGTCCTGCAAACGTCCGGAACGGCGCGTCCTTTCCCGTGAGCGGGAGGAAAAATATCTGGCGATAGGACAGAAAGCCGCCTATTTTACAGGAACCGATTATTTTGTCAATGTCGTGGAAGGCGGAGGCTTCATGGGGTACGGAGGCATTCTTGAGATTGCCCGCCTCATGCGGGAAGCGTATCTGGAGAAGAAGGACCGGAAAGTTCTGATCCAGAGGAAAGGATATGGGTGTCTCAGTCTGATATGAAACAGATTTCAGGTTTGATTCCAACTTATTCATCCGATGAATTCGGAGTGTGTTCCGCGTTATATGAGCTCGGAGGGCTGGTGGTCATGCACGACGCGTCCGGCTGCAACTCGACGTATACGACCCATGATGAGCCGAGATGGTATGACATGGACAGCCAGATTTACGTTTCCGCGATCTCGGAAATGGAAGCCATTATGGGAGATGATCAGAAACTGATGGATGACATCACGGAAGTGGCGGAGGAGACGCATCCTGCGTTTATCGCAGTGATCGGCGCACCGATTCCCTATATGACCGGCATTGATTTTGAAGCCATCGCCCGACTTCTGGAGGAAAGAAACGGCGTACCGTGCTTTGGTTTCAGTGTCAACGGGATGCAGCCCTATACACTGGGCGTTTCCATGGCACTCAGAGCGGTCGTGGACCGGTTTTCCGCGAGGACGGAAACCGCCCTTTCTCCGGGAAACGGCAGAAGCCGGAGCGGAGCCCGGGTGAACCTGGTCGGGGCGACCCCGCTGGACTTCGCGGTAAACGGGAGCATCCAATCGATGAGGGAATGGCTGACGGAGCATGGCTTTGTGCCGGCAGCTTCCATATCGCTGGAATGCTCCCTGGAGGATATCGTCAGTGCCGGGGAGGCAGATGTCAGCCTGGTTCTGTCATACGGTGGCCTGGCGGCAGCAAGACGGCTGGAAGAAAAATTCGGGATTCCCTATATTGTCGGGGTGCCGATCGGGAAGGCTTTTTCGGAGCTGCTCGCGGATCAGCTGGGAACGTGCGTGGAGACGGCGAAAAGTCCGGAGAAGGCTTCTTATGCCGATATCCATGGCACAGGACCGGTGGTGGCGGCGATCGGGGAAAGTGTCTTCCAGGCATCGCTGGCAGCGGCGGCAGCCCTGGAACAGAACGCGGATCTCAGGGTACTCTGTCCCGTCGATACAGAAGAGTTCCTTTTAAGGGACGGGGATGACCGAACGCCGGAAGAAGATGATATCCTCCGGGAACTGCAGGATTATGAAGCCGTTGTCGCGGATCCGATGTACCGGGTGGCGGCTCCGGAACAGGCTGTGTTTTATGAACTGCCGCATGAAGCGTTTTCCGGCAGGATCTATGATGATGTGAATCCGAACCTGATCAACCGGACCCTGCAATCCGCGGGATTTGATTTCTCCGGACGGACCGGACGCAGGAGCTGAATGGATATCGTATGAAAAGACAGGAGACAGAATATGCTGAAACTTGCTGTTTACGGTAAAGGCGGAATAGGAAAATCAACGACAACCAGCAATCTATCCGCGGCATTCGCGAAGCTGGGAAAAAAAGTCATCCAGATCGGCTGTGATCCCAAGGCGGATTCCACCATCAATCTGCTGGGAGGAGAACCGCTGGAACCGGTCATGAATTACATGAGAGAATACGATGACGAACCCCAGTCCCTGGAGGAAATTTCCAGAGTCGGTTTCGGTGGTGTACTGTGTATTGAAACCGGCGGACCGACGCCGGGCCTGGGCTGTGCCGGCCGCGGGATTATCGCGACTTTCAGCCTTCTGGAAGATCTGGAACTGTTTGAAAAATACAATCCGGACGTCGTGATGTACGATGTCCTGGGGGATGTCGTCTGCGGCGGTTTCGCGGCACCGATCCGGGAAGGCTATGCAGAAAAAATCCTGATTGTCACCTCCGGGGAAAAAATGGCGCTTTACGCTGCCAATAATATCAAAACAGCAGTGGATAATTTTGAAGACCGGGGGTACGCTTCGGTCGGCGGCATTATCCTGAACCGGAGAAATGTAGAGAATGAACGGGAAAAAGTGGAAGCCTTCGCGGAACAGAGCGGCATCCCGATTATCGCGGACATTCCGAGAAGCCAGGACATCATTCATTACGAAGACCTGGGGATGACCGTGATTGAAGGGGATCCGGAGCTGGAAATCAGTAAGATTTATCTGGATCTGGCGGAACGGCTGCTGGAGCAGGAACAGGTGAATGAAAAATGACAGAAAGAAATGCATATTATATCACGGCAGGAGAACTGGCCGCGCTGGGACCGGGAAACATTCCGTCAGAACTTCTTTCTTCCGCGCATCTGATCTACAGTTCTCCGGCGGCGCTTTCCTTTAACTCGCCGGGAGCGCAGGGATTTGGTGTCAAAAGAGCAGGTCTTGCCATTCCGGGTTCGGTTATGCTGCTGGTGGCTCCCGGCTGCTGCGGCCGGAATACGACGATCCTCAGCAGGCTGGGAGGTTACAGTGACCGTTTTTTCTATCTGCTGATGGATGATACGGATATTATTACAGGCCGCCATCTGAAAAAGATTCCGGATGCCGTCAGGGAGGTCGCGGAAGCGATGGAAGTGCCGCCGACGGTAGTGATGATCTGTATCACCTGTGTGGATGCCCTGCTGGGGACGGATATGGAACGGGTCTGCAGGAAGGCTTCGGAGGTGGCAGGACTGCCGGTCCTGCCGTGCTATATGTACGCGCTGACCAGAGAAGGCCGGGAACCTCCGATGAACGCGGTCAGGAAATCCATTTATTCACTTCTGGAGAAAACAGAACGGGATCCGGCTGTTGTCAATCTGCTCGGGGAATTCGCCCCGCTGACCGATGACTCGGAAATTTATGAGATCCTTTCCGCGGCTGGTGTCCGGAGGATCAATGAAATTTCCAGGCTGGATACTTTTGAAGAATATCTGGGAATGTCCAGAGCGAACTTTAATATCGTGATTAATCCGGAGTGCCGCCTGGCAGCGAATGATCTGTCCGCGAGGGCGGGGATCCCGTATGTGGAGCTGAGAAAACTGCATCATACCGAACGGATACACCGTCAGTATGAGCTGTTTGCCGCCGGGACAGGGATGAAAATCGATGATCAGGCTTATCGGATGGAGGCGGAAAAAGAAGTAAAGAAATTCTGCGATCAATATCCGGGAACGACCTTTGCTGTTGGGGAAACGCTGAACGGGGAATCTTTTGAAATAGCGCTGTCCCTGCTCCGGTATGGTCATAAAATATCTGAGATTTACGGGACAGTGACCGCAGAGAATTTTGTGTATATTAAAAAGATCGCGGAACTGTCTCCGGGAACCAGGATCTATACCAATCTCTCACCGTCGATGATGTATTATGACTGTTCGGAAGCGCCGGCGGATGTGACGATCGGCGCGGATGCCGCTTATTATCAGCCGGATGCCCCGAATGTGCCATGGAACCAGGAGGTTCAGCCTTTCGGATACGCGGCGGTGACACATCTGTTCCGTCAGCTGTATGAAGCCAGGGAGAAGGAGGCGCGGAGATGAAAGGATTATTGAGATATCTGTCGCCGCTGGCGCCGGATCAGTCAGGAGCGGTTGCGGTCCTGTACGGAATGGACTGTATCACTGTGGTCTGTGACGCGGGAGGCTGTACCGGGAACATCTGCGGCTTTGATGAACCGCGCTGGTATGATAAGCCGGGCGCTGTCTTTTCCGCGGGACTGAGGGATATGGACGCGATCCTGGGAAGGGATGACAGACTGATTGAAAAACTGGCGGACGCGGCAAAGCGGACAGACGCTTCTTTTACCGCCATTATCGGGACGCCGGTTCCGGCGGTGATCGGAACTGATTACCGCGCGCTGTCCAGGATGGCCCAGAAAAAATGCGGAATGCCCTCCATCGCGGTAGAATGTACCGGCACCAGACTTTATGACGAAGGCGCGTCCGATACCTACCGGACGCTTTTCAGCAGCTTCGCCGGGAACATCGGAACTGCCGAAAATGATGATGCGCAGTCAGAGGTTCCGGGAAAAACAGCCGGAATCCTCGGAATGACCCCTCTGGATATTTCGCTGAAAGACGGCAGATCTTATTTTACGGAAAATGAACGTTACCGGGATTACTCTGCGTTTTACGATTACGGGATGGGCGCAGGACTGGAAGCCGTCAGAAACGCGGCATCAGTAACGGAGAACATACTGGTTTCACCCTCAGGGCTTGCGGCGGCTGAATACCTGAAAAAGAAGTTCGGTACTCCGTATCGCTGGGAATACCCGTTTATCGGGGAAGCACTGCGTCAGAAGCTGGTGTCACTGGCAGGCCGCCGGGTCCTGGTCATTCATCAGCAGGTTGCCGCTTCCGCGGCGCGGGATCTGATCGAAGAAGCCGGACCGTCGGATGTGACCTGCGCGACCTGGTTCCTGCAGCCGGATCCGATGAAACGTCCGGGGGATCTGCATCTGGAGACAGAATCCCAGTTCGTGGAACTGTGCCGGGATGGCGCTTATGATGCCATTGTCGGGGATCCGGAATTCCTGAGGGCTGCCCGTATGTCCGGTTATCAGGGAACGATGGTGGAGTTTCCGCATTTTGCTGTGTCAGGGGTGCTGGCCGATGAATGAAACAGACCGGAAGAAAAACGAAAAAGAAACCAGGACCGTCATCATCCGTGTGTACGGAATTGTCCAGGGCGTCGGGTTCCGTCCTTTTGTCAGCCGTGCTGCTGACGCGGCCGGGATCAGGGGAAGCGTCGCCAATAAAGGTTCCTATGTGGAAATCTTCGCCCGGGGAACCGAAACACAACTGGCAGCGTTTCACAGGGAACTGGAGGAACATCCGCCGGAACGTTCCGCGGTCCTGAAAATCGATACGGCAGAGATCGAAGACCGGGATTACACGGATTTTCAGATTATTGAAAGCGAAAAAGAAGCAGGGGATATTTTCGTATCACCGGACATCGCCACCTGTCCGAAATGCAGAGAGGAACTGTATGATCCGGCAAACCGCCGTTATATGCATCCTTTTATTAACTGTACCGCCTGCGGGCCGCGCCTGACGATTCTGGACGCGATGCCCTATGACCGGGAACGGACCAGTATGGCGGATTTCCCGATGTGTCCGGACTGTGAATACGAATATACCCATGCGGAGACACGGCGCTACGATGCCCAGCCGGTCTGCTGCAATGACTGCGGGCCGGAGGTATACCTGATCGGTTCGGAACTGCGGGGCCGGGAGGCGATCACGGCTGTCCGTCAGGCAATCCTGGATGGAAAGATTGTGGCAGTCAAAGGCATTGGCGGGTTTCACCTGTGCTGCAACGCGGAAAATGAGGAAGCGGTGGCACGGCTGCGCAGGCTGAAAAACCGTCCGATGAAGCCATTCGCCGTCATGATGAGGGATCTGGAAACGGTCCGGAGGGAATGTGAACTGATCCCTGAAGCAGAGCCGGTGCTTGATGGTCATGAAAAGCCGATTATTCTTCTGAAAAAGAGAAAGCAGAGCCGCCTGGCTCCCGATGTGGCGCCGGATAATCCGAAAGTGGGCGTGATGCTCCCTTACGCGCCGCTGCAGATGCTGCTTTTTGATTATAACGACGGACTGGAAATGACGACAGACAGTTTTGTCATGACCAGTGCCAACGCGTCCGGCGCGCCGATCTGCCGGACCGATGAAGACGCGCTTGCCGAGCTCTCCGGAATGTGTGACCTGATCCTGTCCCATAACCGGAAAATCCGGATCCGCGCGGATGATTCCGTGATGGACTTTTACAGGGGCCGTCCGTATATGATCCGCAGGTCGCGGGGGTACGCGCCATTGCCGTTTATGATGTCGGTTCCATATACAGGAAGTGTCCTGGCAATGGGCGGAGAACTGAAGAATACGTTCTGTGTTGGAAAAAACCAGCTTCTTTATCCTTCTCCTTACGTGGGGGATCTCGCGGATCTGAGAACGGTGAAAGCGCTGGAAGAAACCGTGCGCAGGCTGGAAACACTTCTGGAAACAGAACCGGAGATCGTTGCCTGTGATCTTCATCCGAAATACAATTCGGTGTATGTGGCACACCGGCAGAATCTCCCGGTTTATGAAGTGCAGCATCATTACGCGCATATCCTGTCCTGTATGGCGGAGCATGACCGGGAAGATCCGGTGATCGGGGTTTCCTTTGACGGGACAGGATACGGAACCGACGGGACGATCTGGGGAGGAGAAATTCTCTGCGCGGACCGCAGTTCCTTTGAACGTCTGGGACATATCCGTCCGTTTCGTCATGTTGGCGGAGATCTCGGTGTCAGACAGGGATGGCGCATCGCAGTTTCCATGATCAACGATCTGTACGGAGAAAAGGCCGCCGGGATCGCTGCTTCTCTTGAATTATGCAGTGGCCAGGAACAGCAGCTGATCCGGCGGATGGCGGAGAAACGGATCAACTGTGTAGACTCCACGAGCGCCGGCAGACTGTTTGACGCCGTAAGCGCGGTGACCGGAATCCGGAAGGAAGCGACGTATGAAGGTGAAATGTCCGTGACGCTGATGTACCGGGCGCAGGCTTTCCTGGAAGCAGCCATGGCGGCAGATCCGCGGCAGATCGAAAATCTGCGCGCGGAAATCCGGGAGCACGGGGACAGGCAAAGTAATATGGCAGACGGAGAGATCATTCTTCCGACAGAACGACTGTTCCGGCGAATAGTGGACATGACCCTTCGCGGTGAAGACGCAGGGAAAACCGCTTACTGTTTCCATGTGGGGCTGGCGGAACAGATCGTTTCTGCTGTGAAAGAGGCAAGGGAACGGACCGGTATCACAGCCGCCGCGCTGAGCGGAGGCGTATTTCAGAATCTGCTGCTGCTGGAACTGGTGGACAGCAGACTTGAGGAAGAAGGAATCCAGGTGCTCCGGCACAGCCTGGTGCCGCCAAATGACGGTGGCATCGCGCTGGGGCAGGCCCTGGCCGCGATGGAATATCTGAACCGGAAACAGATGGCATAAAAAACGAATGAAACAGATTTGAAGGAGGCAATCCTATGTGTGTTGGAATGGCAGCAAAAGTTGTGGGCGTAAAAGACGGAATGGCCGTCATCGATGCCAGTGGAGCGCGGCGGGAAGTGTCGGCGGAACTGATTGAGAATCTGGAACCTGGTGAATTCGTCATGGTTCACGCGGGAACCGCCATCGCCAGGATCACAGAAGATGATCAGTCTGAAACAGAGCATATACTGGAGTTGTTATAAATGTCTGTGAATGAAGCAAGAAAAATTATAGAATCCTATGGCGGACCGAAAATCCGGGTCATGGAGGTCTGCGGAACCCATACGCACGAAATCTTCCGTCTGGGAATCAGAAACCTGCTTCCGGAAAACATCGAACTGATTTCCGGACCAGGATGTCCGGTTTGTGTGACGCAGACCGGATTCATTGATGAAGCCGTGATGCTGGCCCTGGAGAAAGGATGTACGATCTGTTCCTTTGGCGATCTGCTGCGGGTTCCGGGATCAGAAATGAGCCTGGCCCAGGCCAGGGCGAAAGGGGCCGATGTCCGTGTCGTTTACATGCCTCTGGACGCGGTAAAGATTGCGCAGGAACATCCGGAACTGCAGGTGGTGTTCCTGGCGGTCGGATTTGAAACGACCACGCCGATTTCCTGCATTGCCGTGGAAAAGGCCGCGGAACTGGGACTGACGAATTTTTCACTGCTGACGGCCAACAAAACCATGCCGAACGCGTACATGGCCCTGAAGGACAGCGCGGATGCCTATCTGTATCCGGGACATGTGCATACGATTACCGGTACCGGCATCTGTCAGAAAATGAAAGATGATTATGGTGTATCCGGTGTGGTTGCCGGTTTTACGGCCAGTGAACTCCTGACAGCGCTGGCAGTGATCGTAAAGAAAAAACAGGAGGGAGCACCTTTCTTTGTGAACGCTTATCCGAGAGTGGTCCGTGAAGAGGGGAACCCGAAGGCAGTGGAAATGATTGAAAAGATGATGGAGCCGTGCGATTCGGAATGGCGCGGGCTCGGTGTGATTCCGGGATCCGGACTGCGTCTGAGGGAGGAATATCGCGATTACGACGCCCGGAGGAAGTATGATCTTCCGGAGATCCGGGGACACAGCAATCCGGCCTGCCGCTGCGGGGATGTCCTGCGGGGAGAGATCCGGCCTTACGAATGCGCTGTCTTCGGGAAAGTCTGCACACCGGAGCATCCTGTCGGAGCCTGCATGGTTTCCAGTGAAGGTGCCTGTGCCGCGTTTTATCAGTATGGAGGTCGCAATGGGAAATGATTATGTAACGCTCGCCCATGGAGGCGGAGGAAAACAGACGGCGGAACTCATTGAAAAAGTATTCAGCGCGCATTTTTCCAATCCGGAGTTTACGGCGGATGACGCGGCGGTACTGGATGTCGGGACAGGGAATATCGCAGTGTCGACAGATGGCTTTATCGTGTCCCCTTATCGTTTTCCCGGCGGGGATATCGGGAAGCTGAGTATCTGTGGCACCGTCAATGACCTGGCCTGTATGGGCGCGAAGCCGCTGTATCTGACCTGCGCGTTTGTGCTGGAAGAAGGTTTTCCGATTTCGGAGCTGGAAATGATCGCGGCCTCCATGGCGAAAACAGCCGCGGAAGCGGGCGTCAGGATTGTAGCCGGTGATACCAAAGTGGCAGGAAAAGGCCAGGTGGACAGGGTGTTTATCACAACGACCGGTATTGGCCGGCTGACAGAAGGATTCCGGACTTCCGGCGCCTTCGCGAAGCCCGGAGATGTGATCCTTGTGACCGGCGACATCGGACGCCATGGAACAACGATTCTGCTGGAACGGGAAGAACTCGGGATTACCGCGGATATCCGGAGCGACTGCGCGCCGCTGTGGGGCACAGTGGAAGCCATGATGGAAACCACCCGGGAGATTCATGTGATCCGGGACGCAACCCGTGGCGGTGTCGGCACTGTCCTGTATGAGATCGCCGCGGAGAGCGGTGTCGGCGTCAGTCTGGACGCGGAGGCTGTTCCGGTCCAGGAAGCTGTCAGAGGGGTCTGTGGTATGCTGGGCATCGATCCACTGTACCTGGCCAACGAAGGGACGATGGTGGTGATTGCCCCGGAGAGTGAAGCAGAGAAGCTTCTGGAAACGCTTCACAGGGGACCGTACTCTTCAAATGCGGCGGTGATCGGCAGAATTACCGAAGAAAATGCCGGAATGGTCATTCTCAATACCGAACTCGGTCTGCAGACCATGCTTCCGCAGCCGGGCGGAGAACTGCTGCCGCGGATCTGCTGACATTGCGTATCTCAGAAATCGGAGGTTTCTTCCTTTGTCATCCTGAACGGAGACGGCACTTTTGTACTTTTTCTGCTTTTACGCAAAAACCTTTTTCACTTTTTCCTGCTTTCGTCTATAATAAAAAGGATGACTAACATGAAACTGTTTCTCAGGAATTGTCAGAGGATGCATGAAAGAACGACTGACAGTTCCTTACCTCAGGAGGTACAGGATGCCAAAGAGAACTGATATACACAAAGTACTGATTATCGGATCCGGCCCGATCATCATCGGTCAGGCCTGTGAATTCGATTATTCCGGCACGCAGGCATGCAAGGCGCTGCGTCAGCTCGGATATGAGATTGTGCTGGTAAATTCCAATCCGGCGACGATCATGACCGATCCGGAAATCGCCGATGTGACATATATAGAGCCACTGAACGTAGAACGTCTTGAACAGATAATCGCCAAGGAAAGACCGGATGCGCTGCTTCCGAATCTGGGAGGTCAGTCCGGCCTGAATCTCTGCGCTGAGCTGAACAAGGCAGGGATACTGGATAAATACGATGTAAAAGTCATCGGTGTGCAGGTGGACGCGATCGAGCGTGGCGAAGACCGCATCGAGTTCAAGGAAACGATGAACGCCCTTGGCATCGAAGTCGCCAGATCAGAGGTTGCCTATACAGTAGAAGATGCGCTGCGGATCGCGGATGAACTCCATTATCCGGTAGTCCTCCGGCCTGCCTATACCATGGGTGGTGCCGGCGGCGGTCTGGTATACAACAGAGAAGAGCTGAAGACCGTATGCGCCAGAGGCCTGCAGGCCAGTCTGGTAGGACAGGTCCTGGTCGAAGAGTCTGTCATGGGCTGGGAAGAGCTGGAGCTGGAGGTGGTCCGTGATAAAGAAGGCAATATGATTACGGTCTGCTTTATCGAGAATGTCGATCCGATGGGGGTTCATACCGGGGACTCGTTCTGTACGGCTCCGATGCTGACCATTTCCCAGGAACTCATGGACCGTCTGCAGGATCAGGCTTACCGGATTGTCGATTCCATCCAGGTCATCGGCGGTACCAATGTACAGTTTGCCCACGATCCGGTTTCCGACCGTATCATCGTCATTGAGATTAACCCGCGTACTTCCCGTTCCTCCGCGCTGGCGTCCAAAGCCACCGGTTTCCCGATCGCGCTGATTTCCGCCAAACTGGCGACCGGTATGACTCTTTCGGAAATTCCATGCGGAAAATACGGGACACTGGACAAATATGTTCCGGACGGGGACTATGTCGTTGTGAAATTCGCCCGCTGGGCTTTTGAAAAATTCAAGGGCATCGAGGATCATCTCGGAACACAGATGCGTGCTGTCGGCGAAGTCATGAGTATCGGCAAAACCTATAAAGAAGCGTTCCAGAAAGCGATCCGTTCCCTGGAAAAAGACCGTTATGGCCTGGGACACGTGAAAGATTTCGATACTCTTTCAAAAGAGGAACTGCTCAAGAAGCTCATGACGGCTTCCAGTGAACGTCATTTCATTATGTACGAAGCGCTGAGAGCCGGCGCGACTGTCGATGAGATCCACGAGATTACGAAAGTGAAAAAATATTTCATCGAGCAGATGAAAGAACTGGTTGACGAAGAAGAGGAACTGCTGAAGAGCAAAGGAAGCCTGCCTTCTGATGAAGCGCTGATCCAGGCGAAAAAGGACGGCTTCTCCGACAAATACCTCAGCCAGATTCTTGAAGTTTCTGAGGAGAGTATCCGTGAAAAGCGTATCTCCCTGGGTGTGGAAGAAGCCTGGGACCGTGTCCATGTCAGCGGAACGGAAGACAGCGCGTACTTCTATTCGACCTACAATGCGCCGGACAACAATCCGATTTCGACAGATAAGCCGAAGGTCATGATCCTGGGCGGCGGTCCGAACCGGATCGGTCAGGGTATCGAATTTGACTACTGCTGTGTACACGCGGCCCTGGCACTGAAAAAGCTCGGTTTTGAGACGATTATCGTCAACTGTAACCCGGAAACCGTGTCCACGGACTATGATACCTCCGATAAGCTGTACTTTGAGCCGCTGACCCTGGAAGATGTCCTGAGCATCTATAACAAGGAAAAGCCGCTTGGCGTCATCGCCCAGTTCGGCGGGCAGACGCCGCTGAACCTGGCTTCCGACCTGAAAAAATACGGGGTGAAGATTCTCGGAACTTCTCCGGAAGTCATCGACCTGGCGGAAGACCGTGACCAGTTCCGTATGGTGATGGACAAGCTGGGGATCCCGATGCCGGAAGCAGGCATGGCGACAACTGT
>ODAI012551318.1_pt1 | contig 13247 bp, 11 predicted proteins | sample 1539321 | NCBI WGS metagenome assembly ODAI01 (sample SAMN02144231, study PRJEB22623) | gut metagenome | biome: sheep rumen | host: Ovis aries | place: New Zealand | reverse complement strand
TTCTATATGTGCGTGTCATTAGAAGGATTCAACATTCCGAAAAATGTTAGTATAATAAAAGAAAGGACTTTTGGATATTGTACTAATCTTAAACAAATTGAACTTCATGAAAGCATAAGTAGTATAGAAAAATTCGCGTTTACTTGTTGTGAAGGATTAAAATTAGTTATTAATCATGCAAAAGATCCGCAAAAGTATGATAGCATATTTTGGGGAACAATTATATCAAAAATCACACTAAAAGTACCGAGCGAAAGTATAGACTTATATCGCAACGAAAAAGGTTGGACGGATTTTGGCAAAATTCTTCCTATAGAGGATGGAGAAACTAACATTTAAAATATGTTTCATTACTTTCTATCCAAGAAAAAAAATATGTATTTAAGTCATCCGGCGGGCACTCATAGAGTAGCCCGCTTTTTTGGTATCATCCATTGCTTTCTCGTAACAGTTTACTATTCGGCGCTATTTCGCCAAATATCATATATCCTTTCTTCTTTTCCAGGCGCATCAGATGCGCCGCCTTCCCTTCCATTCTCTTTCCCTTTTGGCGCATTATTGCGACAACAAAAAAAAAGTTCTATTTTTCCACTCCGAAAAAACGCCCGACAACGCCAATTCCTCCCCTCGTAAAACGTACATCCAAACCACTATGCATTCCCTGCCCGACATAAGGTTTTTTCTGGCTTTTTAGCATAAAAACGCGGGTGATTCACGGGTGATACACGGGTGATTAGCGGGTTATTCGCTTGTTATTATTGGGAAATTCCTTACCTGTCAGACTGAAAACGGATCAAAAATAGTCCTCAAATAGGTCAAGAATCGACCACCAACTGACAAAGAAGATACTGAAATAGTAGCCACAAAAAACGTGCCAAACTATGTTCTAAATTTCCATTATGGCAGGCTGGATAAGTTGCTTTTTTTGTATAAAAATATACAAATACTTGCATATGTCAAAAAAAAGCAGTACCTTTGTAGCCGATTTGCGTAATGCGCTTTTAACATTTAAAAAAAATCAAAAAAATATATGATTAAAGTTGGAATTATTGGATGCGGCTTCGTGGGAGGAGCCTTGAAAAACTGGTTGGAGAACAACAACCCGGAATGCAAGTTATTCATCAGCGACCCGTACAAGGGTTACAACGATGATTTGAGTGACATCGACATTGCTTTTCTTCAGATTCACGTACCGACTGAAGAAGACGGCACGCAGGATCTGAGGCTGATGACTGAATTGATTAAGAACCTGCCGGACGTCCCTGTATTCGTCCGTACGACCATTCTTCCGGGCACCAGCGAGCGTCTGTCCAAAGAGACCGGACACCAAGTATGCTACATGCCGGAATTCCTGACCGAGCGTACATTTATCGAGGACTTCAACAAGCAAACGATGGTCTTTACGGGTGCTCAAGAGTTGCTGACCAAGATTTTCGTAGGCAAGAAATTTACCGTGATGACGCCTCTTGAGGCAGAGCTCACCAAGTACATGCACAATGTTTTCGGCGCCTACAAAGTAACGTATTTCAATGCCTGCCGCGAGTACTGCGAGAAGATGGGAGCCGATTGGCGCAAGGTTCATACCGGTGTACTATTGTCTGGTTACATCAACGACACCCACACCTATGTACCGGGACCGGACGGCAAGTTCGGTTACGGCGGCAAGTGTTTCCCGAAAGATGTGAATGCCTTTGCAGCGATGACCAAAGGAACTTCTCTGGGTGTGTTGCTGGAACACCTACATGAGTTGAATGTGCATTTCCGCGGTGTTGAAGAACACATATAAATTGAGAATTGAGAATTGAAATTGAAAATGAAGATAGCCGTAGCAGGAACAGGATACGTAGGCCTCAGCATAGCCACCCTACTCGCCCAGCACAATGAGGTGAAAGCAGTAGATATCATCCCCGAGAAAGTGGAGATGATTAACTCCCGGCGTTCACCGATTCAAGACGAGTATATTGAGCAGTATTTGGAAAGGGACAAAAGGACCAAGGCCCAAGGACAAGGACGTTTTTTGGATCTGACAGCAACGCTCGATGCCGAAGCGGCGTACAAAGATGCCGAGTATGTCGTGATTGCCGCCCCGACGAATTATGACAGCCGTCTCAATTATTTCGACACTTCGGCAGTAGAGAATGTAATAGAGACCGTCCTGCGGGTCAATCCCAAGGCAATCATGGTTATCAAATCCACTATTCCGGTAGGATACACGGAGAGCGTGCGCAAGAAATACCAATGCGAGAATATCCTTTTCTCGCCGGAGTTCCTGCGAGAGAGCAAGGCGCTGTACGACAATCTGTACCCGAGCCGCATCATCGTAGGAACCGTGTTAGCAGACGAGCGCTTGAAGCAATGCGCGGAGCGTTTTGCCGGATTACTGAAAGAGGGTGCGCTTAAAGAAGACATCGAAGTGCGCATCATGGGTCTGACCGAAGCCGAAGCCGTGAAACTATTTGCCAATACGTATCTGGCTCTCCGTGTGAGTTATTTCAATGAGCTTGACACGTATGCAGAGATGAAAGGGCTGAACACCCAGGACATCATCGACGGCGTATGTCTCGATCCGCGCATCGGCACTCATTACAATAATCCATCTTTCGGTTACGGCGGTTACTGTCTGCCGAAAGATACCAAACAACTGTTGGCGAACTATCAAGACGTGCCGGAAAACCTGATTGAAGCAATCGTAGAGAGTAACCGTACGCGCAAAGATTTCATAGCCGACCGTGTGTTAGCGAAAGCCGGCTATTACGATTACTACCACAAGGGTGATTTCGATGCGACGCAAGAACATGCGTGTACCATCGGCGTGTACCGATTGACGATGAAATCGAACAGCGACAATTTCCGTCAGTCGTCCATCCAAGGTATTATGAAACGCGTGAAAGCGAAAGGCGCGCAGGTGATTATCTACGAGCCTACTTTGGAGAACGGTACCACCTTCTTCGGAAGCGAGGTAGTGAACGACCTTGCCACCTTCAAGAGCCGCAGCCAAGCGATTATCGCGAACCGTTATGACTCTTCGTTAGACGACGTGAAAGAGAAAGTATATACACGAGATATTTTCCGGCGAGATTAAACATTCATTCATGGAAGAATCCAAACGCATCATATTAAACACTTTTGCCCAATATACGCGAACAATCATCAATACCTGTTTGTCGCTATATGCCACCCGTCTCATCTTAGCCGCTTTAGGAGAGACGGATTACGGTATATACAGCGTAGTAGGAGGAGTGGTAGCCATGTTGTCGTTTGTGACCAATGCGTTAGTCAGTACGACCCAACGCTATCTGTCTTTCCATCACGGAGCGAGCGATAAGGAAAAAATATACGGTGTTTTCGGCAACAGCGTACTACTCCATTTCCTGATTGCCGGTATATTGATTTTACTTTTATCCGCCCTCTCCCACCCGGTGCTACACTCCATGCTTCACATCGAGCCGGAACGTCTCTCAGCCGCACACGGCGTATATGCAGCAATGGTAGTGATGCTTGGTATCTCTTTTATCACCGCCCCTTTCCGAGCCACTTTTATCGCCCGCGAGAATATCGTTTTTATCTCCATCATAGATGTGTTGGAAGGTGTATCCCGCTTGCTGATAGCCATCCTATTGACCTACGAGCATCATTTTGACAAGCTGATTTTGTATGCCGTATTGATGTGCTGCGTATCGCTATTCAGTTTCTTGTCCTTCGCGGTGTATGCGTTGTATCACTACGAAGAATGCCATTTCCCCCGTCTGCGGGAATGGGATATGAGTTATATTCGCGGTTTGAGCGGTTTTGCAGGCTGGACGATGTATTCTACCGGTTGTATCGTAGCCCGTACCCAAGGCATCGCGATTTTATTAAACCGCTTTTTCGGGAGCGCCCTCAATGCCGCTTACGGGATTGCCCTTCAGGTAAACGGAGCTACGGCTTTTATAGCCCAATCCATAGCCAACTCCATGAGTCCGCAGATTATCAAAGCAGCGGGTCAAGGCAAACAATCCGATGTATTACTGCTATCCGAGTTAGCGAGCAAATATGCAGTATGTCTATTCGGTTTAGTAGCAATACCGATGATTGCGGAAATGGATACTTTATTGCAAATATGGCTTGGCAATCCCCCCGAGTACTCGACTGTATTCTGCCAATTTATACTCGTCAGTTGTTTATGTGACCAATTGACAATGGGTTTGACTATCGCTAATCAAGCAACCGGAAAAATCAAATACTATTCTCTTATTATCAACACCGTCAAATTGATGACTCTTCCAGCCGCCTGGCTATGCCTTCATTACGGATTGAATAGTATCTCGGTCATGTGGTGCTATCTGATTTTTGAATGTATCTGCGCGATTATTCGTTTACCTTATATCAAAATTGTACAAGGCTTATCCATCCGGCACTATGTCAAAACCGTCATCAGCCGCGTAGTCATTCCCATAGCACTGAGTTCTGTTTTCTGCTTAATGATGGTAAAGCGCATAAGTTGCGATTACCGCATACTAATCACTGCCGCGGGGTCTGCCCTTTTGTATATCCCAAGTTGCTATTATATCGTATTAGATAAAAAAGAACAAAACACACTCAAACATATCCTAAAAATATGAACATGCCACGCTTTATTCATATCAAACAAGCGGTTATTTATATTCTATCCTTTCTTATACCGAGAGGAAAAATAGTCCTATTCCAGTCATCTCCGGATTATTCGGATAATCCTTATGCGTTGTTTAAGAGCATGGTATCTCACCCCGCTTTTGCCCATTATACCTTCGTATGGTTCCTAAGCGACGGCTGTTCCCAAGAAGTCACCGCCCAAATAAAGGCAGAACATCCATCCGTAGTCATACCGACCAAGAACCTGCAAAAATGGTGGTATATCCTGCGTGCCACATTCCTGATATATTCCCATTCGTTCTATGACGACTACACTTTTTTTGACAAGGCCAAACGCATCAATCTATGGCACGGCACGGGGTTCAAGAAAACGGGCGTCGATAATCATGAGAAGCCCGTTAAATCGGATTACCTTGTCACCACCAATACCACATGGCAGCATTATCTGGCTCATTCCTTTGCGTTGCCGCCAGAGCATGTATGGGTAACCGGCGAGCCACGTACCGATTTGATGTACACCCCCACCGATTTCTTTGACAAGACGGGTCTGCACGCCGAAGAGTATCAGAGTATCGGTATCTGGCTGCCAACCTTCCGTAAACATATCCTTTTGAATTCCACCGAAGGTCAATACGACAGTTCAAAAATTGCCGGATACACTTTCTCCGAGTTAGTTACACTGGATCATTTCCTGCAAAAAATAAAGGGCTTACTGATCATCAAACTACATATGTATGACCAGTTACAAGAGGTGACTTTCCCTGATTTTAAAAACATCGTTGTAGTAAAACCCAAAGACTACAAGGGTCAACTCTACCCTTTATTAGGCGCCACAGATTACTTGATAACCGATTATTCGTCCGTCAGTTTCGATTACGACATACTAAACCGCCCAATGGCTTTTGCCATCAACGACATCAAGCAATACACTGATTATCGCGGATTTTATGAGAGTGATATAGAAAACAAACTGCCCGGAAAGATTTTGAATGATATAAATGACTTGCAAGATTTCATACAGAATTTTTCGTCCTACCATGTAGATACAAAAAATCAATTTAACGATTATAAAGACAACCGAGTTTGCCAGCGCGTTATTGAAAGATTGATACAGCTCTTATGATTAGAAATCTGACCATATCATCCAAACAGGTTCAGCTGAACTGCATAGCTTTTATTCTTATCAGCCATGCAGCTATCGTGTTTGACCATTTCTTCTGGATTGATTTTGGTGTATCCATGCTCCGCTACCTGGTATTTCTGTTCCTCACTATAAGATTTTTACAAAAGCCTTATGTGTCCATATTTGAAATTCTATGGATGCTATTCGGGGTTATCTTATCGGTATGCACTATTATTGGGGAAGGTCCCATCGTTAATGTCATCGGTCCAGCCATAGACATAGCCGTTTTGCTATTGCTTTTCCATCAGTATCAGGAAGACCTTACCTATTTATTAAAAGCCATCACATTAGCTCTGTCCTTCTATATCTACATAAATCTGATCCTGTTGTTTATGTACCCTGAGGGACTATGGGTAGACCCTTTGAGTGAAAACGGCTACTACTTGCTGAGCGGAAACTATAATGGTATGGGAGCAAGATTTTTATGCGCATTAGTGACTAATATGCTGATATACAGAACAAGCAGGATTGCTAAAATCAACTTTTACTGTTTGATTGTTGTATCGCTTGTATCTGTAATATTCGTGAAGTCAATGACATCCACTGTTTCTCTACTTATGCTGATGGTATTATGGCTTCTGGCAGGTCACAAAAAACATAAATATCTTGTAATTGCCTTTTTTATATTTTATATTCTGGCGCAAATATTTATTGTATTCACACTATCTGATTTAAGCAATTACGCATACATCGCCGGATTCATTGAGAACGTATTGCATAAAAACACCACTTTCACCTCCCGTACTTTCCTCTGGGAAAATTCGGCAGCTCTTATTTCCGAATCTCCATGGCTGGGTTATGGCTATCAAACCAAGGTATGGAATGAAATACATTTGGATGGTCCCGGGGCTCATAATTTCGTCTATACGATTCTTTTATACGGAGGCTATCCTCTATTGACCAATATTATACTCATCATCCTCATTGCATTACGTCAGAACACCTCACTGACACACCAACACAGTTTATCCCGTCTACTTTTAGGAGTAAATACGCTCTTTTTTATGATGATTTTTGATTATTATGCTTTTTTTCTCATTGCATATCTTTTGATACTAATATATTACTATCCTTCATTTGCACAGGAAAATGAATAAGCTACACATCATATACGTACTCAGCGCGACAGATCCTTTAGGCGGAGCGACCAAAGCCATTATGAATCTGTTGAACGGGTTGGCAGAAAAACATGTCGCCCCTTTGTTCATTCTTCCCGAGGAATCCGGCATCGCCCAAACACTCAAAGAAAAAGATTATGCATACAAAGTATTGAACTATCGGATGTGTGTATATCCCCCCTTGGAAAGTATCAAAGATGTGTGCCTTTTCATTCCTCGCTGTATAGGCCGACTATACCTGAACCGAAAAGCAGCGAAGCAACTGACTGCCATCGCAAAAGATTTTCAGGCTGATATCATTCATACCAACACCAGTGTGAATGACATAGGATACATTGCGTCCCGCAAACTGGGTATTCCACACGTATGGCACATACGAGAGTATGCCGATTTATATTTCAAATACTATTTTTATCCCTCCAGAAGTCTTTTCCTGCGCAAGTTCCGAACCCCGCAATCCTACACTATCTGTATAACCAAAGACATACAGAAATACAATCTATTAACAGAATGCGCGCAATCTCGGGTAATCTACGACGGCGTATTATCCGCTCAGCAGAAGTATTTTACTCCCAATAAGGAAAACTACTTCCTTTTTGCAGGCAGACTGAGCGAAGGGAAAGGCATTGAAGAACTACTGCATGCATACGCCGAATATACACGGCATTATCCGAGCCCTATTCCACTGTGGATAGCCGGTGAGACCCAAGATGATAACTATAAGAAAAAGTTATCGGATATCGTCTCACAAGAGGGGTTGGAAGAACATGTACAATTTCTGGGCATGCGCCCTGACATACTTACCTTCATGCAAAGAACAATAGCGTTGATTGTTCCTTCAAGAGCAGAAGGATTCGGATTCATTACGGCAGAGGGAATGTTTTCCGGGGCACTTGTCATCGGCAAAAACGTACGCGGGACAAAAGAACAATTTGACAATGGTAATACCAAGACAGGACAAGAGATTGCAATCCGATATGAAACGGAAGCAGAGTTGACCCAGTATTTAGCAGAAGTAAGTAAAAATGGTATTGAGCCCTACCTGACCATGATGCAAGCGGGACAACTCGCAGCCGTACAATTATACTCTATAGAGAGTCATCAAAAAGCGGTATGGGACCTATATTGCGAAATAGTTAAAAAGGAAACAAGATGAGAACCGTTTTATTATTTTTAGGCAGAGTGTGGTCATTCCTACTCCCTATAAAAGCGATGTACTACATACAACAGATAAAAAACTATTTATACACCGGATATAGCCGCCGTTACTTCAAACGGTGGGGGCATGATAGTTTAGTGAGTCCCTGTTGGAGAGAAATTCACGGAATGGAATGTATCGAAGTGGGAGACAATTGCACATTTTATGCAGATGTAGAACTGACAACATGGCCTGAATACAAAGGGAGGCAATACCACCCTTCCATTCAAATCGGGAATGGTTGTACTATCCGCAACCGAAACCATATTACAGCCATTAACCGAATCACTATCGGAGATAACTTACTGACAGGTAATGATGTGCTAATCAGCGACAACAATCATGGTAAAATCGTTAAAGAAGACATGATGCTTCGTCCGCAAGACAGAGTTTTATTCTCCAAAGGAGAGATTGTTATCGGGAACAATGTATGGATTGGAGAAAAATCTGTCATACTGGGAAACGTTCATATCGGAGACGGAGCAGTCGTTGCAGCCAATAGCGTTGTTACACATGATGTGCCTGCCTATGCCGTGGTAGCAGGTAATCCGGCAAAAATTATAAAACAGATATAACCCATAAATAGCATGAATAATAGAAAAGCAAGAGTTATCGCATTCTATCTTCCTCAATTTCATCCATTCAAAGAGAATGATGAGTGGTGGGGGAAAGGATTTACAGAATGGCATAATGTAGCCAAAGCGCGCCCCCTATTCAGAGGGCATGTCCAACCTCATATACCCGCCGATCTCGGTTTTTATGATTTGCGCCTGCCCGAGACACGGGAGCAACAGGCAGAACTGGCAAAAGAAGCGGGTGTTGACGGATTCTGCTATTGGCATTATTGGTTTGGCGACGGAAAACAATTGCTGGAAAGACCCTTACAGGAAGTAGTACGTCTTCATGCTCCGAACTTTCCTTTCTGCTTGGGATGGGCCAATCACAGTTGGTTGAAGAAATTATGGAACAGTGACGTTTCTCCGACGGACTTTGAGATGCTGATAGAACAAAAATACCCCGGAATGGAAGACATAGACCGCCATTTCTACACTATGCTGCCAATGTTCAAGGATTCGCGATATATGCGTATTGATAATCGGTTGATTTTCTTGGTATATGAACCTCGCCATAATCCGTATATGAAAGAGTTCATATATCGATGGCAAGAGTTAGCCAAAAAGGAAGGTATCGGCGGATTCTACTTCATAGCACAGTGCAAACGGAAAGAAGAATTGGAACTATATCGCCAAATGCCTTTTGACGCACTCAATTATGACTGTCTCTATTATTTCTTCAATGCGTCCCGTGCACGAAAAGTATTAGCATACCTGTTCCGTCATCCTATAACTACTCCCTATAAAGATATACTCCGGAAATACGAACTATCTGATATTAAAGAGAATGTATATCCTACCATCTACCCTAATTGGGACACCACTCCCAGAAGAGGTTATATAGGCACATTATTCAAGAACAGTACTCCGGAATTATTTGAGCGTCATGTACGACAAATCATAGATGCCACACTCCCTAATCCGGATGGGGAGAAAGTTATCTTCCTCAAATCGTGGAACGAATGGGCAGAAGGAAACTATATGGAGCCCGATACACAATACGGCCATCAATACATAGAAGCACTACACAACGCCCTTTATAACTAATAATGGAGACGAGCGATAACAACAGATGGATCCGATACCAAGGAGCATTGCTCTGGAACGGTTTGCCAGACGACCTTCCTCCTACAGAGCAACAAGCCTCCGAGGCATTGCAAGAACAAAAGGGGATGTTCGCACGCTGGACATCCGGTTTTGATTGCGGATATGCCACGGAATGGTGGTATTGTATATGTGATTCCTTCACTCCGATAAGCGAACTGACCGCCAAACAAAGGTACCGCGTCAACAAAGGCTTGAAGCAATGCGAGATTGTAATGGCTAAAAACGATAGCAGAACAGATAAGTATGCCATTTATGAAGTGGTCAAAAAGTCTTTTGAAGACTACCCCGCCGCTTACCGTCCACATCTGGAGAAGGATGATTTCTTTCTTCATTTGAATAAATTACTACATGACGATGCTATTGATATATGGTTAGTATATTCCGAACAAAACACACTCGTCGGCTACTGTCAATGCACTAAAACAGGAAATGCAGTATGGCTCACCCAGGTCAAAGTTCCTACAGCATATTTAGGGCTTGAAGTAAATGCAGCTTTAGTATATACTCTTTGTGATTATTATCTGAATACACATCACTATAGATATATTTGTGACGGAGAACGCAACATAAAACACCAAACCAATTATCAGGATTTTTTAGTACGTGTTCTAAATTTCAGATATGCCTATTGCAAGTTAAACATCATATACTCATGGTGGATGAAATTGGCCGTCAGCGTATTATATCCTATCCGCAACCTCATAAAATGGTGTGGACAAAAAAATCAATTCATATATAATGTATATTGTGTATTAAAACAAGAAGAAATACGGAGATCGTTTCTATGACAAAGAATATTTACACGGATTTCTCGCTATGCATGTCAGTTTACAGAAATGACAATCCTCAGGATTTCATCACTGCCTACGAAAGCGTCACTATACATCAAACATGCAAACCGTCAGAAGCCATATTGGTGATTGACGGTCCGATTCCTGACACACTAAACAGTACAATATATGAATTGACGCAAAATTCATGCATTCCTTTGACAGTTATTCGATTGAATGAAAATAAAGGACATGCTATCGCGCGGCAAACAGCAATAGACGCGGCAAAATATGATTTCATTGCTATCATGGACAGCGATGATATTGCCCGCCCTGACCGATTCGAGAAGGAAATGACATTTATGCAATCCCACCCGGAGACAGATGTGATCGGCGGACAAATCGAAGAATTTGAAGGCGATGAACGACATATCGTATCCAAACGAACCGTACCTCTCAAAGACAAAGAGATTAAACAGTACCTTAAGTCCCGATGTCCCATGAATTTCATGACCGTTATGGTCAAGAAAAGTGCCATACAAAAGGCAGGCGGAATGATAGACTGGTTCTGTGAAGAAGACTATTATCTTTGGATCCGAATGACACAGCACAATTGTATATTTGCCAACCTACCAGACACATTGGTTTCTGTACGAGTGGGGAACGCGATGTATTCACGAAGAGGAGGATGGAAATATTTCGCCAGTGAACGAAGGATTCAGAGATATCTGCTGCAAAATAACATTATATCCCTTCCGCGATATTGCTATAACGTTACCGGACGATTTATAGTACAAGTTATGATGCCAAATAAAATGAGAGGATTTATCTTTAAAACCATATTCAGGAAATGAAAAAGATTCTTATTCAAATATTATTGGGGACACTTGGGATTTGTCACACCTGCTTTGCCCAGGATACCATACGTATTATTACTTTTAATATCGACCAGGGCGCCGATACGACATTACAGGCTATTGGAGAATTAATCCGCTCATATCACCCTGATCTTGTCGCACTTCAAGAAGTAGATATGTACCCGCACAGAGAATATGTTCTACACCAGCAGGACAAGAATTTTATAGCAGAACTAAGTTACTATACATATATGCAGGGTGTTTTTGGCAAAGCCTATGACCATCCCGGCGGATGGGATTACGGGAATGCCATTCTCACCGAACATCCGTTTTCTGAATCTGAATCATATATATTACCTTCTCAAAAGGGTATGGAACCCCGCGAATTACTACTAATCCACACCTCAATAAAGGGGCATCCTATATGCTTTGCATGTACTCACCTAAGTTTTGAGAACAAGAAAATCAGAACCAAGCAATTACAAAAAATAAAGCAGATATTGAGAAAACAAAAAGAAAGCATCCAATTTATCTGCGGAGATTTTAATTCTGATGTTTCGGAGAATATCGTTTTCCCGATTATGAAACAATGGGAAGATGCCCTTCCTGAAAATCAGAAGACATTTTCTTCGCAGCCAGAAAACTCTTATCAATCGTACAAGTATGACTACATACTTTATAATTTCAAAAGAGCAAAGAAGATTAAAGTAACTAATAATACTATTATTTGCGATGAACATTATACAGATCATTGCATCGGAATAGTTGATATTATCATTCCATAAATAGACAAAACACTATAGTATGAATATTGCAGTCATTTTAGCAGGAGGAAGCGGAACCCGCTTGGGTAACGATGTTCCCAAACAGTTTCTAAAAGTAGCCGGAAAACAGGTTATAGAACACACTATTGATGTGTTTGAAAAAAGTCCGGAGATAGACGAGATCTGCATCGTCAGCAAACCTGATTATGTTGCTACCGTAGAAGAATTAGTTGTCAAGAACAAATACAAGAAAGTAAAAAAGATCCTCAACGGCGGTAAAGAACGTTACGACAGTAGTTTGGCTGCCATAAATGCCTATACTGACGATGAGACTAATATGCTATTTCATGATGCTGTACGCCCCTTGGTGAACGATCGAATCATCCACGATTGTATAGAGGCTCTGAGACATTATAATGCCGTAGACGTAGCAGCAAAAACAACTGATACAATTATATCAGTTACAGAAGACGAATGCATTGATTTTATCCCTAACCGCGCTAATTTACGGAATGGGCAGACTCCACAATGTTTCAAACGCGGTACGATAAAAAAAGCATATGAGTTAGCATTAGCGGATCCTAATTTCGTCACTACCGATGACTGCGGTACCGTCCGGCGTTATCTGCCTCAAGAGCCTATTTTCGTAGTTGCCGGCGAGAACTCCAATATGAAACTGACCTATTTGGAAGATCTTTTCTTATTAGATAAACTCTTCCAATTGCGCACCCAGACCGGAGAGCAGAAACAGCTATCAACAGATGCTATACAAGGTTTGGCGAATAAAGTAATTGTAATCTTCGGTGGTAGTTACGGCATAGGAGGAGAGATTATCAAGATTGGCAAGGAACACAAGGCTCATATTTATTCCTTCTCCCGCTCTCAGAACAAATGCGATGTATCCTGTATAGAAGATGTACATCGCGCGCTTGAGGAAGTTGCGCAGAAAGAGGGACGCATAGATGTTGTAGTCAACACTGCAGGCTTACTAATTAAAGAAGCGCTTACTTCTATGTCGCAAGAGT